>Ga0209632_10002672_pt1 | contig 16936 bp, 15 predicted proteins | sample COG_10_FD_184754 | JGI IMG/M metagenome (GOLD analysis project Ga0209632, IMG submission 184754) | Pelagic Microbial community sample from North Sea - COGITO 998_met_10 (SPAdes) (version 2) | ecosystem: Environmental > Aquatic > Marine > Neritic zone/Coastal water | place: Helgoland, sampling... | reverse complement strand
CCTGGGTGTGGTTAGCCAGTGCAGGCCAACGGTCAGCGTAGGCAGAGGACACCACAAGATCGAGTTGCGTGAGTTGCGCCCCAACCGCAAAGTCTGCTATCGACAATTTGTCAGCGACAAAAAACTTTTTGCCATCAAGCATCTCTTCCAGGTAGTCGAAGTGGCTTGGCAAAACTTCCTGATAGGTTCGTGTTGCCGTCTCCATGTCAGAGGCTTGACCAGAAAATCGCGGGAACAGGATCGGACGAAACAACTTCATCCCCAACGGCTGAGCGAGTTCAGTATCGGCATATTCTTCCAATGCCGCTACCCGTCCCGCATCAAATGCGGTGTCGCCATACAAACCTGCATCCAGTTTACGATCCAGATACAGACAGATGGCTGAAGAATCCGCGATGGTCCCGGGTACACCTTCGCGGCCAATGCTGCGATCACGCAGCACAGGAATCCTGCGCGCCGGGCTAATTTCACAGAACCAGTCGGGCATGTCCATGATGTTGATGTTTTCGAAGTCGTAGGCCACGCCCTGAGTTCTGAGCACAGCTTCGACTTTGCGAACAAATGGAGATACCGGAGTACCGTAGATGACGAGATCCGCCATGATTCTTCCAACCAAAGTGAGCGCGGATGATAACTTGATTATTTAATGCTTGCCATTATTATACTTCGAAATGAAAGCAGCTAAATATTTGAGCCTGGGGGCGTGCCTGATCATTCTGGTTGGCGCAGGTTATCTCGGCTATTTCCTGAATCAGGTCGCGCCCTTTGCATCAGGCTTTGCCGCACACGCCTTCTGTAGCAATCTCTTCATAGCAAAGCGCCAATTCGAAGACATCGAACAGTTTGACCTGCCGAGCGAACAGCAGCTATTAACCCGCTCAAGAATCGACGGCAACACGGTCACCACCGATTTCGGTATCTGGCCTATCAACTACACCAGCGTCTCGGTTTACCGTCCGGGACTGGGCTGCGGTCAGTTGGCAGGCGGCAACCTAGCGGATCTCGAAGGACCGGCATCAATTGAACGCGTGCTACCAGAGCGACAGCCCGACACTTTGGCATGGCCAGCGCTGAATACCACAGGCGTCAATACCCAACGGCTCAACGACGTGCTGGATCGCGCATTCAGCGATACGGCTACGCGCTATGAAGATCGAAAAAACACGCGTGCCGTGGTGATTTTCTACCGTGACCAGTTGATAGCGGAGCGCTATGCGCAAGGGTTCGACGCCACCACGCCGCAGAATTCCTGGTCCATGACCAAAAGCGCCACCAGCGCCCTGCTTGGTATTCTGGTGAGAGATGGCCGCCTAAACCTTCGAGATCCTGCACCCATTGCTGAATGGCAGAACCCGGACGATCCCCGCCGCCACGTGACCACGGAGGATTTACTCTTCATGGTCAGTGGTCTCGAATTCAATGAGGGCTACGAAAACGATCCCGTCTCCGACGTCAACCGAATGTTGATGAACAGCCGCGACCTGGCAACATTCGCTGCGTCCTTTCCGGTGACCGCAGAACCCGGCACCCGCTGGGCATACCAGACCGCCAGCTCAGTGCTCCTGGGTCGGGTCATCCGCGATACGCTAACTGACGACGATGCGTATTATCACTTCGCACAACGGGAACTATTCAACCGCCTTGGCGCCAGACACAGCCACTACCAAGCCGATGGCGCGGGTAACTACGTCGGTGGTGCGTTCCTGTACGCACCCCCCAGAGACTGGGCTCGATTCGGGTTGTTGTACCTCAACGATGGCGTGTTCGCTGGAGAGCGCATTCTGCCCGAAGGCTGGGTGGCGTACTCAACCACCCCTGCCCCTGCCTCCCTCGAGGCTCGTGCATACGGTGCCCAATTCTGGCTGAACACACGAGGTGAAAATCAGTGGATGCCTGCAGTACCTGAAGATGCCTATGCAGCGCGCGGTCACTACGGCCAGTCCTTGATCATCATCCCCTCAAGACAGCTGGTTGTCGTACGCATGGGACAGACCTTTAATCCTGGTGCGTGGGACACAGAAGGGTTTCTTGTCGATTTGTTCGACGCCTTACCGAGGAATTAGGTATGACTGAAATTCCCGCCATCAATCATTCAACACGCTGTTTGGCTCTACTGCCGTTTCAATCTCAGCGTCAGAGATGTTGAGGACCTGTTAGCCGAGCGCAACATTTCCGTTAGCTACGAAGCCATTCGACTCTGGATCAACAAATTCGGTCCTGAGTATACCAAAGGTCTTCGGAGCCGACACATCGGCTTCAGTGACACTTATTTTTAGACGAAGTGTTCGTGAAGATTGGTGGCAAACAACACTACCTCTGGCGAGCCGTCGATCAAGATGGTGAAATCGTGGACATGTTTTTGCAAACCCGAAGAGACGCCAAGGCAGCAAAGCGTTTCTTCCAACGATTTCTCAAATCGGGTGATGTACCAAGAGAAATCGTTACAGACATTCCATGGACAGAAGACATTTTAAGCTGTTCCGGATTCGATCTTTCGCGACTTGGGGTGCGATCTCCGCACCCTGAGCGGGACATTGGATTGCCAATGATCCGCTGAAATAGTTAACTTGTCAGTACCAGTCTGGCAGCTCACTGGTCAGGCTTTGCGAAGCTGTGGAATAATCTTAGTGCCAAATAACTCAAGCTGGCGCATCGATTCCGAGTGCGGCACCCCGGGCCAATGTGCTTTAAACATAAACTGAGTCATACCTAGATCTTCTCGTAAATCATTGAGCGCCTCGGCACAGTCATCGGCGCTACCCAGAATAAATCGAGCATCAATGTCTTGATCTTTATCGGACCCAAATCCTTTTGCATCGTTGTCCAGGGTTTCGCCCAAACCCCATTTCAAGTAAGTCTTGTAACGAGCCGCGCTCCAATCGGTTGCGAGCTTACGCGCCTGCGACTTTGAAGGTGCGATGACCATCTCGCGTCGAAGCGGAAAGTCGCCCTCCAGGGCAAGACCGACTTTTTCTCGCTCCTCTAAAAACACCGCGCGCAATCGTGCCAGCCCTTCGTGCGTTGGAAATGGCGGCGCATACCAGGCATCACTTAGACGTGCGGCACGACGAATTGCCTGCTCGCCCTGACCACCAATCCAAATCGGAGGCCGGGGACGTTGTACCGGTAGCACTGACGGAGATACTTTTTCAACAATAAAGTTCTCACTCTTGAAGTTCACCTCTTTGCCGGACCAGAGAGCTTTGATTAACTCCAAACTTTCTTCAAAACGCTCCACTCGAGATTCTCGAGGGATCCCCAAAGCCTTGAACTCATGGTCCGCGTACCCGAGCCCTAAACCCAGAATAGCTTTACCCCCGGTCACGGCATCAAGCGTCGCCACTTGTTCCGCTGTTTCAACTGGATTGACCAGAGACAACAGGATAATGCCAATGGCCACTTCCATACTCGGTGTAAACGTCGAGAGATAGGTGAGATAGGGAACCGGTTGGTAGTAACGTAGCTCCGTGCCTAAAAAATGTTGGCCGGCAACAATCGTATCGAAGCCAAGCTGCTCCGCCAGCTGCAGTAACTCTTTATGTTCAGCGAACTGAACGGCGGGATCGGTTTCTTTCCCATAAATCGGGGTAGCTAAAATACCAAACTTCACAGGTGGCAATTCCTTTACTAGCTGTCGCTAATCAGTTGAGGATTGAATTTATCAACGCAGTATCGCCATAGATGGGCGTGACCTTTAAGACTTTGTGATCCTTAAATACCCACACTTCCGCGAAAGGAAAGGTGGCGCTCTTTCCAGTTTTACGTCCGGTGCCTGTCCAGGTGCCATAAGTAATCAAGCGATCATCGTTACCAACGATATCGTGAATCTCAAGATTCAAATCGTCCCAGGCTTCGCCCATTTGCTCTGCGGTATGGCGGATTTGAGCAAGCCCCTTGGCTGTGCCGCCGTAGGGGAGAGAATCTGCCTCCCAAAGTTCGGAGTCCTCCGTCCAGAAGGTTAACCAAAGATCCAGATCGCCCGCAAAAAAAGCGGCGTAAATTTTATCCAACAATTCTCGATCTTCTGATTCTTTCGACATAACTGACAGCTCCTTCAAATTAATTTCAAACAACTACAAAATCATTGATACTGGACTTCATTGCCTCTGCGAAAGTTGCACAAACCGGGGCTCTTCGGCCATAAACCTGTCCATAGCTGCCAGCGTACCGGTCTCGATACGCCAAGCCAGGTAGGCTTCCTGGCGCTCTCGAGCAGCCCACTTTTCCCACAGGAAGACAACATCAGGATTATCTTCTTGCGTATAGACTTCGACAGACTCGCAACCCTCGAACGCGCGAGTATCTTCGAGCATGGGCAGAATCGTCTCGAGATACTCCGGGCCTGTGCCTGTAACGCAGGTCAACTCAACCAAGACAGTATGGGACATAGTTATTCCTTAACAGTTTAATGTTGATAAATGAGGTGGTAGCCCTGCAACTTCAGCGCGAAGTTTTAACACTCCGCCCGTTTCCTGATCGCTTAGGTCGCCACCGGTAACGTATAGGTCTTTTAAATCATCGCCACCAAACACAAGACTGGACACGCTGTTATAGGGCATGTTCAACACCCGTTTGCTAGATCCATCGGCTCCATAACAAACCAGTTCGTTGCACATGTAACGCGCGACCCACACTCCGCCACTTTGATCCAACGCCAGACCGTCGCTATCTTCTAATGCCACAAGCTGCGTTCTGTTTTCAAGCGTTCCATCGGCGCGGACATCGTAGGTAAATACGCCCTCACCAGATTCGGACAAATACAGCACCGCACCATCGGTGCTAAACGCCATGCCATTGGGTGTTGCAACGGGTCCAAGTTCGGTCACTGAACCACTTGCATCCATCTTGAACAGGATGCCAGGTTTCGCTGGTTCTCCTGTCTCAAACGATTCGAGATCAATCGTACCGCCATAGATGTTTCCTTGACTGTCAGCCTCAAGATCATTGACGCCGCTGATCTCACGCGCGTCCAGTGAGGTTGCAATCACTTGCGATCGGTTGGTTGCAGGATTGTAACTAGCCAGGCCATCGATGCCTGAATAGATCACCAGACCATCTTTGTTGATGACACAGCCGCCGACGAATCGTCTTTCGTCGATCACACTAACGCCATCTTCCGGCGTGTACCGACAAAATTTGTGACCCATGACATCTGAAAAATACAACGCGCCTTGGCTATCGAACCTCGGACACTCCGTAAACCAAAAACCGTCTGCAATGATATCCATCGTCTGCTAGTACTCCTGCTTTTCTGGTGCATTCTTTTCTGGTAACAGTTCAAACGCGAGCAACACGTTACCCGGCATCAAACCATTAAAAGCGTATCCAGAGCTCGCAAACAGCATGTTTCCATAGGCTACGGGGCCACTGCCGCCCGCAAACGAACCGCCTATACCTTCAACGCCGTTACTGCCAGTAAAACCCTTGGCTGTCTGATATTCCCACAAAACTTCGCCGCTCTCCGTGTCATAAATACGCAAGACACCGTCCATACCACCAGCAAAAACCAGTTCGTCAGTGGCTGCTACTGCTTGCGCGATACCGGGCAGGCAACTGCTTTTACCTTCACAAGTATCTGCCATCGGTGATCGCCAAATCATCTCGCCCGTGTTCAGGTCTACTGCATGAAGTCCTGGATGCCGTGCACCAACAAAAATACCAGCTGGTGTTTCGCCGCTACCGTCTTTAACGTCCGCGATAGGCACAAACACAGAATCATTCGCGACGGCCATGCCAAAGTTAATGCCACCGAGCAGGCTGCCTCTGCCGACCTTGGTTTTCCAGATTAATTCACCTGTGGCTGGATCGAGTGCGTGGACGTCACCTGACTTTTGTCCTGCCAGAATTAAATCCTTACCTGATTTTGTGGTGGCCAATATTGCGCCCGCTCCGAAATCTACATCAGGCCCATTTTCAACCGGACAGTTAGGGCCGCTAGTTGCAGCCGCCGCTGTCGGATGCGCGCTGTTGCCACCTTTAACACACGCTGTATTCCATGCGTCACCCGCAGTCGCCTGATACACCCAGTTAACAGCTCCGGTTTTGGTATCAACGGCCATGATCGCATCGCTGGTACCTGTCGCAGGCGATGTATAGTTTTCACCCGTTCCAAACACTATCTGGTTGCGCTGCTTATCAATCGTTGGGCTGTTCCACACTGGCGCACCCGATGGCGTCATGCGAGTGGTACCGCTTGCTGTTACACCACTGGGCGTTGGCATGTCGGTGGTAAAAGCTTGCCACAACCTGGTACCGGTCAGAGCATCGTAGGCAACAACAGACCCACGAAAGGTGCAGCACTCATAATCGGGCTCAAAAGCAGGAATAACCTCAAGCGATGACACAGGCACATACAACACATTGTCGAACAAGCTTGCAGCACCGGTAATGGTCGAGCTCGGGTGACCATCAGAGCGATCACGCCAAACCAGCTCACCTGTTATTGCGTTGACGGCATAGACATAACCAATCAGGTCACCAAAGAATACCAACGGTTCTGCAGTTTCTTCACCGGCCTGCCAGGGCGTTACCACAAGTCCATTTCGCACCTCAGCTGAGGCAGAAAACACCCATCTGACACAGGCTGTCTCCTGATCCAATGCATACACCCGTCCGTTGTGACTACCGACAAAGACTGCGCCAGCCGCAAGTGTTGGCCGCGACCTGGCTCTTAACGCGTCAGGGAACGCAAACGTCCATTTCAATGTTAGTTGATCGACGTTTTGTCGAGTAATACTAGTTTGCGAGGAATCAATGTAGTGGGAATTTCCCGACGTAAAACCCCAGCCTTGCAATGTGGGTGGCTCGTTGAAATTAAACTTGGCGGCATCACCCGTACACATCGTGAGTTCCGGTTCATTCGAAGCTGCCTTTAAGCGACTGTTAGCGAGATACTCAGCAACACGTTGCTTGTCATCAACGCTCAAACCTTGTGCCTGCGAAGTCATTACGCCGTCAGTCAATGCTTTGAAGATCGAATTGGCTGACATTAACGCGACCATAGATTTGTCAGGGCCTCGATGAACGCCGCCATCATGACAGCTCGCACAGTTTTTTTCGTAAAGCGCTTCACCTTCTTTTTCAATAATCACGGCGTTGAGATAGCGGTGAATATCATTCGCCTCTGGGTTCAGATCCATATTCGCGGCTGACTTGGCGTCTGATTCTGTCTCCGTACACCCGGCGAGCGCGATCAGTGCGATGCAAGAGAGGCCGAGCGCTAATCGGCGACCAATTTGGGTTGGAATCTTATTCATTCATGTTCCTTTTAATTTTTCCTGGCATCATCAATGATCATGTCGGCACCTTTCTCACCAATCATCATGGTCGAAGCGGCTGTGTTGGCAGAGGGTATCGTCGGCATGACAGAGGCGTCGATAACGCGCAGCGCTTGGATTCCGTGCACGCGCAAGCGAGGGTCAACAACGTTCGAGCCATCACTGTGTTGCCCCATTCGACAACTACCCACCAGATGGAAACTCGTTGCGCCATATTGCCTGGCGAAATCCATGAGATCGTTATCGGACTTGTATTGAGCTCCCGGCAATACTTCTTCTTCTACTAACGACGCCAGGGGTTCCGTGGTCAGCAGATTTCGTCCTGCCCTCATCGCAGATAACAAGATTGTGCTGTCCAATGGATCTGACAGATAGCGCGGATTGAAACTCGCATTAACCATTGGATCAGCGCTTGCGATGCGCACATAACCAGTACTCTGTGGTCGCATTTGCCAGGTGCCAACCGTGAAACCAGGATAGTCATCCAGCACACCGACCATGCCCGCTTTGTAACTCGCGGGCGCAAACAGCAAAACGAAATCGGGGTTCTCTAACTGCGGTGAGCTTTTGCCGAATATATGCACTCGACCGGGACTAATGGCTAAAACACTGGGACGTTTAACTAACCAGCGAAAAACTTCCCCAACTAAAGACAATCCTGACGCGTTCTGGTTGATGCTTTGTAGCCCGGGTTTAGCTCGAGCAACGATGCGCGGACTAAAATGATCTCTCAGGTTCTCGCCAACCGCGGGTAAATCATGAACCACCTCGACCCCATGCTCTTTCAGTAGCTGAGCCGGTCCGATGCCACTCAATTGCAAAAGTTTGGGTGAGTTCAGGGTGCCGGCGCTAACAATCACTTCCCGTTTGGCCAGTACAACTGACTCGCTACCGCCACGACGATAAGAGACGCCGGTGGCACGTTTGTCTTCCAATATTACCGACATTGCCAGCGCATTGCAGCGCACTTCAACCTTATACTGCCGCCGAGCGGGTTTGAGAAAAGCACTGGCACTACTGACACGCCAGCCGTTACTAATAGAACTTTGATACGAGCCGACGCCTTCCTGAGACGCACCGTTGTAGTCATCATTGTGTGGATAACCGGCATTGATCGCAGCATCATAAAACGCGGTCTCCAGTTCGTTGGGCCATTGGGTGGTGGTCACGGTAAGCCTGCCATCGACACCGCGGTAGTTTGGGTCGACAGATTCGCCGATACGATTTTCTGTCCGCCGAAAGTAGGGCAGAACCTCATCATAGGACCAACCCGTATTACCCGCTTGCGCCCAGCCGTCAAAGTCTGCCGCCTGACCACGGTTATAAATCATGCCGTTAATCGCACTCGAACCACCCAGCGTTTTACCCTGTGCATAGACAATTGATCGATCCGCGATACCGGGTTCAGGATCTGACTTGAACTGCCAGGTAATCTTTGGGTCAGCCAGTGTTTTACTGAATCCGGCAGGAATGTGGATAAAGGGATTATGATCTGGCGGGCCGGCTTCCAGCACGCAAACACTGTATCCCGCCTCACCCAATCGCCAGGCAACAATACCCGCGGCTGTTCCACCACCGACGATCACATAATCAAATTCGTCTGTTTGCGACCTGCTCATACTGAAAGGGTGCTCATGCTGAGTTAATCAGACTTCCTACGAAAGGGATTCCATTTTGGTTTACGTTTTTCAAAAAAAGCATTGGCGCCTTCTTTGATGTCGTCTCCAAAGAAGAAAGGCAGGTTTAAAAATTGTGCGGCGTCGATGGCTTGCGAAGCAGGCATATCCGACAAAAGATTGAAGGCGCGACGCCCAAGGGCAACTGCCGTCGGGCTCGTTTTCTCAAAGCGGCGCGCATAGTCCTCAACCAACGCGTCCATGTCGGCTCTGTCATCAGCGAGCTTGTTGACGAAGCCCAATCGATAAGCTTCCTCAGCATCCATGGGATCACCTGTCAGCATCATCTCAAGTAAGTGCTTTCGCGGCATCGAGCGAGACAGCTGCGCCACAATGATCATAGGGAACAGACCAATCTTCACTTCTGGCAAACCAAACTTCGCGTCCTTAAACGCAATGATGATGTCGCACATACCGGCTAAACCCATACCTCCTGCGAAGGCGGGTCCGTTTACCGCCGCAATCACCGGCTTGTCTGCGATAAGCATTGCCTTGTGTGCTTCAACGATGGCGGTTGGCCAGGCATAGGCCTGCTCCCCTGACATCGATGATAGCGCCTGCATTTGTTTCAGGTCACCGCCGGCACAAAACGCATCACCAGCACCGGTAATGACTATGCTGCGTACTTTCTCGTCACCGAAATGCTGATGAAGCCCGTCCAATACTTCACGCGCGGTTGCATTGTCGAGTGCGTTTCTCGTCTCCGGTCTGTTCAATGTGATCTTTCCGAGGCTGCCATCACGTTCAACCAGTATATTTTGCCAACCTGACATGTTTATTTGCCCGTGTCTTTTGACGGTCGATTATGTCGATCCATCGGTTTCCATCCCAGCGCATCGTCTGCAATTAGAATGCGTTGGAGATTGGCTGAGCCCTCGCCGGTTTGCCAGAGCTTGGCGTAATTGAGATAGATGGATATTGGCAGTTCGTCTGAGAACGCATAACCGCCAAAAATTTCCGTCGTTGCCTGGGCAGCGCGATTACACATCTCGCCGGCAAAATACTTGGCGATCGCAGCTTCTCGCGTTGCAGCTGTGCCCTGGTCAAACATTCTGGCGGCTTTATAGACGAGCTCCGTTGCCGCTGCGACCTCAGTTGCCATATCAGCAATCTGATGTTTGATCATCTGGAAGGAACCGATCTTCTCGCTAAAGGCCTCGCGTAGGTCAGCGTATTCGACACTGGCATCCAAACAGGCGCGAGCAAGGCCAAGCGAGCGTGCAGCAACAACCAGTCGCCCAAAGTCCATCGCGTTCATTGCAATTTTGAAGCCTTCGCCTTCTTGTCCTAAAATACAATCCGCCGGGACGCGCATATCGGTAAAGGTCAGGCTGTTTGTTGGCATCAAATTGCCGAGCACTCGGCATTTAACTCGGTTCGCCTCGAACCCGGTTGTTGTTGTGTCTACCAGAAAGGCGCTGACGCCCTTGTGCTTGGCGGTCGTGTCAGTTTTGCAATAAACAATGACAACATCAGCGACGTTGGCATTGGTGATCCACATTTTGCTGCCATTGATGATGTAAGCATCGCCATCACGTTTCGCCGTCGTGCGCATTGCGCCCAACAAATCTGTGCCACCGTCTGGCTCCGTCATGGCATTACTACCGAGCACGGTGCCATTGATGAGGCCAGGGACATATTTGCTCACTTGATCTGGCCGCCCCCAATTTTTAATCGTCAGCGGTACCGTCGCCGCCTGAAGGTTCATTGCTGCACTAACCGGTGGGTAAGCGTAAGCAAGCTCTTCTGATACCAGCGCTAGCGCTTCGAACCCCATGTTAGAGCCACCAAGCTCTTCCGGGATAATACAGCCAAAGGCGCCGAGTTCACCCAGTGCTTTGTAGAGTTCTCGCGGAAACTGCTCAGCGTTTTCAAGTTCACGTATTCGTGGCCGGATGTTTTCGGCGCAAAATTTTTGAAGTACCGATCGAAGCGCGGCTAAATCTTCAGCGGATGCGACAGACGCTTGGCTAGAACCTGCATGCCCATTATTCATCATCAAGCTCCATACGTAACAACCACGTATACATCACTTTGCCAAGATGATCAGATCGAAGCGATAGTGTGCCGCCTCCATCAAGCGCTCCTTTGCAGACAAAGTTGAGTGCATTGATGTTAGGTAACTCATAGCGATCGACGTCGCCTTTGATCAACTCGCCGAAATGATCTTGAAGTCGTTCGGAGGTCACCTGTTGGCACAGTATTTTGTACGCTTCATCACTTCGCGCAATGAGACCAATGTTACAAATATCGCCCTTGTCACCCGAGCGTCCGTGGGCAAGATCCCACACACGAAGGGTCACGCCGTCACCTCCGTGACTGTTGTCTTAATCGTGATTAACTCGCGCGGAATAAGACAAGGCCAAATTCCATAAAGCTCTTTGATCGGCGGCCTCGTACCGATTCCACTCGCGCCAGCCGGGCCATTATTGTAGAGCGGTACACTTTCAGTGAAGACCTTTTGGGCCTCTTCTTTAGTGGGACATCGCGCTGCAAACCGTACAACCAGTTCTTCAAGTTCAGGATCTTCCGGTGGATCGGAGACTTCAGGCCCCCACATGGAATTATGTCCAAGATACTCAACGCGCGTGTGAGTCGATTGGAAATCGACCTGTTCCAATCGCTCATTAAGGAACGCCAGACCAGCTTTGGCTTTTTTTACGGCGTCCGGCCAGGTGTAGGTAAATTGTGCCTCGCCGACAAATCCTGCACGGTATCCCATGTTCACTTTCAGGGTTTCCGGTGCGGGTTTACCCTTAACGTTATGGATGTGTACCTGATCAGGACCCACCTGATCCAGCTTGATCTGACTGACATCAGACACGACGTCCGCTGTTAAGTAATTAGCGGGATCAAGTACTTCATAAACCAGTTGCTCGCTCACGGTGCCGACGGTCACAGCGCCACCGGTTTGCGGCGTTTTTGACAGTGTCGCTTCGCCGTTTTCAAATACTTCAGTCACCGGATAGCCCAGTGATGACAGACTATTCATGTCTTGCCAACCGCCTGAATACAGACCGCCGCTAGCCTGACCTCCGCATTCAATACAGTGCGCAACACCAGTGCCAGCACCCAGGCTCTGCCAATCGTCAGCTGCCCAGCCTAGTTCGTGTCGCATAGGACCAAGATACAACGCGGCATCAGTGACGCGACCGCATATAACTATGTCGGCGCCTTGTTCCAGCGCTTCTACTATGCCATCGCAGCCAATATAAACGTTGGCTTGGGTCACCTTATCGCGGATATCGGAAAGTTGTTGACCGGTATCGATGTTAGCCAACTCGATACCTTCTTCAAGTAAATCATCGATGCGGTCCATGATGTCATCGCCCGTCACCGTCGCAACTTTCATCCCGTGAAACCCAAGCTCTCGGCAAAGTTCAATCACCTTTTCTGCGCAGGCTTCGGGGTTCGATCCACCTGAATTGGAGATGATCTTGATGCCACGTTCATGACACCTCGGCAGTACGCCGCGCAGGAAGGGAATAATATCAGTGGTATAGCCAAGATCCGGTTTACGGGACTTCTGCTTACTAAGAATAGACATGGTGAGTTCCGCTAAATGATCACAGCAGAGATACTGAATATCTGCTCGCTCAACCATATCGATGGCGGGCCGAAGTGAATCGCCCCAAAAGGCTAACCCCGTTCCCAGCTTTACACTCTTCATTCCAATACCCCTTAGTTAGTTCGTTATGCTATTACACAGGCCGCACGCAACGCTTTGACCTCATCAATTGAATATCCGGCTGCGACAAGAATGTCCTGCGCATGCTCACTCAATAGCGGAACAGATTTCCTTGCATCTGCCGTCGCATCGTTAAACTGAATGGGACAGTTCGCCACCTGATATGTGCCACTGGCATCCTCGATGTTTACAGCAGAACCTCTCGCTTGAACTTGTGGGTCAACCTGAGATTCGGCGATGGAACGATAGATGGAAGCAGGACAACCCTCACGGGCGAGGGAAGATTCTGCTTGCTCGCTCGTGATGGTTTGTGTCCATGATTCGATGACATCCAAAAAGGCTTGCCAGTTAATGATTCGTTGATCGCGGTTAACAAATCGTGGATCTTCAAGCCACTCAGGACTATTGGCAGCTCTGGTCAACGCCTTAAAATTTCCTTCCGACACCGGGGCCATTGAGATAAAGCCGTCCAGTGTACGCATTGGCCTGAAGGTCGGTGTTGTTTGGCCAGGGAACTGAGCATCAACATATTCGTAACCCATTGCATTGTGCACAGTGTCCATGAGCGCAACATCAAGATAATCCCCTTTGCCCGTTGTAGCCCGCCGAAACAATGCCGCACCGATGCCGGCCAGCGCATGAGTCGCCGCCAGGTAGTCGGCCATGCAGTTGCGATTGGCAACTGGGCGCTCAATATCCGCCTCATAACGAATAGCCTGCAACTCAAAACCACTTGAAGCGTGGATTATGGGCGCGAAGGCCGGCAAGCTTGCGCTGGGACCCGTTTGCCCATAACCCGAGACAGAGCAGTAAACTATGTCAGGTTTAATCAGCTTCACGGCCTCATAATCAAGATTAAAGCGCGCCATCACACCCGGCCGAAAGTTCTCCAACAAGACATCGGCGTCCTCGAGCAATCGCTTGATGATCTCAATACCTTCGGGTTGTTTTAGATCAACACAGACGCTGCGTTTTCCGCAATTAAGGGCACCAAAGTAGGCACTTGCATCATCACGCATCGGCGGCGCTGCACGCAGAAAATCTCCAGAAGGTGGTTCGACCTTAATGATGTCTGCGCCCATATCAGCCATTAATCGTGAGCAATAGGGTCCGGCCAAATACATACTCAAATCGAGTACGCGAACGCCGGTGTACGCGCCCGGAGGGTTAGCCTCTACACGTTCAGAATTCAGTTCTACTCTACTCATGCTAATCCTCCCTCCTAGTCCAAACACTGTGCGTTGGTAGCCGGGTTGGCCACTTCGACGAACACGACTTCTGCCTAATTCTTATTGCCAAGTCACTATCTCATCCATAAGTGCGGGGTAGCGCTCTTCTACATATCGTACGTACTCGATCATGTGCTCACGCATCAAACGCTCCGCAGCATCCGGATCTTCGGCTGCAACTGCAGCTGCAATCGCATCGTGGGCGCACACGACCTCGTCGCGCTTTTCTGAAGGAAACAACATGCCAATTACCCGCTCATGAAAAATGTCTTCAATTGCGTGGCTAAATAAACTGAGAATTCTGTTGCCGGACATTGCGGCAATTTTTCGGTGAAAGCCTGCACTGGTCTGAAGGTAGGCCTGATCGCTTTCGGTTGACGTTTGAGCGGCTAGAAGCTCATCAACCTCTGAGGGTTCGCATTGTGTGGCTGCCAAGCGCGCCAACATCGGCTCAAGCACGAGGCGCGCATCGATCACTTCACGAAAGCTGACGTTACTCGCTTGAAAAAATATCGTAGCCATTCTACCCAGGTCTTTCGTGGTGGCACCTTGTACGATAGGACCACCGCCGATCCCGGCCTTGACTCGGATGATCCCGTGAATCTCTAATATACGAAGGGCTTCGCGTAGGGATCCACGTCCAACCCCATAGTCTTCGAGCATCTGAACTTCACTCGGGAGCTGACTTCCAATGACCACGCCGTTCTGGCAGATTTGCATTAAGATATCTTTCGCTAGCGTTTCAGCAAGCTTTGACCCACGTTTAATAGTCGCCAAGGTGCTTCAATCTCCTGCGTCGGAGAAAATCGGCTTCGTTGCCTCGACCATTTTGGCGCCGTCATAGCCGATTCGTTTGCCTGGCGTAAACTCCAGCACGACGCGTGTTGGAGTATCTAGATACTCGATGAATTGGTCTACCGCTTCTTGTCCGGACGGACCATGCATGTTTTGCGCGTAGTCGCGGTAGAACCAATCTTTGACCTCGCGATCTGCAGGATCATGCACCTTGGTCGTACCTTTATAGGTCACTGTCCTTCCCGGGGCGTAGCCGATTAGCCCAGGATTGGTTTCCGATGTCTTTTCACTAATACAAATACAGCTATTCGAATCGCGGCGCAATGCGGGAACCCGCTTGCGCGACTCAGTACAGGTCATCCAGAACTTGCCTTTATGAAAGAGGTAACACTGAACAACGCCGACGGGTTCAGCCGCCTTTGTTGTCCACATAAAGACCAATTCACGCTGGGAATCTATCAGCCCTTTTTCGCTGTCTTCCTCCAGGCTGTACTGCATGACATCATCATAGTTGTCAGCATAATTGTCGGCAGAGTCGGACATGTTTGGCGCCTCCTATGGGCTAAATGCGAGCTGGCAAACGAGTTTATCCCGATCTAGATTAAACTATGCGCATAATATGTACAATATAATTCAGCCACTCGATTTCGGCTCAAATAGAGGGCCGTTAAACAACACACGCAGGTGACTATTGGCTGCGTCGATCGTTCAGCCTTCTACCTTGAAACATATCCGAGCGCTACGGCGTAGACCATTGAATGTGTTGCGGCTCCAGATATTCTTTGAAGCCAGCTTCTCCGTATTCGCGGCCTATGCCGCTCTGTTTGAGACCACCCATCGGTGCCTCCATGCGAGTAGCGCCCCCGCCATTAATGTAAACCGAGCCCACCCGCAATCGATTGGCGACGGTTTTTGCCTGTTCGGTGGGTCCAAAGATGGCGGCTGCGAGCCCTAGATGACTGTCATTACAGATCGCAATCGCATCGTCTACATCGCGATAGGGCAGCACAAGCCCCACCGGGCCAAACAGTTCTTCTCGGCAAATTTCATCGCTGTTATTCACTCCCGCAATCAACGTGGGGTTCATGTACCAGCCATGGGGGATATCCGGGCGCCCTCCACCGGCAACGATTCTGGCACCCGATGCAACCGCCCGCTGCACGTAGCCTTCCACGCGACTGCGATGACGTTCACTGATTAATGGACCACACACTGTATCGGCCGCTGTTGGATCACCGACTTTAACGGAAGGAAAGAACGCCTGGCTCAAGGTGACAAACTCATCCATTTGGTCCTGCTGCACGAGTATGCGTGTTGGCGAGGCACAGCCCTGCCCAGCATTACGGAGGTAACGAAGATGTATCGGTGCCATCAATGCTTCGAGCGGCACATCAGGCAGAACAATGGAAGCCGACTTGCCCCCGAGTTCCAATACCACGTCGGTAATCTGGCTCGCCGCCTGGCGCATGACGGCACTGCCCACTGGTACAGAGCCAGTAAAGGATATTTTGTCTACATCAGGATGTTCAGTAAGCGCGCGACCTACGTCCTCTGCCCCGACCACAATATTGACGACTCCATCTGGCACGCCGGCTTGTCGAAGCAGCTTGCCAAACAACAAAGTCGTAAGTGGTGTTTGCGGCGAGGGCAACACAACAACGGTACAACCAGCGGCCAGGGCCGGCGCGATCTTTAGGCCCAGCATTAAAATCGGGTAGTTATAAGCGGTAATCGCCGCGACCACGCCGACAGGTTGCTGCCTAACGATACTGGCGCTATCGCCGGCAAGATCAGACCCGAGATCTTGTGTGTGGTCTTGGATCGCCATTTCGGCATAGTATCGAAGCGCTGCCAGCGGTACCCCTAACTGCAGGGGCGCAATCAAATTTTGCGGCGTCCCAACCTCGGCAATGATGGCCGCGCTGAACTCAGCCTGATGTCGTTCTAGCAGATCAGCAAGGCGCAACAATACGTCACGACGTTGCACACCGTCTGCCCACAGTCCGGAATCAAAAGCGGATCTCGCCGCCTTGACAGCATCATCCACTTGCGCCAACGATGCTTGGTTGAGTTCAAGGATCGGCTCGCCGGTTGCGGGGTTATCAACAACAAGCCTCGAACCAGCACCTTGAATCAAATCGCCGTCGATTTGCAGTCGCTCACTCCAGGCGATATTAGGATAGGTTTCACTCATTTGGCATATTGGATCACCATGTCCGTACCCTTCATTGAAATTATCTTTTCAGAATAATCTATGCGCATAATATGTAC
>Ga0209632_10002671_pt1 | contig 16938 bp, 16 predicted proteins | sample COG_10_FD_184754 | JGI IMG/M metagenome (GOLD analysis project Ga0209632, IMG submission 184754) | Pelagic Microbial community sample from North Sea - COGITO 998_met_10 (SPAdes) (version 2) | ecosystem: Environmental > Aquatic > Marine > Neritic zone/Coastal water | place: Helgoland, sampling... | reverse complement strand
TTGTTTCTTAAAATGTTTCTTTGATTTTGTCATCTTCTTTTTATTCTTTTTTGTCTTTCTTTTTCCTCCTACTACTGGGTCTGTTCCAGCTTCGTTTACATCTGCTGCTGCTTTTTCTGCTTCTTCTGCTGCTTCTTTTAATCTACGTTTGGCCTCTGCTAATTTCTTTAATGCATCTTTTCTTTTCTTCAATTTAATAGTTTTCTCATCTAATTCTTTAGTTTCTTTTGCAATAGAATCGTCAAAATTTTTATCAAAATGTTTCTGTGTTTCCATTGCTTCTTCCGTTTTCTCGGCATGTTCTTGACTACCTTTTACTCCTTTTTTCATTAATTCAATAAATTCGACCAACTCATCTATTTGTTCATTTTTTTCTTCTTTTTCATAGGCTATAGTTTCAACTTCTAATTCTTTAAATAATTCATCTATATTTTTAAATCCATTTATTATATTTTTTACTTTATTATCTATATCTTCATTTATTTTTTCAGAGTCATATTCATTATATACTTTTTTAATACTTTCTGTAATATCTACACCTACATCTACTAACCCACTAAATATTTTCAAACCACCTTGTTCATCTGTTTCCTTTAATTTTTCAAGTATTTTTCCACTAACCATATATCCAATTACTTTTTTAAAACAAGCACTCAAATCATTGATTTTTGCACTAACATAATCGCTATTGGATAATATATGTAATATCATTGTAGCAATTTCTTGACCATTACCTCCACTTTGTTTGTTTCCTCCAGACATAGTAAGTTCTTCGTTAAATTGTTTAATAAAAGCCATAATTTCAGCATCATCACATGTGTCGTTTAATTCTTGTTCATTAACCTGTGCTAAAGCAAGAGTTATATAATAACGCATTCTGTAATATTTTCCATCATCATAACTGGTATCCTTATTATTTACAAATACTTCGAAATTTTCTCTATTATCATTAATTGCTGTTGATAATTTTTGAATTAATTCTTGTCTTTTTTCAACATAACCTTCTGTTCTTTTACTTGATGCGTCTAATAAAGCTATAAATTTCTGTAAATTATCGTCTTCTAATGGTCTTTTTCCAGATACATATCTTTCTATTAATTGTAAATCAATCTGTAAATCAATCTGTAAATCAGTAAATTCACTCATTATATAAATGAAATATATAATAAACATAGATATTATGCGGAACACATCTCACATATTTCGTCTTCCGTTTCTTCTCCTAAATTATTTTTCACAATTTTTTCTGGTTCTATCGTGAATTGTTGTGCCTGATGTCTTGCCCTTCTTCTTAAATAATATATTCCCGTTTTCAATCCTTTTGACCAAGAATAAAAATGCATTGATGTCAAATTTGAATAATTCGGGTCTTCCAACCACAAATTCAAACTTTGACTTTGACATATATATGCTCCTCTATCTGCCGCCATATCTATCAAATTGCGCATAGGTATTTCCCATACGGTTTTATATTTTTCACGAATATCCTCTGGTATAACATCTAAATGTTGAATTGAACCATTATTCGCAATTATATTATTTTTGAGTTTTTCATTCCACAAATCTAATTTCATTAAATCTTTCATCAAATATTTATTTGCTAAAATAAATTCACCCGCTATTGTGCGACGATTATAAATATTACTCGTAATTGGCTCTATACATTCATTATAACCCAATATTTGTGATGTTGATGCGGTTGGCATTGGAGCGACTAACAATGAATTTCGCATTCCATATTTCTGGATTTCTTGTTTTAAATGATTCCAATCATATCTATCACCAGGTTTTACGTTCCACATATCAAATTGTAATTCTCCCTTGTGTGCTGGGGAATTTATAAATGTCGAATATGCACCACGATAATTTGTATGAAGTAATGGTTCTTCATATTCATTCATTAGTTTACGTAATGCTACATCTTGTTCTATTGATAATCTGTCTGAAAAATTATCTCCTTCTGCCAATTGTGTTAATGTTGTAAAACGTTCTTTTGCAATTTCATGACTTTGTTCTACTGCTGCATGATATATTGTTTCAAATATTAATTTATTCATTTCTTTTGATTTATCACTTCCAAAAGACATACCCAGTTGCATAAATACATCTGCTAATCCTTGGACTCCAATACCAATAGGTCTATGGCGCATATTACTTCGACGTGTTTTTTCGGTTGGATAAAAATTTACATCTATTATCTTATTTAAATTATATGTTACTACTTTTGATACCTTATGTAAATCTTCATAATCATAATATAATTCACCTTCTTCATTCCTTTTTATAAAAGCAGGCAATGCTATACTTGCCAAATTACATACTGCTGATTCCTTTTCATCTGAATATTCTATTATTTCTGTGCATAAATTACTCGATTTTATTGTTCCCAAATTCTTTTGATTCGATTTTCTATTTGATGCATCTTTATATAGTAAATATGGCGTTCCTGTTTCCATTTGGGCATCCATTATTTGAAACCATAAATCTCGTGCTTTCATTGTTTTACGACCTTTTCCTTCTTCTTCATACTTTGTATATAGTTTTACAAATTCTTCTCCATATACATCTGCTAATCCTGGACATTCATCTGGACACATTAATGTCCAATCTCCATCACTTTTCATTCTTTGCATAAATAAATCGGATACCCATAATGCATAAAATAAATCACGAGCTTTTAATTCTTCATCTCCATGATTCTTTCTCATTTGCAAAAATATTTCGATGTCTGCATGCCACGGTTCTAAATAGATTGCAAAACTTCCATTACGCTTTCCACCACCATTATGAATTAATCCATTATGGACCATATAATTATGTTCATTTTCCATTTGAAGATCATATAAAATACCTTCGTAATGTGTGGTTTCTATACTTTGCACACAGGTAAACATCATATTTTTATATGTCATAAATTTTACAAATTGATTATTTTCATAATTTATATCTAATAATTCACATATTTCTTTGGTTTTTGGTATTCTTAAACAATAACTTATTTTTTTATTTTCTATTATTCCTCTATCTGTCATATGATTTTCACCTACTCTATCACGTATATACCCACTCGTTAATATTCCCATTCTTAACAATAAATAACGCAGTCCTTCTATGAGTTCGAATGAAGTTGAATCGTATGTTATCTCCTTTCGTATACAACCGTCTGTGTGTATTAAACCCTTTACTATTTGTTTGATTTTTGGTAATGGCAAATTTAACCATTTTGACGCTATGCGTTTTTCTTTTTTCACATTATAAGCATCTTGATAACGATATGGCATTTCTAAACAACGATTCCATCTAACTCTTGTTGTATTTTCGTTTGTATTTACATCATACTTTACACATTTTGATTTCAAATATTTTTCTAAAAATTCTTTTATATGCTTTTTATTTTCTGTATGAATTGATATATATCCACTACTTTCTACTTTGTTATTCATACAACCATCTCCTAATATTAAACCATACATATAACAATCTTCCAAAGATATGGTTTCTATATCTTTTTTATATGTTGGTATTGAATAACCTATCATTGAGTCTTCATTTATATCCTTTGCTTCTATCCAATCTATTTCGGCATGACCCTTTTCTAATCTTTTTTCTATTAATTTATAATTTAAACCTTTTTGTTGCCCTTGAATTGCAAGAATTGGATGTTCGGGAGTTATTTTTAATGGTAGGATTGAATGCATTGTATTTATCTTTAATATATCTCCATTATAGGTGTGTTCTAATACATCATATATTGTTTCATTTTCTCCTTTTATATTTATTATTTCTGTTTCTCCAGATATGCAATCTTGCATTTCCATCGGACCTTTTGTTGTATATATTATTGTTTCTGGCATTACACATTGGTCAACATATTTTGCAGTGTTATTAAATACTTTTAACATAGGAACGATACCATTAGATGAGCCATTCGTTCCACGAATATGACTTCCTGATGCACGCACGTTATGAATATGCAACCCTATTCCTCCTGCCCATTTTGATATCAATGCACAATCCTTTAATGTATTATATATTCCTTCTATACTATCTTTCTCCATTGATAATAAATAACATGATGATAATTGGGGATGAGGCGTTCCCGCATTAAATAGCGTAGGTGTTGCATGTGTAAAATATTTTTGCGACATTAAATGATATGTTTCCAACACGTTTTCTATATTTTCACCATGAATACCAATACTTACACGCATCCACATGTGTTGCGGCCGCTCTATTGATATTCCGTTCATTTTCAATAAATATGCTCGTTCTAACGTTTTAAATCCAAAATATTCTATTAAATAATCTCTATTATAATCTATATTTTCATTTATTCTTTCTTCGTGCTTTTTTGCTACATTCAATAATTCTTCTGATACTATCGGGGATTGTTTTCCATGTTTATCTTTATAGGTATATAATTCTTCCATTACTTCTAAAAACGAACTTTTTGTATTTTTTAAATGGTTTGATACTGTTATCCTTCCCGCCAATATATTATAATCTGGATGTATTGATGACATTGATGCGCATTGTTCTGCTGATAATTCGTCGATTTTTGTTGTTGATATACCCGAATATAATTGGTCTATTACTTTCATTACCAATGTTGTATAATTTAATTTTATATTCGCTTCTTGCCCTAATCGCTTGATTCTTGTTAATATTTTATCAAATGATACTATTTCCTGTTCACCATTTCTTTTTGTTACATACATTTCATCGTCATCTACAAAATCCGCCATTGTATACTATATTACTACCAAAATATCTATATCATTTTTCATAATACAAACTTTTAATATTATGTATTATAATCATTTTTTACCTCCAATCTTGCGTTTTGAGTTTCGTTTACGTTTTGTATTTTTACCTCCACTCGCACTAAATTTATATCTATCAGTAAATTTTATTTCTTCTAATTCTTTACCTCCTTCTTTTGATATTATTCTATATATTACTATATCTCGCTCTGAATCACTATGGTGAATTAATAATTTATCCCCCACATCATTTTTATTACAATTTAAAAAATCTTTTTTTATATTTTCGATGTTTTGATAATCTTGTTGGTCATGCCAGACTGACCTTTTTCCGGTTCCACCTTTCATTTTTCGTCTTCTTCTGCGTTTTGTTTTTCTTTTCTTTCCTCCTGTTTGTGGTGGCGGCTCTGTTGGCGATGATGATGCTGGTTCTGATGGTTCTACTGTTGGTTCTGGTTCTGTTGTTGGTTCTGGTTCTGCGGTTGGTTCTGGTTCTGCCGTTTCATCTTTTGAAATACCTACTACATTTTTTAAATTTGTAAACACATCTGTAAATATTCCTCCAATATAAGTTAAAAAAGACTCTTTTTCTACTTCTGGTTTTGCGTCACTCATTTATATAATATAAATATTTTTATTCTTTCAGAATACATTTTATACATTTCTCTTCGGAGATACAATATTCTGTTAAATGATTTATTACTTCATTTCTTAATTCTGCACTTTCATATTCCTTTTTTATAGTAATTTCTTCTATTAACCCGACTATCGCTACTATGCTTGAATAATTTAATAAAGATAATATTCCCGAACCTACTATTACTTTTGAATTCACATCTTCTATTATAAATATTTTACATTCTTTTAATTTTACTTCTATCTCTTGAATTGTTAGTGATGTTAGTATTTTTATGTATTCTCGAGGTAATACACTCATTACGTTATAATATGAATATTTCACATCATAGTCTTTTATTTTTCTAATATATAAAAATTTATTATTTATTATCAAAGTATCCATTCCCATTGTATTATATTATATTCCCATTTTCATCTAAACGAATTAAACAAATTCCTGGTTTTGGTATTGTATTTAATTCATTTGTCGAAGACCGCCTCTTTTTTGCTGCCCTATGTTCATATCCATCGACTCGCTCTTTCTGCACTATATTCCATAATTCTTCTACTTTTAATACTGCTTTTTCAAACCATTTTCTATTTCGCTGTATTAATACACATGAAAACTCATCTAAATACCAATATATTGTATTAAACCATGCATATCCTTTTTCATTCATTTCTACCTTCTTATTATTTACCCACTCTTCTACAGCTTCCTTTTCATTACCTATATTTAATGGTTTATACACATATATCGGTGTTGATGGTTTAATATGACTTATATCCTCAAATTCTGTATTCAATATTGGTCTTTCTATAAAATGTATTATTACTCCTTTATATTCTGGTTTATTATCTTCATAAAAGTCATTATTCTGATTATATTCCTTAAATCGGGTTTCCACAAAATCACATTCTTCCAAATTACAGGTTTCCATTTGTATTTGCGTTTGTGTCCAATACTCCATTTTGGGCACTCCCGTTATATCCCGATTTACTATATTTTTTATTTCTAACATTCGACCGTATCTATTGTTGTTTGTATCTACATTTATTCCATCTGGCGATGCACCAACATAATTATATTCTGGGTGCTCTATACAACCAAATTCTTCCACCGTCGTTTGATACATATCTTCATATACCATTACGGTTATCGGCTCATATTTTACCCCCCAATGCATTGATGACCCCGTAAAACTATTACTTTGTCCTATTATATTCATATCCAATGGCTTACATTTCTCATATATTAAACTATTTCTTTGTGCGTCTGACCCAAATACTTTCCATAAATTACTTGCACTTAATAAATTATAACGAAATTCATACCATTCTTTCGTTTTCTGTTGCGGTTGTGGCACTTCTCGCAATCCTTTTATTAATTTTCCTATACGTTCTTTTTCTTCTACTGATTGATATTCTAATGTGTCTATCGTCATCGTCAATGACCTACGAGGTATTTCTACCATTTCTATGTCCATTATATGTTCTACTAATTCTTGAATATCTATATACACTGATTCATCTTCAAATATATGGCCTAACGTTTCATGCACTACATCCATAACATGGTTTATTATTTCCTTATATATGTTCGCATTCAATATCTGTAATATGTTTTCCTGAATACTATCATATACTAATTCACTTATCATTTCATATAAATCCTCCCAATCTTCTTCTCCGAATTCCATATCGATTTCTTCCTCTTCAATGCTATTATCTGTTTCACTCTCGATTTCTTCCTCTTCAATGCTATTATCTGTTTCACTCTCGATATATTCATATTCAGAATCACTACATGCCATTCCTTCTATAATATAAATTTTTACTATAACTTATATTATCATTTTATATCTATATGTTTTCTACTTTTTATCTTTTTCCTTGTATTTCTCTTTCCTCCATATTTTGTTCCTTCTTTTTCTGCAGTTCGTCTAAGATTACGCACCTCTCTACTCGTCATTGTATCTTCATCTTTTATATTTCCACAACTCATATCTACTATTATTATTCGATTTTTATGTAAAACTTTATATAAATATTCTATTATCTCGCTTAAATATATTTTCCATGACCCTATATCCATTATATTCATTCTTTCTCGGTCAAATTCTTCTGTTTTTCCTAATATTGATAGTAAACTACTCGATTTTCCATTTTCTATCAATATTATATCATAATCATTTTCGGATTTAAATGGATAATATTCAATATACTTTTTATATGTAAATAATTTATTGTAATACGTTGACCCTCCGTTTATATCATATGCATTATATGCACGCGAAACACTTTGTATAAAACGGTCATAATCTACTTTTTCACCGTTTACACTCACATTTCTTTTAAACGTTTTTGCGTCAGTATGTGAGATGTCTATTTGTTTTAATATCTCTTGTATTACCGATGTTTCTAAATCTATGTCTTGTCCATTTTCTTCACGTTTCATTATTTCTGATGTATGATAATCTTTTAATATATTTCCGATTTCTATTGGTTGCGACTCGTTTATATAATTACATACATCCATATCCACTGCATTTATCTTTTTTATATCTAATTCACTATATTCTTCTTGGTCTATTGTTCTCATATCATTATTCTGTATTTGTCCATGCGTCGTTATATATAATATACATATGTTGTTATCCCGATCGTCTACCCCGTTTATTAATCTTGATAATACTCCTCCATTTCCCGTTTGTTTTATTTTATTCTTTCTTGCTTTTCTAAATATTGTATTGGATTTCTTTGATTTGTTATTTTTTCGTGTTCTCATTACTATATTATCATATTAAAAATAATATAATTATCTATTTTCTGCGTATTTTTATCGTTTTTCGTTTTCTTGTTCTTTTTCCACCAAGAAAACCCTCAATATAACGTTTGATATCAGTAGGTAGTTTCCCATCAGGTCCTCTATTAGATGTTCCACGAACCCCATCCAAATATTTACCTAATGCTATTTTTTGTTCCGCCGTTTCCAAATGTGGTGGAATAGTTTGTGCGACAATATATTGTTTTAATAATTTGACAATTTCTGTGTATCCACTTCTATTTGCCAAAAAACGTCTATTTGCCAAAAAGAAAGCCGTATTGCCGGAAATATTCGCTGCATTCACATCAGCTCCATTCTCCAGTAGTATTGCCACGACTTCTGTGTGTCCATGCAAACTTGCCCCAATGAGAGCGGTAGAGCCATCATTACTCTTCGCATTCACATCAGCTCCCTTCTCCAGTAGCATTCGCACGATTTCTGGGTGTCCAGTTTCACTTGCCTTAATGAGAGCCGTAGAGCCATCCGCATCCTTCGGATTTACATCAGCTCCATTCTCCAGTAGCATTCGCACGATTTCTGTCTCTCCATCCCAACTTGCCAGAGCCAGAGCCGTAGAGCGATAACCAGTCTTCACATTTACATCAGCTCCCTTCTCCAGTAGCATTCGCACGATTTCTGTGTGTCTGTGCAAAGTTGCCCAAATGAGAGCCGTAGAGCCATTATTATCCTTCGCATTCACATCAGCTCCCTTCTCCAGTAGCATTGACACGATTTTGGTGTGTCCATTCAAACTTGCCTTCATAAGAGCCGTAGATCCCTTCGCATTCTTCACATTCACATCAGCTCCATTCTCCAGTAGCATTGCCGCTATTTCTGTGTGTCCATCCCAACTTGCCCTAATGAGAGCCGTCCAACCATTCTCATCCTTCGCATTCACATCACCTCCATTCTCCAGTAGTGTTGCAACGATTTCTGTCTCTACATTTTCAATTGCCTGATTGAGTTCATCATTTATTATTGTTCCTCCTCTCTGTCTTTTTGAACGAGTTTTTCTAAATCTTTTATTGGATTTTGTTGATTTTCTATCATTTTTTCGTGTTCCCATTACTATATTATCTTATTAAAAATAATATAGTAATCTATTTTCTGCGACTTTTTATGTGCAATTACTCCCATCTTCATTACATGGACTGTTCATTTCGGTCCATACACCCGGTATCGCCCATGCACATGTTCTTTCTATACCCAACTGATTCTCTCCTAATACTAATCGCATAAATCCCATTTCACCCCAATATGAACCCCAAGAGTTTCGAATTATCCAATATTGTTTATCTATTTCTTCATCATATCCCCAACCTACTATACTTATTATATGATTTATCATCTTCTTTGCATTCGGCACGTCTAATATTCCTCCATGATATTCATCTATCTCTGCCGCATTTATTCCACACGCTATTGGTCCATTCTCTATTATTTCATTTTTCATATTATCTGCTCCTTGCACCGCTCCATATTTCGATATCGTTGCATTTGGATACGTTTTTATGGATACACATTTCCCACCGTGATTGCTAAATGTATCACATGTTCGACATATATTGATGGGTTCACATATGAAATCATTTGTGTTTGCACATGCTTTCTCATTTGAATCACTGCTACATGCTTGATATACCATACAATCTTCAAATGGAATCTTTCCATAATCATGAATCGCTTTATATGCGGCTAAATGGTCTCCTCCCATACAAGACCCGCCAAATTGACAATTTAGTAAGAATTGGACAGATAAATTTATATCTGGAAATTTCGCTTTTCTCATTATTTTTATTCGGTCTGATAATGCGGATACACTACCATGCGCCCAACATGAACCACAATATGATGGGATATGCTGATTTAAATTCTTTGTTAAATAATTTATTCCATTTTGCTCATCCCAACTAAATGCTTTCGGTTGTTCCGATGTTTCTAATTGATTTGGTATTAAATAATCCGTTTCATTTATTTGCGGGATATATTCGTTCATTCGTCCTCCTACCATCATTATTAATGTTGTTAATATTAATATTCTTATCATTAATTTCTATATCATAATAATTTAATTTTTCATTAAATTATTATTTAGTTAAACTAAATATAATATCATTATTATCTATATGAGCACTAATTCCGATTCTTTTTCAAAATTATCTCCAGAATTACAACAAAAGTTTATTAATTTTAAAAATACACCTCGTCCACCTGATTCCAGAACCAAAGAAGAAAAAGAACAATCCAGAAGTTATTTGCGACAACGCATCTCCGATTATAAAGCACACAAAAATAATGAAAAAATACACTTGCAAAATATTATACAAGAACAAGCACAACTACTTGAAAAACAAAAGGCTACTATTAAAAAACAAAATGATGAATTACTCCGAATGAAACAATTGATTGAATCCAGACTTGGTGAACCCTTAAAAACTATTAGTCGCGAATCTCCCAGCACTAAATTTTTCAATTCTTCTACCAAATCCAAACAAACTGGCGGTAGAAAACATAGAAAAACCGCAAAAAAACACAAATAATTTTGTCTCTTTCATGATATTACTTACTAATATTATGAAAATTCTATTTCGATGACTCTTTATCTTCCTTCTTCAACTCTTCTTTATTCGTTAATGACTTCTTCTTTGGTGTTAAGGATTTCAGTGTTGATACTCTTTTCGAGTCCATTATTTTTAATGTATAATTTTTTGTTACGGTATTAAAATGTAATGCTGGAATTGATATTATTCTTCGCTCTGCTTTATTATAATTCACGTCTTTCGCCTTATTTAATTTATTCTTATCCAAACATAATTTAAAAAATAATCTTAATGCTTTCTCTTCTTTTGAATTCATTTTATTTTCCTTACTATATACCTCTGCATAATCTTGCAATCTTTGAATTCTTTCCGTTTTATCTAACTTTATCCATATTGCACCTTTATTGTCTTGCTTTTCTTTTTCTAATAATTTATCTAATTCATTGACATCTATATGTGATACTTTTCCATCGTCTTTCAAACTCGTGTTTATGCTTATATCTTTATGTGATACTTTACCATCGTCTTTCAAACTCATAGTTATGCTTATATCTTTATATACTATTTTACGTTTATCTTCTTTTAATATATATACTTACAAAAATTTATTTAAATCTTCCTTATCTGGACCATTAACATGAATAAAATTTGGTCTTTTTCCATTATAATTTATTCCCATTCGATTCCATTTTATATCTTCTATTTCCAACCCATGTGTATTTAAAAATAATTCGTTTTTATAATCTATCTCTATTAAATCTCTTTCCAAATATCGATATGTCCAAAATAATTGGTCATCGTGTCTATCGTCATATACATATCCTTCCATGCATTTACGGAGTGCTTCCGCTGTTCCTATAAACATTCCGCTATTTAAATATCGGAATTTCTCTCCCTCATTCGGATATCTTGTTTTTAATATTGGTAATGGATTACATTCCGTTTCTCCACCAAATACGATTGGTTTTTCAAATTTTCTATATTTTTTCTCTATTTCTTCCAAATTCCCACTATAAATTACATCATATGCATCCGTAAATAATATTATATCTTTTTCTTCTATTTCATCTCTAAATATATAATCATGCACTTCACGCAACTTTATTCCAAAATTTCCATTACTTTGCCAACCTATATATCGGTCCTCTACACTACCTAATATTTCTATCTTTTCTTTATTTGCATTTACCTGCTTTTTTATATTTTCTAATATTGGGTGTGGCTTTGTCGCTACCGTAATATAATGTAATACCATTCTTTTTTTATTATATTATATTATTTTATTTTATTCGTTTATATTATTATAGTATTCTATAATATAATGTCAAATACTAAAATTCATAATATTATTGAAGACCCTAATTTTATCCAACCAGAAAATTCGGACCATACTTATTCCGTTTCTCGTAAAAATAGCGTGTTCGATACTGTTATTTCTCATAGTGCTGTACTTGTTTTATTACAATCTACTATGTTAGTTTATAATTATGGCATAAATTTTACTACACATGACCCCGACCAAACTATTGAAACATTTGTTAACACTTCTACCGAAGACGGGTCTATTCATAAATTTGGGTTAAGTGATATACGCAAAAATGCCCTCATTGAATTAAAAAATTTAGCCCCCAATGGCAAAGTTCATACTTTTATCGATGACCCTATTAGTGATATTCAAATTGGCATTACAATTAATGACACCCTTAAACATTTGGCCATCGTGTTTAGAGGTAGCGAATCTATTAAAGATTGGTATTATGATTTACAAGTTTATAAACATAACCTTAAAGATGACATATGGATTCATTCCGGCTTTTACAATCAACTCCATTCCGATAATATTCATTTATGTCTCATTCAAAAAATTAAATCCATTCTCGATTCTCATCCTGACTATAAAATTTATGTAACTGGACATAGCCTTGGTGGTGCATTATCTACTTTATTCGGTTATATTTTATCTTTTGAAGTTGACAACCTTATTACTGTCGTTTCTTTCGCCAGTCCCAGAATTGGCAATAAACCTTGGAAAAAATCCTTTGAAAATAAATCAAATCTTGTTCATTTTAGAGTTTCTAATAATAGAGATATCATCACCGCTACTCCTACTATTAATTATTATCATGTTGGCACCGATATTAAACTTTATAATGATTCTTTCTATATTAATGTCGGCAAAACACATTCTTGCTGCGATTACTCCATATTCACTCATTGGAGCATTTTAGACCATACCTGCGACAATTATTATCAAAATCTTATTAATAATGTTTGGTAAACACCACAGTTTTACAACATTAAAAATGATTTAGAATTTTATTTTTAATAAATATATTATAAAAAATGAACTCTATTTCACCATACGATTTGAAAACTAAACACACATATTACATTGAAAGCTATATTGAAGGTGTTCGCATACACAAATATAGTGGCGTTATTAATAATTTGAACGTCTGCACCTGGGATGGACATAATGTTCTTGAAATTGGAAATATGATTGAATATTTAAATGGACAAGAAACCATTTCAACCGAACGGGATTCTCCTACCTTTCCTGGAAATGTCTTTTATGTACATGTAAATACCAATCCTACAGAGCCCCAATATTGGTTATTTTATAAACCTGTTGCTGATTATTTAATGACAGCTCAAGTGCTTAACCAACGCACCTGCTTGGATAAAGTAAGTATTTGGGGTTTATATAACCAGCATTTTGGTAAATCCTAATGTAAATCCAATAAATCGCCGACTTCATCATTTCTATTCTTAACACTTACTAATTGCTGGGTTAAATAATGTATTGTTAACTCCTTTTGTTGTATTTGCACTTCTAATCTTCCTATTATTTTCTTTTGTTCTTCTACTATTTCTTTAATTTTTATCATTTCTACATAATAATTTGCCTTATTTTCATTTAATATTTCTAACCATTTTTTATGTTTTTTTGTCTTTATATGTGCACTAAATTTATTCTCATTTTCATATATCTTTTCTTTCCTTGAACCACATACACAATATAATCCTTTTTTTATTACTGGGATTTTATCTATATATTCTCCTGCATTATTTACTATTGGTTGATAGGTATCTGGGGTTAATGATATTTCCATTTTACTTATATTAAAATCGAAATATTTTTATATCATTTTTTCATATATTGGTCGTAATACATATATTCCTATTAATATTCCTAATCCATTCGCTATTGGATCTTTATAACTTCCATACCACCATGTAAATTCTGAATTATTATTATATATATATCCTAATATTACTTCTATTATTTCCCAAATTATACCTATTACAAATAATTTTAATCCATATTTTGGATACATCGCTGCTGCTATCATAAACGCCATAAAATGTGAAAATATCCATCTATCTACTGGTATATATTCATGCACATTTAATAGCAATGGATCTCTCTTTTCTATTATTTCAAATATATGTAAAAATACTTTATAAACTAATATTAATAATATTATATATGTTGACATTATACATAAATGCTTATTTTCACCTACTTTGAATTTATCACAGCAATGACATATTAGTAATGCTATTATAATTGATATTATTAATCCATAAATTATGTAAATCTCTTGCGTTTTTACCGATATTTTCATTCTATATATAATGAAAATATTAATTTTTATCTACTAAAATATGTTTTGATAAATTACGCATTACTTTATTATCTAATTTTATGTGGTCTTCTCCTACATCACCTAATATATTTTGGATCATTTTTAATGAAAATTCGAATGTTTCTGAATTCATATCATCACTCGCCGGATGTTTCTCTCGCCATATTGGAAATTGATATTGGTTATGCTTCGCTACTATCTTTACCATATTTCGAAAATGACTTTTATCTGCTGTATCTTTATTCCATTCATTATTATCTTTTATATACATCGTTTCTCTTTTTAAATCTGTACAATGTATTGGTCTTTTTGTTACGTCTAAATCTCGAATTCGTGATAATATCATGTTTGTCATACCATTTACATATCCATTTCTTCCTATATATTCGATATCATTAAAATTTACGTTCATATCATCTATAAATTCTGACATATTCATTGCATCTTTACAGGTATTATTCAAAAAGAAATTTAAATTAAATTGATTATTATTATTTGAATTTGTCATATTATTTATTGTTTTTCCTTCTTTGACTACATCAATAAGTTGTTTCTGTAATGTATGGTTCTCTTTTTGCTGTTCTACTATTTGTTTAGACTGTTCAAATAACATTTCCTTAAATTCGGAATTTTGTTTTATTAATACCATTATCATGTCTGTATTATTATTAATTGTGTTATTATTATCTGATTCTTCTACTATTTCATTTTTGAAATCATTTAAATATGTGCATTTACGCTTATGATTATATAAACTTTGTCTATGAAAATACTCTTTACCACAATTACAAATAAAAGAATGTTTTTTATTAAGAACTTTTTGTGAACTTTTTGGAACTTTTTCGTAAGTATTCGTAAGTAATTTATGTTTTGCAGTTAATAAATGTCGTTCATATTGACTTTTTCTTACGGTATTGTAGTTGCATTCGTCGCATGTATATGATTGGAACTTATTCGAACTTTTATTGTCAGTCATATATAAGTATACTATACTTACAAAAAAAAGTTCCTAAATACTTTTTTGAATAAAATATAAAAAAACGGTTGGAGCGAAACATGAAATTTAAAAACACAAATAACTGCATTAACGTCTAAAGTGAAAAATCACAAAAACTCTGTTTAACTTTCTCATTCCAAATATCAAAATTGGACATTTTAAAAATGTCCATTTTTACAAAATAGATTTGACTTTCTATTGTAAAAAAACAATTATAGAATAAATTGAAAATACAATATAAAGACGGACAATCGAATTTTGGCATTTTATTATGTATCATTATGTATCATTATGTATTATGCAGTAATTAAATTGTAATTAATATTAATTTATATAGCATTAGTAGTATTGTTTTATAAAAAAATATTATTCGGCATTTTTTTGGCATTTTATTCTGTATCATTTTGTATCATTAAATGATACAAGAAAAATGCCTTGAATATTAATATGTTGTAATATGTTGTAATATGTTGTTTGCAGTAATTAAATTTCATTTATATTAAATTTCTGTTCGCAAAATATAGTTGTTAATTTCATAATAAAAATATGTCGAACTTTTTAGTATAAGTATCGTACTTACATATAAAAAATAAATAACAATAGTAATGAAATTACCCAAATTTAGTTAATTTAGGGTATTATAACAAAATTGATTTAAAAATAAAATAATAAGTAATATATATAACTAATAATGGGTAAATACAATTGCGAAAAATGTGGAAAGGAATTTAAACAGAAGTCGCATTATACAGCACATGCGAATAGAAAGAATCCATGTGTAGTAGAAAGTAAAATGAAAGAAATGATAGATAATGCAGTAAAGGAAAAAATAATGGAAATAACAAAAGCGGGTGGTTCAAATGAATTAATAAATAAATTTGAAATAACGTATGATAATAAATTAGTAAAAGATATATCTACAAAAAAAATACATATCCCAAAACCAATATTAAAATGGGTTGGTGGAAAGACGCAAATAATAGAAAAATTAATAGTAGATTTTCCAACAGAAATAAATAATTATCGTGAAACATTTTTAGGAGGGGGAAGTGTATTATTAGCATTATTAACGTATGTAAAAAGTGGAATAATAAAAATGCATGGTAAAGCGTATGCGTATGATTTGAATGAGCCATTAATTTATATTTACAAAAACATACAAAATAAACATAACGAATTATATGAAAAGTTGCAAGATATCATAAAAGAATTTAATGAATGCGGTGATGGTGAACTAAATCGAAAGCCAGCAAATAAAGAAGAAGCAAAAGAACTAAAAGAAAATTATTATTATTGGATAAGAAGCGAATATAATAAGTTAAGTTTAACGGATAAAAAGAGAATAATAGGTTCTGCAATGTTTATATTTTTAAATAAAACATGTTTTAGAGGTGTATTTAGGGTAGGTCCAAACGGGTTTAATGTGCCATATGGACATTATAATAAACCCGAAATAATAAATAAAGAGCATTTAGACGAAATACATAATTTAATACAAGATGTGGTGTTTGAATGCAGTGATTTTAATGTATCATTACCAAAT
>Ga0209632_10002669_pt1 | contig 16950 bp, 14 predicted proteins | sample COG_10_FD_184754 | JGI IMG/M metagenome (GOLD analysis project Ga0209632, IMG submission 184754) | Pelagic Microbial community sample from North Sea - COGITO 998_met_10 (SPAdes) (version 2) | ecosystem: Environmental > Aquatic > Marine > Neritic zone/Coastal water | place: Helgoland, sampling... | reverse complement strand
AGGAAATCTTTCGAGTGTCGGTTCAGATACTCTCGCGAACCTCATGACGCTCTGGGCTGAGGATTTCAAGCGGGCGTATCCGAATGTAAACATTCAAATCCAAGCGGCTGGCTCATCCACTGCGCCGCCAGCGTTAACTGAGCGTACTTCAAACATTGGCCCCATGAGTCGTGAGATGAAAGACAATGAAGTTGAGGCTTTCGAGTCGCGCTACGGCTACAAGCCAACGCCGATTCCCGTGGCGATAGATGCGCTCGCGGTATATGTGCACAAGGACAATCCAATTGCAGGCATGACTATCCCCCAGATAGATGCCATTTTTTCCTCGAATCAACGCTGTGGTGGGCTTGGCGGTATAGATAGTTGGGGAGAATTAGAGTTGAAGGGTGCGTGGGAGCGTCGAGACATACAACTCTTCGGCAGGAATTCGGTATCTGGCACCTACGGGTATTTTAAAGATGTTGCGCTGTGTGACGGTGACTTTAAGAACACCGTTAACGAGCAGCCCGGCTCCGCTTCGGTAGTGCAGTCAGTGAGCACATCGATCAACGGTATTGGCTATTCTGGTATTGGTTATCGTACATCTAGTGTTAGGGCTGTGCCTATTGCGAAAGTAACGGGCAGTGAGTTTTTTGAAGCAACCCCAGAGAATTCGGTGACTGGTAATTATCCACTGGCGCGTTTTCTTTACGTTTATGTAAACAAAGAGCCGAACAAGCCTTTGCCGCCGCTAGAGCGCGAATTCGTAAAGCTCATCCTGTCAAAGACTGGTCAGGAGGTGGTGTTGAAAGACGGTTATATCCCGCTGCCAGGTCGAGTAGTGCAAGGCACAATGCGCAATCTGCAGCTTGATTGAGAGGCGAGATCATCGAGAGGGGACATAATTCGCTCTTGAATACGCAAAGGTTCAGTCTGCAAAAAATTGAGCCTTTGCGATGTAAGAATGCGCTGTAAGAAAGTAGAGACAGTTTGAACTCATTAAACCGATATTTGAGACCTGCATGTCAATTGATGTAAAGCAACCAGCTGCAACACAGGCCACACAAAGCCTCGAAGCAGGCGCCTCGGTATTGGATATGTCGTCCAATCGCATGGTTCTGCGACGAAAGCTTCGCCATTTCTACGATCAATCAGCCAGTGTTGCCATCGCCATCGGTGGCGTTAGCGTCATTCTAGCGATACTGCTTATTTTTATGTACTTGTTTTACGAAGTGCTTCCGCTTTTTGAGTCCGCGACCCTAAAGAGAGTAGGCGAATATCAGATAGAGAATCGCTCCAACTCAAGCTCGCTGCATCTGGCGATAGAAGAACAGTCAGAAATCGGAATGCGTATCGGTGATCAGGCAGATGTCCTGTTCTTCGATGTGAGCGATGGAGAGACTGTTGCCTTCATCGAGATTGCGCTGCCGGCCGGCACCATCATTACCCACTTTGCCTTGGATACAGAAAGCAGTGGAATTTTTGCCTTGGGGTTGGACAACGGTGAAGCGGTAGTGGCGCGTTATAGCTACGACACGAATTACGTTGGCGAGAATAATACGCGAACTCTCACCCCTACTATCGACTTTCCTTTTGGGGAGCAACCTTACGCGCTATTTCCTGAATCGGAATTGGCAGAGCTGGCTGTACGCTCGAACGGTGACAGCATGATGATAGCTGGCGTGGATGAGAATGGTGGTGTTAAGTTGATCAATGCAACGAAGCGGACGAATCTCTTCTCGGCCTTTGATATTGGAGGAGGAGGCGCCGATTTTGAAATCGGAAACTACCCTGTGGATGTTGTCGCTCAAGACGTGGAGCAGATGTTTATTGGTGGAGATCAACGCTGGCTCTATTTCATTTCTAGCAGTGGACTTATCCGCGCCCTAGACCTGGTGGCAGCCATGAACGGAGACAGCGATCGCTTTGGCATCCAGAGCGTGCTGACCGAAGATGGGACCAGGCCAACGCAGGTGGTTTTCCTCTTAGGTGGAATCTCGCTGTTGGTCGCCGACGATTCTGGGGCTATATCGCAGTGGTTTCTCTCTCGTGAAGAAGGCCAGACAAGGTTGCGCAAGGCCCGTGAATTCAGCCCAGGAGCACAGCCGATTCTGCGCATGACGCCGGAACAGCGGCGTAAGAATTTTGTAAGCGTAGACGACGAAGGTAGATTGGCAATCTACAATACTACGGCGCATCGCGCCGTATTCTCAGCAGATATTACTGATAGAGTACCCAATCTACTCGCGCTTTCTCCCCGTGGCGATGGTTTGTTACTAGAAACTGTTGGTGGAGGTGTAGGTTTCTGGGAAGTTCACAATGAGCACCCCGAGGTCTCTTGGTCTGTGTTGTGGGATAAGGTTTGGTATGAGGGCTACTCGGAGCCGGATTATATTTGGCAGTCTTCTGCCTCCAGCAATGAGTTCGAGCCGAAGTATTCTCTCATGCCGCTGACATTTGGAACCTTGAAGGCGGCTTTCTATGCCATGTTGCTGGCGGCACCTCTGGCGATATGTGGCGCCATATATACTGGCTATTTCATGGCGCCAGCGATGCGTCGCAAGGTTAAGCCTCTGATCGAATTGATGGAGGCGCTGCCGACTGTGGTTCTGGGTTTTCTGGCTGGCCTGTGGCTCGCCCCTTTCGTCGAAAAAAACTTGTTGGGTATATTCTCGATTCTAATTGTATTGCCTTTGAGTATCTTGGCGGCGAGTTTTGCGTGGACACAGCTGCCAAGAAGGATCCGAAATTCCCTACCTGATGGCTGGGAGGCAGGCATATTGATGCCAGTGATACTTATCTTTTCCTATTTGTCTTTCGCTCTCGCTGTGCCTATCGAAAATAGTTTCTTCGGCGGCGACATGCGTTTCTGGATCAGCAACGATTTGGGTATCAGTTATGACCAGCGCAATGCAATGGTTGTTGGTTTCGCAATGGGCTTTGCAGTCATACCGACAATTTTTTCTATAGCTGAAGACGCAATCTTCACCGTTCCCAAACAACTAACCTATGGTTCTTTGGCGTTGGGTGCAACCCCCTGGCAAAGTCTGCAGCGCGTTGTTCTGCCCACGGCGAGCCCCGGTATTTTTAGTGCACTCATGATAGGCATGGGTAGAGCCGTTGGTGAAACTATGATCGTGTTGATGGCTACAGGCAATACGCCGATCATGGACATCAATATTTTTGAAGGTATGCGCACTTTGGCGGCCAATATTGCTGTCGAAATTCCAGAATCCGAAGTCGACAGTACGCACTATCGAATTCTTTTTCTCGCAGCTCTGGTTCTTTTTATGTCCACGTTCGTATTCAATACGATTGCCGAAGTAGTGCGGCAAAGGTTAAGAACTAAATACAGCACAATATGAAAAAACCGCAAAATACGAATAGTGAATTTTCCGCTTGGATGCGCAGAGGCACTCCTTGGGTGTGGCTAAATGCTGGTGCTGTCGCGATTTGTATCGTGATGGTAGTCGGATTGCTGATTCTTCTTACGGTCCGAGGAATGAGCCATTTCTGGCCTAGAGATGTATTGCAGGCCAATTACGCACCTCCGACTTCAACTGGTGAGCTGCTTACGACGCAGCTCATTGGTGAGTTTGTTGAGAGTGAGATGGTCGTAGCAGGGCAGATCGCATCCTCGGGTATTCCGATAGACGAGACGCAAGACTTCTACGAAAGGCAGTTATTAAAACTGGGCAATCGAGATCTTACTGGGGCAGACTTTACTTGGGCTCTCAGCGATTTTGTTAAAGACGTAGAGTATCCTTTGGAAGTTGTAGCAATGGAAAGGCGCGAATGGGGTAATTTCTACGGCTTCTTAGAAGCTATCCATCAGGACGGTGTGCCGATCGCGTTCTCAGGTGAGGCTCTGGATATCGAAGCGAACAGATGGTTCGAATTTAATCGTCGTTTGGATCGGGCACTGAATATTCGCGACGATATCTATGTGATAGAAAATGAAGAGATAGGTCTGATTAACTATGCCATGGAGCGACTAAGGCTGCGTGAGCGCCGGCTACAGCTGGATGGAGAAGAATCGCCAGAGACTACGACCGAGATCGCAGCACGCAGGCAAGAGCTAAATGCCGAATACGGGGTCCTCCAGCGTAAACTCATAGCGCTGTACGAGACAGTGAATAGGGACTCGGCGATTTTTCTTGCAGCCAACGAGCAGGAAATAGAGATTGTCTTCGCAGATATTGTGCGGGCCTATAAGCCTAATCAGATGGGGCCATTCTCTAAACTGCTAACCTACTTTTCTAAGCTTGGTGAATTCATGACTGCTGAACCGCGCGAGGCGAATACCGAGGGAGGAATCTTTCCAGCTATATTCGGCACGGTAATGATGGTGATGCTGATGTCGGTATTCGTTACGCCTTTCGGCGTAGTAGCTGCAGTTTACTTGCGTGAGTACGCACGGCAGGGATTTGTTACGCGCGCTATACGAATTGCTGTAAATAATTTGGCGGGTGTACCGTCCATCGTCTATGGTGTATTTGGACTAGGCTTCTTTATCTACATTATTGGTGCAGAGATAGATCAGGTGTTTTATCCGGAGGCGTTACCGGCACCTACATTTGGAACGCCAGGCTTACTCTGGGCGTCATTAACATTAGCGTTGCTTACAGTGCCGGTAGTGATAGTGGCCACGGAAGAAGGGCTAGCTAGAATTCCAAGAAGTGTACGAGAGGGAAGCTTAGCGTTAGGTGCAACAAAGTTCGAGACGTTATGGCGTGTTGTTCTGCCTATGGCAAGTCCGGCGATGATGACCGGTTTGATCCTTGCAGTTGCCAGAGCGGCAGGTGAAGTGGCGCCATTGATGCTCGTAGGTGTGGTCAAGTTGGCTCCATCTCTACCGTTGGATGGAAATTATCCGTACTTGCACCTGGAGCAAAAGTTTATGCATTTAGGATTTCATATTTACGATGTTGGTTTTCAGAGCCCTAACATCGAGGCGGCTAGACCGCTAGTCTTCGCGACGGCTTTATTGCTCGTAATAGTTATTGCGAGCTTGAACCTAACTGCTGTCGCCCTGCGAAACCACCTTCGAGAGAAATACAAAGCACTAGATGTATAACAGCTATTTAAATGGATCAGATTGCAATGAATGACACGAGTAGTGAGCAGACCGAAGGCGCGCCATTAACATCCATGAAGGTGGATGTGTCGGCTGTTCTAGGTGATAAGACCAAGACTGGAGGTGAGACGCTCTCTAGTTGCATTGATATTGAAGATCTTAATCTTTTCTATTCGAAAGACAAGCAGGCGCTAATCGATATCAATCTGACGATACCCAAGCAACGAGTGACAGCGTTTATTGGACCAAGTGGTTGTGGTAAATCAAGCCTACTTCGCTGTTTTAATCGAATGAATGACTTGGTTGATGACTGTGTTATCGAAGGCTTAGTGTCACTAGATGGTATTGATATTTACCAGAAGTCTATTGATGTCGCCGATCTAAGACGTAGGGTAGGAATGGTGTTCCAGAAACCCAATCCATTTCCAAAGTCCATTTATGAAAACGTCGCCTATGGTCTGCGCATTCAAGGAATAAACTCAAAGCGTATTCTGGATGATGCAGTAGAGAAGTCACTAATGGCAGCGGCGCTATGGGACGAAGTGAAAGACAGACTTAACGACAGTGCTCTCGGCATGTCTGGCGGTCAGCAACAGCGTTTAGTTATTGCGAGAACGATCGCGGTAGAACCGGAGGTATTGCTGCTGGATGAGCCTGCGTCAGCATTGGATCCTATCTCAACCTTAAAAATCGAAGAGTTAATCAACGAACTTAAGACTGACTACACGATCGTCATAGTCACGCACAACATGCAGCAGGCCGCGCGGGTGTCAGATTTTACGGCCTTCATGTACATGGGCAATATGGTTGAGTTCGATTCAACAAACTCAATTTTTACCAATCCCCGGCAAAAACAAACCGAGGACTATATTACTGGCCGTTACGGCTAAATCGAACAAGTCATTATTGACAGGAATTTACAATGAACCCTCAAGCGGAAGGTCACGGCGATCATATTTCCAAGCAGTTTAATTCTGAGTTGGAAGACGTCAAGAATCAATTGTTAGAGATGGGTGGCGCCGTGGAGCAGCAGTTGGCTGATGCGCTCGTTGCAATGACGTCTGCAGATACTGGCATTGCTGCTGAAGTCTTGGTGCAGGAAGACGTAATCGATTCTATGGAGATTAAGATCGACGAAGAGTGCAATTTAATTCTTGCCCGACGCCAGCCAGCGGCCAGCGATTTGCGCTTGGTTCTGACTATCATCAAGACTGTGCGCGACCTTGAGAGAATAGGCGACGAATCCTCGAAGATTGCGCGTATGGCAATCAAACTCGCCGAGGAAGGAGACTATCCAGAAGGTATCGTGGAATTCAGGCACTTGGGTGATCGGGTAGCTCGTATGGTAAATTTGACACTAGATGCTTTCGCTCGCTATGACGCGAAATCGGCACTAGAAATTGCCCATGACGATCTAGTGGTCGATAACGAATATGGCTCAGCGATGCGATCTCTTATTACTTATATGATGGAAGACCCAAGAAGCATTAGTCGCATGCTGAATCTGTTGTGGGCATTGCGAGCGCTGGAGCGCATTGGTGATCACGCGAAAAACATATCTGAGCACGTTATCTACTTGGTAAAAGGTATGGATGTTAGACATGCTCCACTGGCAAATATTGCAGATCAGTTGTCTGAATCAGATTAGACATGGTCAGTCTCTTTATCTGTAGAAATTAGACTGCTTTTATCAATGATGGAGTTAGAGGCTGCCCGACTTAGCGGCAGCCTGCAGATGAAGCTACTGCCCTCGCCTATAGCACTATTGATCTCTAGTTCAGCCTCGTGTCTCGCCAGAATATGTTTCACGATAGCCAGGCCCAAACCAGTTCCACCGGTATCCGACGATCGATTCCCATCGATTCGATAGAACCGTTCTGTGAGTCGCGGGATATGATGGTTCTCAATGCCAATGCCATTGTCCGTTACTGCTATATCTAAGGAACTCTTCCCTTCGTTAGCTGATAGTTTTATACGCCCGCCAGCAGCTGTGTATTTGGCCGCGTTTATGAGCAAGTTGGAAATTGCACTGTACAGCTCACTCCGTTTGCCAACGAGGCATAGAGACGGGGGGCAGACAAGCTCAAAGGTATGCGCCTTGTCCTTGAACATCTGCTGAGTGTCGCTGTGTATTTCGGAAAATAAACTCTTCAGGTCAATAACGTCTTGTGTCTTGGTAAGTCCCTTCGTCTCGAGGCTAGATAACATCAGCAAATCTCGAACTATATTTTCCATGCGCTTCGAGTGCTGCTGCATCTGATGCATGGGCTTATGCCATTTCTCGTCGATTCCGTCGAGATTGTCGAGAATCGCTTCGAGGTATCCCTTTATGACGGTTATCGGAGTGCCTAGCTCGTGAGAGACGTTACCAACGAAGTCTTTGCGCATGGACTCGAGGCGGTGCAGCAACGTAATGTCGCGGACAATCATCAGGCGTTCGTTCTCGCCAAATAAGGCTATCTGAAACTCGAGTATTTTGCTGCTCTCCCCAGGTGCCTCCATTTTTAGCGTCTCATCATAATTTCCGCTATGGAAATACTCCGCGAAGCTCGGATTGCGTATGAGGTTGGTTATGGATTGATTGCGGTCCTTTGGATGTTGTAGGCCGAGTAATTTTTCGGCCGCGAAATTCCACCAATCCAGATTGCCTTGCTTATTGATCATGACAACAGCCATTTCAAGTGCTGCAGAAGATTCCTGTGCCTTGTTGACGATATTAGCTAGATAAGAGCTCGCGCGCCGTTCTTGCTTCTGTAGGCGGTATATTCCGTCGAATATATCTCCCCAGAGTCCAATGCTTTCTGGTGGTTCGGAATCACTTTCGGAAGAATCTCGGTTTAGCCATAAATTGAAGCGTCTTAGCTGATAGAGATTATACAGGTAGTAGACGCACAGGCTGATCAGCATAACCCAGCTGATATGACCCACGGCATAGCCGATGACGGCGGCCAATGATAATAGCAGGCAGAGCCGATTTAGTTCAGTGCGCCAATTCTGCAAGCTGAGATACCTAGAAACATAATCGATGATCTGCCTATTGGGCTGCTAAGAGAGGTGGTCATCAAAGACTACTCAGAAGCCATTGTGGTGTCGGTATATTGTAGTTGTATGAAAGTGCACCGGCTAGCTCTAAGTGCATACTCGCGGCCTAAACAGGGATTTTTTGCCGTTCTCAAAATAGTCGATACTCTCGGTTGAGTCTAAGCTTCTCAAGGGAAGGCGTCTTCCGTTTTACGAGGGCATGGCGCTATTTAATATAGATCAGGAGGAAAAGGTAAAAATGTTAGATTAGTTCTGTAAATGAGCAGCTAAATCACTATAATGCGCTGGAATTTTTTAACCAATCATTATGTGAATAATCTGGAAACGACATGAGTTTACGTACCCAAATATCTTCAGCTTTACTTGTCTCAGTAGGGCTTATCTCTCCCGCTGTGCTAGCCGATACAGGCCAGTTCTATGTAGCCCCCGGGCTGCAGTGGATGGATTTCGATGATACGACTGGCCTCAAAGAAGATGTGAATTACTTCCTCGGGATCGGCTACGATTTAACCGACCGACTTAGTTTTGAGCTGAGCACGTTTGATTTGGATACTAAAGTCTCAGGTGGCCGGGAGATTGACATTGATCACTACAAATTAGATCTCATCTACGATTTAGGTGTAAATCTTGGTGCTTTCGATACCTTTGTTCTTGGTGGTGTGGGCAATAGCAATTTTGGTGGTGAAAACGACACGCTGTGGGATATGGGCGGCGGAGTAAGCTACAAGATTACCGATAACTGGTCTTGGCGGACAACAGTCCGCTCTTTTCAGTACATAGGTCGTGATCACGAAGATTTGGATGTGGGTATTGAGACCGCCTTGGTCTACCGCTTTGGTGGTAACAAGTCTCGTCCAGCAGCGGCTAGGACAGCAACTTCTGCAGCTTCAACAGTGGACCCTGATACAGATAGAGATGGTGTGCTGGATAGCCGTGATAACTGCCCAGACACACTTATAAGCTACGCAGTCGATACCGATGGTTGCCCGATTTCAGTGGAAGAAGTGGCAAGGGTTGAGCTGATGGTTAATTTTGATTTTGACCGTTCTGAAGTCAAATCTGAATATTTTTCAGAAATACAGGAAGTGGCTGATTTCATGACACGGTTTCCAGATGTCGATATAGAGCTTGAAGGGCATACCGATAGCCGCGGATCACAGGCCTACAATCTTGGTCTTTCAAATCGTCGTGTCGCTGCTGTTCGTCAAGTTATGATTGATCGCTTTAACGTACAAGCAAGCCGTGTATCGTCTCGCGGCTACGGTGAGTCTCAACCGCTTGCAAGCAACGACTCTGACGCCGGCCGTGCCGAGAATCGGCGTGTAATGACTGTAGTTATCAACACAGTTGAGAGCTACCGACCGCGCTAGTAGCTGGCACCGTCGCTAGGTAGTCGACTGTAAAATCGGCCCCCACTGCACTGTGCAGTGGGGGCGCCCATTCCCGCCATTCTCGATAATTGATGCCCTTGCAATCGAAACCTGACTCCAAGCTATTGTCCGAGAAACCGTCTCTTGCGGTCCCTGATATCTCGGATTCAAGTCTCGACTGGCATAGCCAGGGAGAGCGTTGCTCGCTGCCTGTTGAGGCGTGGAGGCAATGGCTATACGACTCGAGCTCACTCACCAAGTTGTTGATTCGAAAGAGCGCTGGAGACTTTCGCGTTGAGGTTCTTGAAGAGGCGTGGTTGCTGCCTCTAAATTCAGCCGTTCGCTCCTGCTTTGGACCCTTGGCGAGTGACCATCGATTCTGGTCCCGCAAGGTGGTACTTATTGGCGATAATACTCCTTGGGTATTGGCGCACACGCTGATTCCTGAATTTAGTCTGACGGGTCCGCTCAAGCATGTACTAGAGCTAAACGAGAAACCACTCGGTGAATACCTGTTCAGCCACCCCGATCTGATCAGAAGCGGTATCGATATAACCCCCCTGGCAGGGAATTCCTGGGGAAGGCGCAGTCTTTTCTATCTCTTCGGGAAGCCAATAATGGTGGCCGAATTTTTCTTGCCCGCCATATTGGACTAGCCGCGTTAATCGATTCGACTTTTTCGCAAAGCATTCTATACTTTAGTTAAGTAATCTCCGCGCACGTCTAGATTTTATTTTTAGAAGGCGCAGGCAATGGAACACAATGGATGTGTTCGCCGGATTATTTGTCTACAGAGAAGGAGTCTCTGCATGAATAATAAGAAACTGACGCTGAATATTAATGATTCTGAGAAGCCGCAAAGCGTCACCGCCAAATCGATAAACACTGCTCTAGATGTAACCCGACTCTACCTCAAAGAAATTGGCCATACGCCTTTGCTGTCCGCGGAAGAAGAGGTGTATTATGCGCGGCGCGCGTTACGCGGAGATAGTGCCAGCAGGCGCAGGTTGATTGAAAGCAATCTGCGCCTCGTCGTAAAAATTGCGCGGCGCTATCTGAATAGAGGGCTCTGCCTACTCGACTTAATAGAGGAGGGTAATCTGGGATTGATTCACGCTGTGGAGAAATTTGATCCTGAGAAGGGCTTTCGTTTCTCTACGTACGCGACGTGGTGGATTCGGCAAAATATCGAGCGTGGTTTGATGAATCAGTCGAGAACTATTCGTTTGCCGGTTCATATTGTTAAACGGCTGAACGGCTTTCTTAGAGCTCAGCGAGACTACGTCACAGAGACAGGGCAAGAGGCAGGCAGTCGCGAAATCGCGATGTCGACCGGCTGCTCGCGGCTGGATATTGAACGATTGATGATTCTGAATGAGAGTCTAAGCTCGATAGATGCACCAGCCGCCGCTGATTCTGAAACGGCGGTAGTCGACATGCTCAGCGCAGAGACAAAACAGAATCCCCGCAATCACGTTCAAGCATCTGAGATGCGCGCTCGAATAGAGTGCTGGTTACTGCAACTGTCCGAGAAGCAGCGGGAGATTATCTGTCGACGTTTCGGATTGAGAGGCTTTGATACCGACACACTTGAGAACGTGGGTGTAGAAGTGGGACTTACGCGGGAAAGAGTTAGGCAAATTCAGATTGAGGCGCTGCAGCAACTAAAGGTATTAATTCGCAGAGAAGGATTAAACCGTGAACTGCTTGGTGAGGCTGTTTAGAGCGCCCTCTATCTTGCGGGCAGACAACGTTGCTGGGGCTTGAACCGTCGCCGACGCTGCCGTATCCTCATCTTCCGACTAAATCAATCGACTCTGTAGCGGCAGTCAGTGAAAAAGCAGGAATCCAACGTGTTTAATAGATTCAGTGATGGTGCTCTCAAGGGCAAACTAGTTATCGATCTGTCCAGAGTTTTAGGCGGGCCTTACTGTACACAGATGTTGGGTGATCATGGCGCCGAAATAATTAAAATCGAGCCGCCTCGCGGAGACGAGACTCGAGATTGGGGCCCTCCCTTTCATGATGAAGATTCTGCTTACTTTTTAGGAGTAAATCGAAACAAGCGCTCCATGGGCTTAGATCTTTCGAAACCCGATGGTCAGGCAGTGCTGCTAAGATTGTTAGAAAAAGCAGACGTGGTCATCGAGAATTTTAAACCGGGTACTATGGAAGCATGGGGCCTTGGTTATGAAGAGGTATTAAAGGGGAAATTCCCCAGACTAATACATTGCAGAGTTAGTGGGTTTGGTAGTGACGGTCCATGGGGCGGACATCCTGGGTACGATGCAATTATTCAGGCCATGGCAGGATGGTTCAGTATCAACGGGGAGGCGGGGAGCAACCCGACAAGGCTTGGCTTAGCCATGGTAGATATGGGTACAGGGCTATACTCGGCTGTTGCAATTCTGATAGCGATGGCGGAAAGAGAAAAGTCGCAGCAAGGGCAGTATCTGGATATGACGCTCTACGATTGCGCCGTTTCCTTGATGCATCCGCATATTCCTAATTATTTGTATTCCGGCGAGGTGCCGGTAGCTACAGGCAATGCTCACCCGAATATTAGCCCCTATGATACTTTTCGGACAAAGACGGTAGATATTTTTGTTGGTGCAGGAAACAACCGTGCCTATGCGAAGATGTGTGTCGAGCTAGGTAGGCAGGAGTTAATCTCAGACGCTAGGTTTGTAAACAACATTGATCGTGTAACTAATCGTGATGAATTAAAGGCAGAAATAGAGTCGAGCTTGATGAAGATTGATGGCAGCGAGATTGCTGATCGTCTTGCCAATGCAGGGCTAGCGGCAGGAGCTATTCACGATACCGCGCAAGTGGTGGACCACGCGCACACAAAGCATCGCGAAATGGTAATTGAAGACGGTTGGTACAAGATGACCGGCACGCCTATTAAGCTGTCCCGCACCCCAGGCTCAGTTAGGCATAAGCCGCCTAAGTTCGGCGAACACACCCAGCAGATTCTGCGCGAATTCGACTTTGCAGACGAAGAAATTCAAAAATTATTGAGCAGCGATACAATACTTGAGCGCCGTCAGAGCTAAGCGTGTCAATTTTTCTGATGATTAAACGATAGTTTTCAAATAGATAAAGTTGATAGTAGATCTACTATAATATCCTGCTCTAATCCCTCGCAAGTATTTCCACTTGTTCTTTGCTGATGTAGTGTTATAGTTATGTATAACACTACATCACGTGGAATCGCTCAGTGGAAATCAATTGGAACAACAAAGAACCTATCTATATTCAGCTTAGAGCCAAGCTGGTAGAGCTCATTATGGATGGCGTTCTCTGTGAAGGGGATGCCTTACCGTCTGTACGGCAGATTTCCAGCGAACAGCGTATTAATCCGATTACTGTTTCGAAAGCGATGCAAATATTAGTCGACGAAGAGTTGGTTGAGAAAAAACGGGGGCTTGGCATGTATGTCTTATCAGGAGCGAAGGATAAATTATCAATCGAAGAAAGGAGAAAATTTCTTGAACAGGAATGGCCACAAATTACTGCGCGTATTGAGAGGCTGGGCTTGGAGATCGATGAACTCCTTGGCAGCAAGACGGATCGATAGAAATAGGGAATTTTGGGGATAGAGCATGAGTAACATCGTCGAAGCTAAATCACTTACAAAAAACTACGGCAGTTTTACTGCACTGGATGGGGTGGATTTGACAATTCCTAGAGGCGCCATCAGTGGGTTGATTGGACCTAACGGTGCAGGTAAGACGACAACTCTAAAAGCGTTAATAGGGCTCTGCGATGTTGATGGTGAGCTTAGTGTTGCCGGCCGCGACCCTCGAATTGCCCGTCACAAATTAATGGAAGATGTCTGTTTTATAGCAGATGTGGGTATTCTGCCTAAATGGATCAAAGTTTCTCAATTAATAGATTACGTAGAAGCAGTACATCACAGATTCGACCGCAAGAAGGCGGAGAAATTTCTCAGCACCACAGACATTCCAGCGAATAAGCGTATTAAAGATTTATCTAAAGGCATGGTGACACAACTTCATCTGGCTTTAGTGATGGCGATTGATGTTCAATTACTCGTGCTCGATGAGCCGACACTTGGCTTGGATATAATTTACCGAAAAGAATTCTACGATCGTTTACTTAACGACTTTTACGATGGGAATCGAACGATCATTATTAGCACGCACCAAGTCGAAGAGATAGAGGCTTTGTTGTCGCATCTCGTGTTTATAAATAAGGGCAAGATAGTTATCGATTCCTCAATGTCCGATCTATCCGAAATCTATACCGAAGTCCTAGTCGATGCAGACAAGGTGGCCCAGGCTGATGCTCTTCTGCCTCTTTATGTTCGCAAATTGCTCGGGAAAAAATCTTATACTTTCGAGTCCGTGCCCAGGGAACAGCTTAAGACTCTAGGCGAGTTGCACACTCCAAGTGTTGCCGATCTGTTTGTGGCAAAGTTGAAGGAAAAAAAACATGGGTAAATTCGCAGTACTTCAATTCTACGCGCTGCTAAAGCGGGAAGTGCTAGAGCACCGAAATATATTTATTGGTGCTCCTGTCGTAGTCGCCTTGCTCCTATTAGTGGCGGCGACATGGGTAGCTACGCAGATAGACCAGAGCGACTTGGCTGAAGGGCTGCGCTTTGTTTCGGTTCTATTTGATGGATTGTCGCCGTTCGATATAGCGCCATTTATTATGTTGTTGGCGATTCCCTTCTACCTTACGCTCTATGTGTGTAGCGTTATTTACCTCATCAATACCTTGTATCAAGATCGAAAAGAGATGAGTGTTTTGTTTTGGCAGTCTATGCCGGTCTCGAATCTTCAAACGGTGCTTTCCAAAATTGTTGCTATTGTCTTGGTTGCGCCAATTTTTTACGTTCTGATTATATTTGGAATGTATCTGGTAGCGATGGTCTGGTTAACGGTGCTAGGAATCAGTAATGATGTGGATTTGGTGGGCATTGGCTACCTGTTTCTAGCTGCTACTGCCAGTCTGGTGTTGATCTATATTTCTGCTGTCGTGACTGGCATCTGGTTGCTTCCATCAATAGGTTGGTTGCTCCTATTCTCTGCTTTCGCGAAGAAGACTCCTCTGCTATGGGCTGGCGGTGTCTTTATACTCGTAGGGTTTCTCGAGGATTTCATATTCGGCACGCAGTTCTTGGCGAATTGGGTGGCGTCGCGAACATCAGATCCAAATCAATATCTAATCTTCGAGTTTCAAAGCGTATTCGAAAGGGTTTTTAATTACGATACACTTTTTGGTGTTGTGGTTGGCTCTATACTGGTCGCGGGCGCCGTATTCATGCGTCGCTTTACGGACTAAGAGGAGAAAGGCATGAAAGATTTATTATTAAGGAACCGCTATACACTCTTGGTAGTCACGTTGATTGTCTACATGGGGGTCTTGGTGACAGAGGGCATGATTACAGGTCGCGAAGCAAGGGGTATCGAGTTCGAGAATCCTTACTTCGACTTTAACAGCGCCGACTTTGAGGGTATCAGGGAGAGAAGAAGCGACAATGAGAATGAAAATATTCGTGTAGAGTTTGATGACACAGGTGATGTCTAGGGGGGTAGTCCTCTATTGACAGTCTAAGTTCAATCTACTAAAGGTCCATCCCTCGAAACACGCCAGGGCAGTGATTTAGATGATGGTTAAAGTTAATCCACAGCAAGTATCACAACGACAGGCAGCAGCCGCGATGAACGCCGCCGCCCGGGGTGTCGCGCGCGCGACAATTGCGTCCTTGCTGGAGCGCCGTGGTTTTATCTAATTAATTAGAAAGATTTCAAAAACCCTAAGCGCCTTCGGACTTAGGTTTTTTTTTGCCGAAATTTTGATATGGCGATAGGTAGGGCAGGGAATATGGAATGAACGTAATTGAGAGGCCGGCCAGAGAGAGGAGGAATTGTCTTTCGGTGTGCTTAGGTATTCCCGCGACACAGATCGGCACACTAACTCGTTGAACCTCTACCCTGATGTCGAGTTTGAATGGGATAAGCTAATTGATGCCGCAGAGAAATTCTTCGCAGAGAGAGGCTGGGCCTATAGTGAGAATTGTACATTCAGGCACCCTCGCATTTGATTCAATAGCGGAGATTGGTAGTACTCTAGAACTTAGCGGGTACGAGAAACAAACGCGGACTCTCACTATATTGCTTGATTTGTCAGGCGTTGTGGAAATCAAATCAAACTTGAAGGATGGCTCTATTAAAAAGGGCGACGCTGGATTGTGTCTGCAAGCATGGTAGGCATTTACTAGTAGAATTCGGGAGAAAATTGATGTGCACAAAGCGCTCTAAGAGAAGAGTGATTTGCTGCATCTGTTTTTACTCAAACAAGGGTTTGATGAAACTCCTGTGAGTAGCGGCATGGCAGTGTATGCGAGCCAGGCAATGGGTCTTCTTTGTGCCGGTGAGCTGGGTTCAGACCACTTGGTGACTAAAGTAATAGAAACCGCACTAAGCAAAGGGTCATTGGTTACTCCAACTTGGAATCGGCTTATCCGATTGATTCCCCCGCTGATAGTGACCCAGGCCTAAATAACTAGGAGGCTGGAATTACTGCAATCCGCGCTGGTGTCAGTTGTTACGAGGCATTGAGTAAAGTAGACTGCTTTGCTCGAGCAAAAGACAACTAGAATTGGATAGATAATGACAAAAAATACTCAAGTATTTCTGGCGCAGCGGCCAGTCGGTGAGCCGAGTGACGAGAGCTTTGGTTTTCGCGAGGTCGATATACCTGAATTGGCAGACAATCAAGTTTTGATCCGGGTTTGCTGGCTTTCACTAGACCCCTATATGCGTGGCCGCATGAATGACGTTAAGTCCTATGCGGACCCTTTGCAGATTGGTGATGTGATAACGGGTGAATCAAGCGGCGTGGTGATTAAGTCTACTTCTGTCGATTTTGGAGTGGGAGATACTGTTGCGGCTCATATGGGATGGCAATCGCATCTTGTAGCGAATGCTGATGACCCGCGATTAATGAAGGTTGATTTAGATAATGGTAGTTTGTCGGCTCACCTAGGGGTCGTTGGAATGCCGGGCAGAACTGCATACTTTGGTCTCACAGAAGTAGGTAAGCCGCAGCCCGGAGAAACCCTAGTAGTGGCCGCCGCATCTGGAGCCGTAGGCTCTGCAGTGGGACAGATCGCTAAGATTAAAGGTTTGCGTGCTGTAGGTATTGCTGGTGGGCCAGAGAAATGCCGCTATGTGAAAGAAGAGCTGAAGTTCGATGCCTGCATCGACTACAAAACGGACAATTTCGCCGCCGAGTTGGCCGCGGCTTGCCCCGATGGTGTAGATATCTATTTTGAGAATGTTGGCGGCGATGTAACAAAGGCCGTTTCCCTATTATTAAACCCAGGAGCGCGGGTGCCAATCTGTGGTTATATTTCGAATTACAATGATGAAGATATTGCGAATTCAGAGACCCCGATGCGCATACTCAAAGGCTTGGATCCAGAGCCGGAGAATCGATTTTTTG
>Ga0209632_10002665_pt1 | contig 16961 bp, 36 predicted proteins | sample COG_10_FD_184754 | JGI IMG/M metagenome (GOLD analysis project Ga0209632, IMG submission 184754) | Pelagic Microbial community sample from North Sea - COGITO 998_met_10 (SPAdes) (version 2) | ecosystem: Environmental > Aquatic > Marine > Neritic zone/Coastal water | place: Helgoland, sampling... | reverse complement strand
CTTGTAAGCAATTGTTACATTTTCTGCACCAATATCTCCAAAATCAAAAGAATTAAAGGGTACCGCGAGAAAAATACGACCACTTCTTCCTGCTTCCGAAAAAACCGAAAAACTGCACTGGTTTGTCCAGCTGCCAACGATAGAAACAAGAAAAGTTCTTTTGTTGTTTATATAAGTAAAAGGAAGGGTTAGATTAAAATTAACAGAAGAAAGATCTCCATAAAATGATTGAATTCCTACATCATGACTTTGAGAAGATTCCCCCGAAGATCCTCCAGAACCGATGAAATTTGTACCCTGATAATTAGAACACTGAGAAAGATCTATATACCCACCCCGATATGGATTTGCGTTTTCATATATTCTTACCTTGTTTGCTACATGATCTATTACTACAGGACCGTTTAGAGTTGAATCAATTGCTTCTCTGAGTTTTAGGGCTTGACCTCCTCCACCATTACCATTTGCTTGAACCCACGCGCCAATAGGGCTCGCATAATATACATACAACGCAGCCGAACCATCGTCATACCAAAGATCGCCTTCTTTTGGAGCTGGATCTGTTGGCGGATTGTCGCTAACAGTTATACTTCCTCCACTGCCGCCCGCTTGTACCCAACTTCCTATTGATTGGTTATAAACAGAAAGCAATCCTGTAGATTCATTAAACCAAAAATCTCCCTCGTAAGCAACTACAGGCGCAACAGAAGATAATGTAACCTTTACAGTTCCTTCTTGACTGCTAGGAATATACCATATTGGAACCTCCTCGGTTCCTCTGTTTTCAAAATTTACTGATCCTATTTGCATTTTATATTATTACACAATTATTCAATAACAACCTGACCCGCTACATTAGGGCCCAGCGCTTGGTCGGATTTCCACAGTATATTCCATGGTGTCGGTCCAATCGTACACGTTTGCGTGATTCGCGGCCATGCCTAGATGCAACTTGCCATTCAAGCTGTACACCTCGAGCCAGGCGGTTTGATGAGGTCCCAACGTTGCTGTTAAAAATGTATGTTTGTCAGTCCCGCCTTTGAAATAATGTTGGTAATTACTCCATTCGTACACACTTGGGGTGTTGCCAAAACGACTATGAACACTTATGTATTCAGCAGGATTTGAATTATTGACGTCCTCAAATTCGAACTGGTTACCTACATTATGACCATGAGAGTCGATATACACAGGAAAAAACTGTCCGGTTGTGGACCCAAGATCTCGTGGATATCTGGATATTCTGAGTGACAAATCAAACACACTTGTGCCATCAGACCTGCTACCATAAGACAAAGTGTCTACCGGTCGGGTATCCTTGACAGCCGCATGCACCCGGATGTCCAAGCTAGTTACCAGGTCCGGATTGTTGATATCAAAACTGGACAAATCGTACAACGGATCACTTAGATACAACATGTTGGTCAAAGTTTCATACCACAGCGCGTTGCTGCTTTGGTTGGCGGATTGTCTGGGTGCGGTGGCTTTGTCGATCGTGCCAGAGATTCTCGTGACATTATCACCAAAGCTACCACCGGATCCATCACCACTAAGATCATAAATAGGATTCTCAGTTGTTCCTCGATTCGTAAATTGTCTTCCGCCGAATTCCATTGTATATTATTACACTATCATTTTAAAGCCTGTGATTTTACAGATAGGTCAAACGAGCTGACATGGTGTAGTATATCTTCCCACTGGCGCTGGTGCCATCACCGTAATTGTTTAGGAACGTATCCGATGCGCGAGGGATAAACGCATAAAATTTACCATCACTTCCGATACGATACACCAGCTGCGTGTCTGGGTCCTGATGATTGTACTTCGTCTCATCAAACATCGCGACGGGACCAAATGAATCGATACTTCCAAACTCCTTGTGCAAGCGATATGGAGTTTCGTAAGCTGCAGGCGTGTGACCGACGCGTTGGAGAGTCACGTGTTGTTGCCAACATGCTCGATAATGTTGACCTTGTTTGTATGTGTCTGTATTGCTCGTGGGTGATTTCATTTTCACCCAGTAGATGTGCACGTCACGCTCGGTTACGGGGTCGGTGTAATAGTCCAAGCCGTTGAGCTTCACATCTATATCAATCCGCACCGGTTGGTTGGCGCTCAACACACTAGCATCAAAAATCTCCGGAGCCGAACTGGAATGTGTGAAATAATACCCGTGCGAGCTGTCGATACGCGCGCCAAATTCAACATTGTCCAGTAACACCTCTACAGTTCCACTGCCGCCACCATTGGTGCCGCCACCATTGGTTTGTATCCATCCAGTACCATCAATGTAAACATACAGTTTCGCAACACTAGTATCGTACCATAAATCTCCGTTCGTGGGACTGGTTGGAGCAGTTTCGCCAGTGGTGACACTTGCTCCGCCGCCACTGCTTTCACCACCAGGACTACTTTCTACCCATCCAGTACCATCAATATAAACAAACAAACTACCCACACTCTCATTGAACCACAAATCTCCGTCTGCAGGACTGGTTGGAGCAGTTTCGCTGGTGGTAACACTTGCTCCTCCACCAATTGAATCAATGGATTGGCTTAAGTCATTAAGTTCTGAGTTTAATTCACTAAACACCGAAGAAGATACCCCAGATGATACCCACTGTCCGTTACTATATACTTCTACAAGCGAAGTGTCTGTGTTAAAAAATAAGTCTCCATTCAATGCGTCAGTTGGACGACTACTTGAACCATAAATAGGAGCTTGAGTTCTGTTGATGGTTATCCAACTTGTGCCATTATTTACGGACAATACATTGGTATCGGTATTTAGCCAGAAATCTCCCGAATTAGAGCTTGTTGGGGTTAAATTGGTCACCAATACTCTAGAACCTACAGGAATCCAAAGGCTAGAGCTGCCGATAAAAACACTCAAAATTTCACTATCTGGATGAAACCACAAATCACCATCCCAAGGATTTGTTGGCTCACTTTCGGATACATTTACTGATACCCCAGAATCACCTCCTCCTGAAGAAGAGGTTTGAGTAGTTTGAGCTGCAGCGTACCATGCGCCAGAAATATAAATTTTCAGAACATTATTAACTGTGTCAAACCAAAAATCATTTTCTTGCACACCAGAAGGTGCAGAAGCATCAACAATAACAGATTGAGCGCGACCCATAGCCCCATTAGTCTGAACCCATCCATAGTCCTCTAGATATGCAAACAGTGCTGCAAAAGAGCTGTCATACCATAAATTACCCTCTGATGGAAAATCCGGAGGAGATTCGCTGACCGTAACTTTTCCTCCGCCAACACCTCCTTTTGTTATGATTTCATTTATTTTTGTGCGAATTTGGTTTACGCTTATGGGAGAGTTTCTAGTGGGCAATAAACCAGTCCCAAATCCTTCGTCTGGACCCTCACCTTGATATCTCGCTCCAACCAAAATTTTTCCCGTCATGGCTGCATGCGAGGTACATACATAAGTATAGGTTCCCTCCTCGACGGGCTCCAGTAAAAGCACGCCTCCAGACTCTAAAACAAAAGTCTGGTCTGCATCATTGGTTATTTTAAGAGGGTGTCCGCCACCAATCTTACTGAGGGTAACAATATCTCCATCTCTAAAATAAAGAGTTGGGTTTTCGACATCTGTTAGTCCATGCCCACTCCATAGGTAGGCGGTGTTATCGGCGTTTGCCGATATGTTATAAGAATATGAACCAGTGTCAATGCCCATAATCTTTATTACACTTATTTTTTCTGTATTTTTTGAATTACATATTTAAGAATTTCGCTTCTTTTAATATCTTCTGGTCCAAAATAGAATGTATGTATGCCCTGTTCTTTGCTTTCATTATCATTAAAAAGTGAATACATATCCGCAAACCCACTTTTTCCATTGATGTCGCTTTGCATAGGATCTCCACAAATAATCAATTTACTACCCTCACCAAGACGGGTCATTAGGGTCGTTAATTCCTTGAATGTAAAATTCTGACTTTCATCCGCGATCACAATTTCGTTCCTCCAGCTAGCACCGCGAAGATAATTGATAGGCATGCCTTTGATGATCTCCTTATCCTTGACAATACTGGCTTGGCCAGGAATCAAAAGCTCGTCTAGCTTTTCATTCATTGGCATCATATAAGGATTGATTTTTTCGGCCATTTCTCCAGGCAATGCGCCGAGACTTTTTTCACCACTTTCTGCAATCGTGCGTACATATGTAATGCCGCGCTCATTGTTCATGTTGTAAAGCTGTAAGGCGCCATAGATTGCGACATAGGTTTTACTGGTTCCAGCAGGGCCACTTATGAATATTATCTTGCTATCATTATCAAATATAATTTTTAATAATGATAGTTGTTTTTCTGTTAGGCTTATTTTTTTTAGCTTGATGTTGGTTTTTGTTAATGATGCGCGGATTTTTTCGATGTCCGCCTCATTCACGATTTCTGGTTGTTTTTTGCGTCGAGGCATATTATTTATTATTGTATAATTTATACACCTTTTTTACATATGGTGCCGATTTTTTTCGGCTTCCAACAATATGTTATATATTATAAAGTGATTTCGATATTGAAAAATACCACCCCCCGCCGCTCTCCGGGATCGCCTCTCCAAAAATGAATTCATTTAATGGGTAGGGTCTTGATGTTTGTCAAGCATATTCTTTAATAAAAAAACTTTCTTTTTTTTTGCTTTAGGGGTTGACTTTGGTTAATCTCCTGTCATACTCTACATCATAGACAATAACATAATAACACAAAAAATATCATGAACATATATGACTGCCTCTTCCTCATCATTCCTTGGACAATAGTTTTCATCATTATGTTTAAAAGCACATTCGAAGAAAGTACCGATCTTTTTGCGGATGTATCAAAACAAACACATAAAAAATAATTAAAAAAAGTTTGACACAACCCTTTTCCTGTGGTACTTTAAGATATGATTAAGAACGAAATAGAAACCAAACAACAAAGCCAATTCCCTACCATCGACTTTGTCGAGCAGATAGGTATCGCCGAGGGTAACCTCAAGTTTCTCGCACAGGCTGACCTCGCAACCTTTACGCAAGGAGAAGCCGTACTCAAGGCATTGCACGCAGTACAACAAGCAAGCAAGCTATTCAACCAACTACAAGCAAAGCACGACTTTCAGCTATGAGAAAAGTAACACAACAAATCAAACAAGCATTCGAACAACGCCAAGCCAAGTCGGTAGGCAACACCATGACAGACGGCAACACCGTTTGGTTACATGGGAATGCAATTGTCAAGCGTGGCCTTGATGGGCTAGTGATCGCATCGCTTGCAGGTTGGAACACACCAACAACAAGAGAAAGAGTCAATGGAATAACAGGATTGGGCTTTCATCAGAAGAATCACGAACCTATGCTAAACGGGCACATCATTGACCCATCCGATTGGTTCGCAGTCGAGCAAGGCCCCGCGTTCTGGTAATGGCGTAAAGCCCTAAGTATCAGGCTTTTAGGGCAAATCGCCCAGGCCGGTTTTACGTAAAACATTGACGTACAAAGACTTACGCAAACACTGTAAAACTTAGTTAAAAAACATAAACTTTTTTTCGCCTGTTTCTGTAAGTACTTGATTGATAGTGTGTTATGCAAACGAAATAATCGCAAATAAATTTGACTTTTGCTAACTTTGGGTTTAAATTGTATATATAAGATAAGATAAGACTTTAACAATTAACCAAATTAAAATTATGAAAATTATAGACATTATATTCCTAAAAGCTAACGACAACCAAGTATCCGCTCACTTGTACTACTCCACAGAAGATGTGGCTTATGAGTCGATGTCCTCAGTCGGTGTTTCTCGCAAGCAAGCAATCTTTAATCTTTGCAAAGATGGCAAGCTCTCTTGGGACTTGTTCGCTGAAGCAAAGTCATTAGCACTCACTAAAAAAGATCCACGCTTTCAAAAGAAAACCTTCGTTAGTCGTAATAGCGTTCGTGACCAAAAGCTTGCAGACATCTGCGATGATATGCGTTGCTCGGTTGCTGAAGCAGTTGCGTTTCTTGATCGTGGAATTGCACCTTGCGGTTGGTAAAATAAACCTTGACCTTTAACCCTTAATACTCAATAATATAAATTATGTACTTAACAAAACCTATAACAAAAAAGATCGTAGTCACCAAAAGGTTGACATTCTATAGCGTAAAGATTTGGGAAAAGCCAAATCAAGAGTTTCCTCGCGTACGAGTTGCTAGTATCGACAAGCGTACAGGTAATGCACCTTACCTTAACGCTATCCTCAGAGAAGAGGAAGATATTCGCGACTCTGCGAGTTTCAGCGATGTAGTAACAACTCGCGAGACCATTAAATATGATTAATGTTCATAGAAACGAGAACTTTGCCCGATGGTACAATGTTGTACTAAACGGTAAATTAGTTGACAACGCAATGTCCTATGCTAAAGCTATGGATATAGCAAAGCGACTGAGTAAAGCCAAAGGCGTAGGCATACTGTCATGTAAGTGATTGTATACCAAGGCTTTAGGCCAAATCGCCCCGCCGGCTTTTGCGTAAAACGCTGAACAATAACGACTTACAACAAAATAAAAATAAATGCGAATTAGCTTGCTTTCAGTTGCCACATCGCTTATGTTGTTTATATATGATTAGTAAGTACTCACACTTCGACCGCAACGATAACGCCGCTCTCGCAAATGAGCAAGCTCGCCAAATGGCAGAGATAAACAGGGAAATTGCTCGCACAAATCAGGCTTTTGCTGAAGAGCGTTACCTGGAAGAGCAAACCTTAATACAAGAGGTTCACCGCAATCACGAACAGCCAACCCATGACCCCTATGAGGATTATGATTACGGGTACCACGACCAATACGACTCATAACACAAGTCGTTGATGGCCGGGGTTTTAGGGCAAATCGCCCAGGCGCGTTTTACGCAACTCGTTGAATACCAACTCTTTACAACAAACCTAAAATCTTTCTTAAAATAAAACAACTTTTTTTTGCGTGTTTACATAAGTGCATGATAATCAATAGTTTATGACACAAAGTTTTTTTGCTCTGTGCTTGACTTTTAGACCTCCCTGTGGTACTTTAAGGTATGATTAAGATTAAAGATAATAAAGTAAATGGATTCATCGCCAAGGTGAACATCGTAGACCGCAAGAGCGGTGAAATTGTAGATCGCAATGTAATAATGAAATGCGAGCATCACGCATCAATTGAAGACTTGAACGCTGACTTGCTCAAGTTTGGATTGCCTCGCAAGTTTGAATTCGTTGAGTGGGTTGACTAAGTTAATTCGCTTTTTTCTTGCGTTAAATAAAAAATAAGATTAAATTAAGATATGATTAAGATTAAAGATGTAGTAGTAGATTACCAACGCAGAATCCTCCAAGTCGAGGGTTTCCACAAAGATGGAGCTGAGACTTTTGTTCTCGCAAGAATTTATCGTTCGCAAGATCGTGTTGCCGTTCCTCTTTCTTCAGTAAAAAAACATCCATTCTTTGCGTAAAAAGTTTGACACAACATAAAAATTAACCATAATTAACAATATGACAGAATCACAAAGATTAGAAATCATTCGCCAAATGGCGAGCAACAATAACGCCACGCAAATCTCTCCTGTGTTCAAATCGTTCGTGGAAGATCTTCGAGCAGACATTCTCGCAGAAGAATTGATCGTTGAACATGGCTTGCTCAAAGCAACCGACCGAGATGTTGAAGATGAAGTTGCACATCTTGCAAGTAAAGAAGATCGTTCAGACGAAGAAGAAGACTTTGACAATGACGAAAATCTTCACGACATGGAAGCAGTTAGTCCAACCATGCGAGCAATCTTTGAACAAGATTAAGCTTTACTTTCAACCATAACTTTGCTATAATAACATCATGCAATTAAGAAAAAAGATAGAAGTTCTCGCAGAAAATCTGCGAAAAGTAACACGCCAAAGATTCGTTGCCATACGAGAAAAAGATCACGAACAAGCTCAGAATCTCCACGGAGTGCAATTAGAGCTTGACCTCAAGCTTCACTTGCTTGAGTCTAAACTTCAAAAAAGCGATTCCTCCCCTCTCGTTTACTAATGGATGTTACAACAATTTTAATCGTTAGTTCAATTTTAGGAATCATTAAAATGCTTGCGGAAATGAGATAATAGGTCAACCTTTGGGGCAAATGGGTCGATAGCTGAGTATCGGACATTGACCCGCCCCATTTGGTTGATAGTCAAGGTTTTACGAAAAATCGCCCTGGCCGAAATTCCATAAAAAATTGATACTCAACGAGTTATGAATCCGGCCTTATAAATTAGTATTTGTATTTATCTATTTGGTATTTGTATTTGAGTATTTAGTATTTCTATTTGAGTATTTAATCTTGGTAACTGGCAACTCGTTCCTCGTTAAAGTCGTATCTCATATCTACAAGCAATTTTTCATGCAATACGCCATCAAGATGAAATTGTCGCATGAGGGAAGTGATTTGGTGCGGAGTTTGGTAAGCAAGTACATCGTCCGAGGCGGAGATAGGAACAAAGTTGCCCTTTGGATTAAGTATCGCAACTTCGTAATTATCGGGATGGTTGCCCTTAAAATAATCTCCACCTTCAGTATTGCCCACAACGCTGAAAGCGTAGCCATTGTCAAGAGTCAAACTTGCTTGAACGCCCAAATCTTGTAGGTTTGCGTGAGGAGTGAATGTTAAGTCATTAAATGTCTTCATGGTATATATATAGCGGTTCGTTGTTGTATTCTAATGTAGAATGAGCAATAAATACTTCGTTGTCAATGTTTTTTTGCATTGTTGCTTCGCCTATAAAGACATCTGTTTTGTGAGTCTTTTCTTCTGCCCTAACGGCAACAACGCACCCATCATTACTTTTTGTAATTAAATACTTTTTAGTTTCGGATGCAACCTTCATTGTTGTTTTCATATACTTGCTCAAAAGAATGTGCTTTTTCCCCCATAGTTTTTAATGCTCGCCCAATAACATTAAGCATACGGATTGATTTGTTGTCAAGTAATTCCATTTGTTGCATTGGTTCTATCAACGACTCTCTAATGTATGATAACGACATATCTACAACCTCTAAAGAGTTGAGATTTTGTTGAATTGTTTTTTCTGTGTGGTTAAGACGCATGAATGGGTTCCTCCTTGTGTTTGAGTTTGCGGTGAATCACCTTTGTCTTGAGCTTGTGTGGTCGAGACTTGGTGAAGAGAATCTTTTTTCTTATCTTAATCATGGTTATAGTATGGCAGAGTTGAAAGTTGGAGTCAAGTAAAAATCGTACCAACACGGAAGGAATCGAACCTCCAAGAGTTTAGCGGTGACTGCAATCGTTGCCTCTCTTCACCACCATCAATTTGCAGATTGATTAGGTCGTGTTGGTAAGTATCATTATGACAGACCCTTGCCCAGAGTCAACACAAAAAATCAATAAAATTAAAGAAAGTTGTAAACTCCGGAGTGTCAAGGTTTTACGAAAAATCGACCAGGGCAGATTTACATAACTGCCTGGTACTCAATGGGTTAGTAACCTAACCAATCGAGCACCTCTTGAGCATTATAACGCTCCTTGTCGCCCACATCCTCAAAAAACTCTTCAATGACAAACGTACTTTCTATGCCATGTTTCTTGAGTTCGAGCAATGCTCGTTGCTTTGAGATTGAGATTCCTTCTGCTGATTCGTAATAGTCCATTATGCAATACTACCTTCCTGTACAAATCCTGTCAAATCTTTTTTTGCCATGCCCTTCTCGATGAGTCCGACAACTACGCCTTGCTTGTCAAGAAAACGCAAATCATTTTCGTCACCATTTACAACCTCGTAACCATTCCAAGTTGCGGGCAACTCGTTGCGAAATACAACCGCAACATTACCGCCCATCTCAAGAACCATTTCTGCAAGTTTGTCGTTTGTTTCTGAACGGCTGAATGTCAAGTGGTAATTCTTGGGAAACTCTTTGTGCTTGCCAAGATACTGAGCTATACGCTTGAATGACTTCGTGTAGTCGTAGAATTGAATTGACGGAAACCTGTCAAAGATTGTTTGAGGTTGCTCTTCATTAAAGAAAACAGATTCCCAAGCAATGTCACTTGTAAGATTAAGACGAAAAACTGACTTCATGCCCTTCTTTGTGGATGTCTTAATTGAATTGGAAATTTCTTTCGATAACTTGTGAAGGAATTCGATTTGCTTGTCAAAAAATAACTTTGTCTTGGCAATGCGTGATTGCTGAATACTATTCATTTGACCACGACCCGCTGTGTTGAGACAACTTGCTGTGCAACCTTTGCTACGCCATTGGCAAACTTCGTTGCCTGAAAGATTTGCAGGAGCAAAATGAATGCCTTTAGTTACATAGCCAAGCTCCTCGCCTTTGACTATCTTTGCGTTACCTTGAGTGAGAATAGTTGTCTTAATCATGTATACAATTATGGCAGATTAACTCGCCAAGTCAACCCCTAAAATACAGAAAGTGAAAGTTTTTTCAAATTTTCGCCCGGGCCGGATTTTCACAAAAATCAAGCCAAAAAAAAGCCCCCCAAGTGGGGGGCTAGTTGGTAACCCTAAACCAACTTATGAACTCACCGACCTCTTAAAAGTCCTGTTGGCACAAGTTGCCCGAAGGATGTGTCTGCGAGACACTCTGCGATTTCCACCATTCATGTCCGAGAACATGACATGGCGAGAAGTTACGCCATTGATCTTTGCGGAGAACGCTTTGCGTTGCTCACCTTTTTTAACAAGAAGGGAAACGAAACGACCCTTGAGACTATCAACTACATTTTGTAATTTTGTTTGCTTTTTCATAATAATAATTTTTTTGAGGTTTATGTTTTTGGTTTATGATTAAGATGCGATTGCCCCTTGAGCGGTCAAGCCGACTTGAGAATCGAGAACGCCATGCAATGCAAGCGAGCGATTTGGCAAGGCGGTGATACCACCCTTGAGAATATGCGTGAAGCCATTGTACAATGAGTGCATGGTGCGAGGTGAAAAGTCATCGTGTTCGGGTTTGTGCCATTGTTCGACAACATCCGCAATCTTTGCTTTGCTGATTGCACCATTTTGGAATGCACGAATCACAAGGTCATGTGCTTGCTCGTTGTCAAGTTCATACTCTTTGTAAGCTTGAATGCGTTGCTCATCACTTGCCCATGTCTCAGTCATTTTGCCGAGAGTGCGAGCGATAACTTGAGACAAGTCGGTCAAGATGTTTTTGGTATGCCGTCTTGCAAGAACAACTTCGTTGGTGAATATAAGGTTTGAGCATACGAATGGAGCGTTGCCCATGCACAATCCCGCAGGAAAACATTTGTCGTGCGAGTTGCGAAGACCAACGATTGTACCACGATCGTCATTGTCTTGACCTGTGTTCTTGACATGAAACAAGCCGAAGTAGCGTTGACCATAGCGGTGAAGAGAGTGGTAAGTGTCAACAATTTCCCAACCATTATCTTGCATTTGCTTTTGCACACGATCCACAAGAAATGCGTGGCTGATTGGTTGCCAAGAGTCGGTTGCTTCGGGAGTCTTGACTTCTTGAATTTCTTTAAAAGAAGATTCTTTGGTTGCACATACGGAGAGGTTGATTCTTTTTGTCATAATTTTTTTGGGTTTAATTGTTTCTTTGATGATATAATTATCGCAAATTTTCTTGATTCTGTCAAGCGTTTTTTTCTTCGATTAAGTTTTTTTTGTTTCGACTAAAATTTTTCTTGTGATGTTATCCTTAGCTTTATGTATACAAGTATGACAGAAAATACCGGCAAGTCAACACTTTTTTTCACTCAATTGAAGATTGTTGTAAGTGCTTGATGCCCAGGTTTTTATGAAATTTGGGCCTGAGCGATTTTTCATAAATCGCTGATAGAGAATGACTTTGGTGGGCCCGCTCGGGCTCGAACCGAGGGCCTGTCGATTATGAGTCGAATGCTCTAACCAACTGAGCTACGGGCCCAACAAGTATTTACCAACGCCTCTTTTCTAGATCATACAACTGACCTAGAAGAAGATTGTGAGCTAGCTTGCGAGCGAAATAGTTTCCGCCACGCATGCCACGCATCTCGGCTCGTGCCAAGTCGTACCCAATCGTACGAATTTTTTTGTTTAATCTTTCAATGCTAGCCTGACTCATGATTGTCCTTTCGTTGGTTGTGAATAATAATTGTAAGCTTCTTGAGCTTGTTCTTGAGTATCAAATGATACGCAAAGTAGTTGTGGTTCATTAAAATAAGGATGATGGTCATTATCTGACTCTTCAAAATGTAGATTCCATGTATCCGCATCTGCATCATAGTTTGGCTTATCAAATGGTTCGCCAACGCAAACCGCATCAATGTATTCTTTTCTTTCCATAATTTATTGTCCCCACATTTGGTTGTACATCTCAACATCAGTTTGGTTTTCTTGAACCTCGAAATCTTCGTGTTCTTTACCCAAACTGACTGAGCAGTTGTCGCTAGTAATAATGATTCTACCGCCACCAACTATTGCTAGTCGTGCTTGTAGATCGTTAATGATGTCTTGTAGTTCTTTCATAATCAATACCAACAACTATAAAACACTCGCCACTTGTTGTCAAGCATCTTTCTTGCTTCTGTGATAAAACTTAAGTCTTGTTCTTTGTACCAATACTCGTTCTCAGCGAATGGTTTATCATCCTCGTTGTTCCAAAAATAAGAATCACTGCCCCAAAAGCATCCGTTCGCTTCGGGAAGCTCAAAGTTGTTTATGGCATACTCAAGATTATCTATGTCTACTCGCTCAAGTGCAAGCTCAACACAATTAAAAGTTCCATCAATATCATCTGTTCTGTTAGGGTGAGGACAGCCCTTGTTTTCCCAAAGTTGTTGCATCCATCCTTGCAAGCGATTATGCTTTCGCCAACAACAAATCTCCTGGTCTTCATCCGATCTTCTCTTGTGAGGCGGACGAGCATATGCAAATTGATCTAATCCCATAATTTTTTCCTTTCGTTTAGAGTTGTGCGGATTGCATTGATCCCTCTATCATAGCTTCTCTTTCGAGGCTTTGCAAGTCTATAATGATGTCTGCAAGTACTTCTTCTGCGGATTGAGTAGTGAAGCCTTTGACTCCAACTGCTTGACCTTTTTCGAGATTCATTCTGTCAAATGGATCTGCGTAGCGAAGATTTCCTGCTACGATTTCTGCGATTTCTTGTCTAATTTGTGCTTGATTCATAATTACTTGCTCCAATCTACTTCGTTAAATTCAACCTCACCATGTCCAAAAATCATCTCAAAAATTCTTATCAAGTTGCTTGGAGATAAATAGTCGAACTCATCAAGGATTTCTTTTTTTAGTTGTGTTTTTGTTAATTGGTCTGTGTTCATAATACTGCTAATACTTGTTTAGGTTCTAGTCTGACGGCAATAGCATAGTCTACCATCTGTTGAGTGTCTTTGTCAACAAAATTTTTGTGCTTGTATGGATTGTATGTGACAGGTCGAGCGGTGGGGTGAGAGTCTATCCAACTGCCCATTTGCCAATTCTCAAGATAACCATGTACTCCCGCATGAACATTCTTGCATTGTTCTTTGAGAACACGCTTGCGTCCCGCTTGGCTAACTTTAAAGGTGCAACTATGCATGACAAGATTCTTTGTGTGAAGTTTGACCAATCCATTTTGACGAACGCTCCAACAATTCTTGTGAAGATTTTTGTAGACAAACACAGGTCTGTTGTAGTCTAGCTTGTAGCGGGATTCGTCCTTAATCATAGCTCTATTATGACGGGTTGTTAGTTGTTGTCAACCTTCTTTTTTAAGATCATCAACAAACTTAGCCAAACGCTTGAGTTCGGCAATGGCGTTTTGTTTACAGGCGAAACCTGCTTTTTGGCTTTGCAAAATTTCTACACAAATAGAAACTGTTGCTTGCCATGAGGGAGTTACATCGATCGTTTTCATAATTATAAGTATGAACTAATAGGGTAGGGCTGTCAATAGTTTTTTTTTGGAAAAATCGCCCTGGCGAAAATTACACAAAACATTGTACATCAAAGACTTATATAAATCTTATTTTTTTATTATTAATTATATCAAATTTTTTATATTTGGTATTGTATTATTTACTTCTATGTTATTTGCTATCCGTAGTCCATTATTTGTATAGTTGATGTTTGTATATTTTACTCCTGTATTTCTGCAATCATTTTTATCAATCCGAGTACGCTGCTGATGACTATTATTGTTGTTGCATCCATTAAATTGTTTTACTGTATTGTTTCCAGATTTCTAAATCTAGATCAGTTACAGACTTGCCGAGCTGGCGTGCGATATTCTTGAAGATGTTCGCGAAATAAAAATATGTGTTCTCATTTGAAGGCGTGCTTTTGGGTGCATCGGTATAACCTTGATCACGAAGATACCTCAGGATATGAGTGTCAAGCATCGGCTCATCGAAATCCTCGCGACTATGCGAAAGAAAGAATCTTGCAGTCTTAAGACCTATTCCTGCAACCTCTAATAGACGACTCAAGGAAACACTTTGTAAATCTTTAATCTTGCTCACTGCAACATAAGAATTGTATCTTTGAGCATAAGGACTAAGCTTTGCCCAGTGCATGATCTCGTTTAACCGGCCGAGTTTTATTAATTTTTTTATACAATTAAATGGACTTGTTTCTTTTGTTATGTCTTTTGCTCTCTCTATGAATACCTCTAATTTAGGTGCTTCTATAGATGATTTTTTTCCTGCGACATTGATGCAAAATAAGATGAACTCTTGTAGTTCGTCTTGTGTTCTGTTATAGTTTGTTACTTCGGCGGGATTAATCATAATGTTTTTTGTGTTAGGTTATTGTGCAATGTGAAGTGCGGTTCGAAGATTGTTGCAATCTTGTGAAGATAAAAATACCTCTCGGCAATAATCTAAATTTTCTCGTTCAACACGCTCGATCGTTTCGATTGCTTGATAAGCATGAACTCGTTCGCGAGGAAGTCCGCCCCATTTGATAACCACTTTCATGTGTGGAAAATGCTCAGAAATTTCTGCGAGCTGTGCTTTGTTGATGTATCCCCAATTGGCAAGTATGTCTTTGAATGTTTTCATGTATACAAGTATGACAGATTGTTTGTGTGTGTCAACCCAAAAAAAATCCTGCCCGAATCGGCGAGGGAGGAGGAGGGATGCCGAAACGGACAGGACTATGATTAAGAAATAGGTGTGGGGGGAGACTACTACATACTCCCAACTTTCGGTGTGAACATTAGTTCATTATGTTCCTACTCGTACTACAATTGGATTGGGAAAATCCTACCTCAGACATTCGCCCATCGGTACTCCACCACAGAGAATCGTATACCTTAACCCGCTCACAACAGGTTATTTCAGTCACCCACAGGAAGGATTATAAGCCCTTCCAAAGTCTAAACAAGTTGAAATGAGCGTGTAAACTCCGACTCAACAGAATGAGCTTCTGAACTCCAACTTGTTTTAAAATGTAAACAAGTTGAAATGAGCGTGTAAACTCCGACTCAACAGAATGAGCTACTGAACTCCAACTTATTTTTAAAATGTAAAAGATCGATTATTTTATTTGATTGAGTTTGTTTCTCAATTATTTATACGAGTATTATAGCTTATATTTGATTGTTTGTCAATACTTTTTTTACAAATTATTATTTCTTCGCAAAATGGGCAAGCACCATGACCTACTTCGGGACAAGAATGGTCATATTTCACAACATCTTGTTCATATTTGGTCGCACAACTACATAAAAAAAATGATACTATTATATATTTCATTAATTTGGTAATAATAATTCTTCTAATTGTTGTTCTGTTCTATTGGTTAATAATGATAATTGTTCTAGTGTGATGTTCCAATTTGTATCGTAGAGATGTTCAATCTCTACATCAGTCCATTGTTCGGGGAGTTTAAAGATATCTAATTTCATTTCTTTTTTAGTTTTATTTCCTTGAGCTTGTATCTCTTTGCAAATTCTATATCAGATTTATGACTCGAAAGCAATATCATATCATGTCTTACGAATAATCTCATACAAATTTCCGTTTAGCTAGGCGAACTGCTCGCTCGGCTTTGATTTCTGCGAGGCGTTTTTGTGCTTCTGCTTGTTGTGCGAACAGACTATCTGTTACAACACTTCCAAAATTAGCAAACTTACCTCGTTTGTTTACGCTTGTATACTTTCCGTTTTGAATGTCAGTCATTACTTGACTTGCTCGTGCGTTTTTTGCAATACTCATAATTTTATAGTTTTTTGTGTTAGATTATTCGCCCCACTCTACATCTTCCAAGTTGATATACTCACCGAAGATGAAGTTGTGAAGTTCAATTAGCTCTTGTTTACTGCAACCATCAAGATGATCCTCGATGCTTTTGGCAATTTCTGATTCTACAATTTTTGTTTCCATGATACCTATTATGACAGACTATCCGTGCTTGTCAAGCTTTTTTTGAAATTTACTCTTTCCCCCAAACGCTCCCCTAGGAGTTCCTTGCTCTCCCTTCAGACCCGCAAGCCCTTTACCAAGCTTCTTTTTGCCAACTATTTGTTTATTTATGTTTATTTGCTTCATAATTTTGTTCGATTAATAGTTTATTTCTTCTAATAATTTTTCGTTTTTCCTTTTTAATTGTTTATTTGACAAAATTTCTTTTGCAATTTGCTCTTCGTGTTGCATCCATTTGCAGGAATAACCTAATAAAAAACTTGGTGCAATTACGCATATCAATATTATTATTGTTTCAATCATTATTTATCAATTTATCACATATATATAATCCTATTATAATAAAAAGCATTATGTATGTTATTTCATTCATTTGTTTCTTAATATTTGGGCGATTAACATTAGTGTTTCATTTATTTTGTCGAGTTGTTTTGCAATTTGTTTCATGGTATATAATATATTGTATATATGAATATTTGTCAAGCAAAAAAATGAAATTGGCGGGATAGACGAGACTCGAACTCGCGACCTTCTGCGTGACAGGCAGA
>Ga0209632_10002663_pt1 | contig 16970 bp, 13 predicted proteins | sample COG_10_FD_184754 | JGI IMG/M metagenome (GOLD analysis project Ga0209632, IMG submission 184754) | Pelagic Microbial community sample from North Sea - COGITO 998_met_10 (SPAdes) (version 2) | ecosystem: Environmental > Aquatic > Marine > Neritic zone/Coastal water | place: Helgoland, sampling... | reverse complement strand
ATGATGGTGTATGCACTTGGGATACGATTTGGATAGAGAAATTTAAGGAAAGTGCTAAACCAAGGCATAAGTTTTCTTCATCATTTTTAAACTATATCAATTACATATTTAAAGCTGATTATCATGCACAGAAGCATGGTATCCAATCTTATGTACCGAGTGTTTTTCCTCATGACCTTTATCCACCAAAGGATAAGTCTTCATCAGCAGAACCCCTTTTTAATCAACTATGTTTGGTTGAAGAGGCATTTCAGCAGAAACGGATAAAGTGTTTGAATTGAAGGACTGGGTCGGTCTTGGATGCTGACTGAAGATATTTAATTTTGTAAATCTAGACACTTTTAAAATTTACGTTAGACTTTGTTTAATATGCAATTGTTAGGTATTCAATATGCTGAAAGATAATGATCAATCAATAATTAAAGCTTTGCATATTTACCAGGGTAGTATGTATGATACCGTTAAGCCACTCTTGCCTTTTGAAGATTTTTTAATTTTTATTCGAAGTCATCTTTGCCTTGGACTGATTTACAAAAGACGCAATGAGGAATTTAGCGTTGAAAATATCATAAACGATATTGAAAGCTCTTCATTCTCAGAAACTATATCTGAAATTCATTCAATATTTTATGATTTGGGTCTAAAAAAATCTTATTATAAAATTCTTAAATCAGATAATATTTGTTTGATAATTGATGAAAAAACTAAAAATGTAATTAATGCTTTAAAGGACATTAATAAAAATATTCAGTCACAATTACATTTATTAGATTTTTTCACAAAGTCATTTGATAATCGAAGAAACGACATACTATCATCTAGTGGTTTGGATCAGTTCATCGATCAATTAGCTTTGAATAATTTATCAAATGAGAATATTTTATTTCCATATCTCCAAAATGCCTATCTTCCTATTAGGACTGCTTTATTAAATCCTAATTCTAAAGTTACAGCATATGAAATAATTACAATAAAACATGCGTACGCAACCCTCTTAAAGTTGTTTTTCAACCTACAATCATTACGATTAATAAATAAATCTTGGCTGCATCAATCCATATCAAATGCTGGTGATGTAGAATTATATGATCTTATTTTGAATTTTGCACCTTTGGGATTAAGCTTAACATCTCCAGTTCCAGACCCTGAAAATTATCCAAAAGAATTTAACCGAAGCACAAAAACAACTGAGGTATATGAACAGCATAAAATGTTAAGGCATTTAAAGGATAATGGTAATGGGTACTTACTTACTGGAAAATATTTCTCATTCTCTGCTAAAAATGTATTTAAGTTTGTTAGAGGTAAACTTTTAAAAGATCAAAATATTCAGACAATATTCAGACTACCTGGAGGTTTATTATCTTCCACAATGATTGAGTCTCTTCTATTCCATTTAACAAAAAATAATAATTTAGAGGTTCAATTTGTTGACACCACCGAATGTTTTAAAAAAATATCTAGAACAGAACTAATTTTATCACAAAGTGGTACAGACGATATATTTAATGCAATAAATGAAGGGCGAACACTAGAACACAGAATAGAAAAAATAAATGCACAGTCTTTGATAAGTAATGTATCTGATATTGATCCAAACCGTTTTGTAGATAACAGTGAGGCAGCACAGACAAGACGTAGACTATTAGCAAATTATAGTGATTATGACGAAGTTTACTTGGGGTCGGAAGAAGTAAGTAAATCAATAAAAAGCTATTCAACTGTTAATGATTTCAAGCCTGAGATTAGTGTAATTCTGCCAAAAATTCCTACAAAAAACCTTAAACCCATATCCGAGATTACTAATATAAAACCTGATCAATATGTAATTGAGTTAGATACAAATAAATTATTACCTGGATACCTTTTACATTTTTTAAAAAGTCAATTGGGCCAACTGACTTTAGACTTAGCTGCACGTTCAACATATATTCCAACACTCTCAATGAAAGATGTGATGGAATTAAAAATTCCCTTACCTCGATTGGAAGTTCAAAAAAATATTGTAACAGCAGTTGATAAGTTAGAGGCCGTAAATACTGAAATATCAGACATCGCGAATGATTTATCGAGTAGCCCTACAAACGTTGAAATACTTACGTCAAAGTTAGATGATATTTTAAATGCATTAAATGAACTTACGGAACCTGAAAAGGCATTCAGTAAAATTTTACAAGGCGAAGGCGAGTTAATAGAGTTCAAAGAAACCTTTTCTCTAGATGTACGCCGATTTAAGAATGATAATAATTATAAAGCCACAAAAGAAGAGAAAATTGAGCATTCTTCCTTAAAAACTATTGCAGCATTTATGAATGCAAAAGGCGGTGATTTATTTATTGGGGTAGATGATAATGCAGTTGTCTTAGGCATTGAGGCTGAACTAATTAAATTCCATAAAAACTCATTAGATCAATATCTTTTACACTTGAATAATAGAATTCAAGATCGTTTTGAAACTCCAGTTATGAATATGTTATCAGTTAAGCCCCTGAAGCTTTCTGGAAAGATTGTGATTAATATACAAGTTTCACTTTCAAAAAATGACCCTATTTTCTTGAAACCAAATTCAGACTTTTATGTAAGATCAACTCCATCGACTGAGAAGCTGACAGGAAATGGAATGTTTAGTTATATTAAAGAACGTTTTTCATATAAAAAAAGTAAATAACTAATTCCTAATTTACATGTTAGTAGACCCTCTTATTCGAGTGATACGGAAAGTGAATATAGAATTGGTAATTTTTCAAGATAAAGGTATTATTTCTCTGTTTAGATAAGCAATGAACTTCCATTAATCTTTAGCCATTCCTTAGAGTTCTCATAGTCAGGAATGACACTCCTTACTTGCTTCCAATACTTAGAGGAATGATTTGGTTCTATGAGATGACAAAGCTCATGGACAACTATGTAATCAACAATCTTATGGGGTGCTAAAATAATTCTCCAATTATAGCTAACGACACCTTTAGGTGAACAAGAACCCCACATTGCTTTATAGTCTTTTAAGTTGATGGAAGTAGGCTCAACCTTAAGGATAGCTGAGTATCGCTTAGTTTTATTAACAAGCCTTGAGAGGGCTTTGGTTCTGTACCATTGCTCTATTGCTGCTTTAATGTGTTCAGAATTACGTTTGCCATTCTTAGATGTTACATTGAGATAACCGCTCTTTAGCTTAACGCTTTCCTCAAGCCCCTTTGCACACTTTAAACGATAGTTTCGACCTAAGTATGCAAAGGCTTCCCCGTCAACGTATTCCTTTGGTTTTGAAACAATAGCAGACGCTTGTAATGCTAACTTCTGCTTAATCCAAAGGATTCTACCTTTGATTAATTCCTCGATGCGCTCGTCTGAGAGGTTCTTTGGAACAGTCACTTTTACCAAATTATCTTCAACATCTATTGATGCAGACTTTACTCTATCTGTTCTTATGATTTCAAAAGGGAAGTCAAAGTTCACTTGAATTTAACCTGAGCTAATTCCATGAAGCGATCAGTAACAGGTTTAACCAAGGATAAATCAAAGTGTTTGATAACCATACGCTTAATATTCTTTTTGACAGCCTTTTGTTCATCAAATTTCTTGAAGAAATCTACGATCTGTGAAGCCTCATCAAGCATTTTAACAAGAGATTGAACGACCTCTTTTATTGTTTCATATGTAACTTCATCCAGACTGTCATCACCTCTTAACTTAGTGATTTCAGCAAGCATAATGCTATGAAATGAAAACTCTGTTTCAGTAAGCCCAAGGTCTTTCGCGCCTTGTACTCTGTTCGCTTCAATATCATCTCTAAAGTTCAAAAGAAGTTGAACAAGTTCTTCCCACTTCTCTGTATGCTTTTGAATAATATCCTCTAACTTTTTAGAGAGTGCCTTATAATACTCAGGGTCGTCTTGTATTCTAACGGCTATATGAGTTCTAATTGCACTCTTAATCTCAGCAGCTTGCGTTCTTGGGTTTTTATTTGCGCCAAGCTTTTCCTTGAAGTCTTTTGCAAGAAGATCGACGGGCTTAATCTTTACATCAACACCAGTTGAGTAAACATGTTCCTCGATTAACTTTCTTACTTTTTCACCTGCGCCTGCCACATCAAGCTGCTCGTCTCTATAGAGGTTTCTAGCACCTACAGATATCTTTCCCAAACGTCTCAAGTCTTTAAGGAATGGGTTTGCCGCTGGGTCTGGAAGGATTATGTCTAGCTGCTTAGCAAACTTCTGAAAATCAATTTGGAAAACCTGTCTTTTAATTTCTTCTTCAAGTGAAAGAATGCATTCATCTAGGTCATCTAAATCTAACCCATCAAAATGCTTCAGTACTCTTGTATGTGCATTTTTTAACTTTGGTATTTCATCTTTAAGATTTTTCAAAGCACCCTCAACGTCCTCTGAAGAGAACATATCAAGTGCATCATTCAAATAATCCCCTAAACCATAGTAATCAACGATATAACCACTGAATTTATTCTTGTTCGTTCTATTCACTCTCGCAATGGCTTGTAGGAGCGTGTGATCAGTTAATTTCCTATCCAAGTACATTACTTGAGCAATTGGAGCATCAAAGCCAGTAAGGAGCATGTCTTTAACGATTAGAAAGGATAAATTTGATTTCTTCTCACCAACACCCAAAGGTTTCTTAAAATCTTCAATCTGTTTCTTATGCTTTGTTTTCTCAGTATGCTCCCAAAATCTCTTATCATCATTGTGATCACCTGAAATGATAACCGCAGCTTCAGGAGAGCCAAGTTCATCCATTTGTTCTTTATACAAGATCGCAGCATTCCTTGATGATGTTACAATCATTGCTTTAAAACCGTTGGGTTGAATGTGTTCTTTGTAATGTTTGAGTATATCAATACATACCCTTCGGATACGCTGAGGTGCTTCTAGAATTGCACGTTCAATAGCATATTTCTGCTTTATTTTAGCTTTCTCTTCCTCAGTATGATCGGAGAAATACTCTTCGAATAAACTATCGAGTGAGTCACCAGTAACCTTTACTGAAGCTTCGCGACCTTCATATAGAATTTGAATGGTAGCTCCGTCCTGAACGGCCTGCTCAATGGTATATTTGTCTATGTATGTTCCAAATGAGTTTGTTGTTTTGCCAGATTTGATTAATGGAGTACCTGTGAAGGCAATGCGCGGTGCATTTGGTAATGCAGAATTTATAGCAGCCCCAAGTGTACCGTATTGAGTACGGTGGGCTTCATCTGCCAAAACAATGATTTTGTCTGAAGCATTTAAAAGAGGAAATACAAAGTCATCCGCTTTCTCCTGAAACTTTTGCACCATAGCCGTAATAATATCAGAGGAGTCTGATGCTAACATTTCCTTTAACGACTTCACGGAATCAGCGTGCCTTACGGTTGCACCTTGGGCGTTTCTGAACGTAGAGGTTAATTGTTCGTCTAATTGAGTTCGATCTGTTATGAAAACAAGTTTGTAATCTCTGAGATCAGGGTCACGGCGCATTTTAATCGTCAAAAATACCATCGTTAGAGATTTACCTGATCCCTGTGTATGCCATATAACACCGCTCTTATCTTTTTGTGTTTTACCGCTCTTGATACGTTCAATAGTTTTATGAACTGCACGGAATTGCTGATACCTAGGTATTTTCTTGATGATACGACCATCTACTGGCTCAAACACAGTGAAGTTCTGAAGAATATCAAGAAAGTTCGCTTTGCTGAATAATCCTGCAATTAAGACATCCTGAGAAGCCTCTGCTGCACCTACCTGTTCAACCGTTAATGGATATGGGTCTTTCCACTCCAGATAATGCTCCATACGAGAAGTAATTGTACCCACTCTAGCTTTGTCACGATGGGTTGAGACCATCATCTGATTATAATGGAATAATCTTTCTGCACCTTCATCATTTTCAGGTGTTCTACGGTTTGCGTAACGCAGAAGTTGGTCAATGCCTGACTCCATTGGATTGGTGATATAGGGAGATTTGCACTCAATCACCGCAAGCGGAAGTCCATTCACAAACAAGATAATGTCAGGAATGATGTTCTGGTTAATACCAGAGACTTTGAACTGATTGGTGCAGAGGAATTCATTGTTCTCTGGGCTTTCAAAGTCGATGATATGAACCGTCTGACCTTTGTTTCCTTTACCTAAGTCTTGCATCACTGAGACGCATTCATTGATGTTCGTCCAGATCGCTTGGTTTGCTTCAATCAGGTTGGTGTATTGGGTCTTGGTGAGGTCTTTAACAACTTTATGAAGGTTTTGATCGCTGATCCATGGATTGATGCGTTTGATGTTTGCTGACAGTCGGTTCTCTAGAACCACTTCTTTAAAGGAAGAACGTTCAGATGACTTCTCTGGGGAAAGGTCTTCGCCTTTTACATAAGTCCAACCCAAGGACTGAAGTTGCTCAATCGCAGGAAGTTCAACTTTATCAAATTCATCCGCTGCCATCAGTTCACCTGCACTCTAACTTTGCCTGTCAGAAGGTCTTGCATTAGGGATTTTTTGAGAGATTGGGTTTGGGAGAGTTTTTGTTTGACATTATGAAGTCGAAACTCAATCGCTCTAATAATAGTTTTTATTTCTGATTGTTCTTCTACAGATGGAACAACAACATCAAACTTTCTTATCTCTTCTAAGTGTAGATTAGTCACTGTTCCTTGCTTGGCACGATCTTTGATTTGTTTTGCTACTACTGGCGACTGTAAGAACAAATCTAAAAATTCAACTTGTAAACTGTTTTTATCATGCAGTTTAAGCAATGCTAGAGATACGAAGATTGAGAAATCCCAATCCCAATTAACTATCTTTGAGATGCCGATAGTCCCATTTTTTGAATATAGGATATCCCCCTTTTCAGGATTGCATCGCCGACAAAGTTCTAAATGTTCACTGGTTGATATATATTTAGTTTTTTTAACATTTATCTCAGCAGATTGAATATCGGTCACTCGCAAAAATGGAACACCTGAATCAACATATTTGGGTGTTTGATGCGCGCCGTCAGTAACCTTTGCTAAGTCTCCCATTTTTAGGCATTCCCAACTCTTCGGAATTTTCCCCAACTCACTGTCTTTGAATTCTGTGTGACCAATGCCTTTCGTAAGCAACTCATTCATGGTTGCTTTTTTGAGGTCTTGGAGTTTGTCGATTTGTTTCTGAGTGGTTTCAATGACCTCGTCAACAGAGGTGAGAATGGATGCGATTTTCTTTTGTTCTGGGAGGGGGGGGAGAGACACTTTCAACTCTTTGACAAGTTGTCCTGAAAGGTTTGGTTGTCCAGACCCTTGAACCGAGTCTAATAACTTTCCTGACTTAAATTCAACTTCATGAAAAAGAAAATCATTTGATACTTCTTCACTATCAGAGCATACAGCGGCAATCGCTTGGTTAATTGTTGCATCTATAAGTAACCTAGCCACTTTACCTGCCGTTGCCCCATACATCGCAACCAAAACTGAACCGTTTTTCACCCATTTAGCACTACTCGATTTAAGTGCGTGATCGGATATTTTTTCCTCAGTGAAGTATACTTTTCGCTGATTTACTTCACCAGATTTCACCCAAGGGATTTCTCCGATGTAATTTGAGGTATCAGACCTCGATGGCGTTCCTCCAGAGAATATTTTAGCAACACTCCCCAACGGCAAAAGTATCCAACCTTCAGGAACAGCACTACTCATACCCAAGTTCCTTCAGATAACCCCACATCACCTCTTCGGATTGTTTCACCTGAGTATCTATCTCATGAAGAGAACCGCGATACTTATTGGTTGCAATTTCTCTCATTAATGCACCTGTACTCTGACTTTGCCTGTCAAAAGGTCTTGCATCAGGGATTTTTTGAGGGATTGAGTTTGGGAGAGTTTTTTCGACATAAATCGCAAATTTTCGTCTACTCCAGAGATTATTTTTGCTATCTCGAGTTGTTCATTGAGTGAAGGCATTGCCAATTTTACAAACTTAAGAGCATTGAATGATAAAACAACTTGGGAGGTGCCAACCCCCTCATTTGCAAACTTTTGAGAGTGAAAATTCAAGAGGGAGGTTATAAAGTGGTTAAATTCAACCCCCTTTTTGTGCGTAAAAACTGGATAGTATTTACTGACTAACCCCGTGGCATTAAGATTGTTTTGATTAAAGAAAAATTTATTAGAGTCGGTGCGTGACCGGTATGTGATGTATCTTTCAGGTATAATATTAAACCCAATATTATCTCTGCGAGTTAACCTATTTTCACCATAGTAATCCGATTGCTTTACTAAACCTTTAGAAGATGATGTAAAAACTTCATACTCATCATTTTGCTTAGATTTTTGACCAAACTCATTGAGATACAACCCAATACGCGAAACCTCCCAACTCTTTGGAATTCTACCCAATCCACTGTCTTTGAATTCTGTGTGACCAATGCCTTTGGTCAGCAATTCATTCATGGTTGCTTTTTTGAGGTTTTGGAGTTTGTCGATTTGCTTCTGAGTGGTCTCAATTACCTCGTCCACAGAGGTGAGAATGGAGGTGATTTTCTTTTGTTCTGGGAGGGGGGGAATAAGGAAAGTGTAATTTTCAACATCTCCATCTTTGAGATTATTTATTGCACTTCCTGCAAGCGAAAACTCCACTTGTTTCTTGTAGTCATCAGACTGCAATAGATGTCTAACAAATTGATCAGAACTTTTTTCTTTTGCTCTGATGATGGAACAAAACGCTCCGACAGTAAAAATTTCGCTAATTACCTGATTATGTAAAATAGCGCTTTTTCCAACGAGTCTCTTACTTCCATTTGACATACATACTGCAATATCCCCATCGATCATTATTTGTTTTTGCTTTACTTTATTTATATCGACATACTGAACATTATTAAAATCAATCCCACCCTCTTGAATGTTGTTCGATCGCAGTAGGGTCACCGCTTGTGTTGATTTTTCATTCCTAAGGTCTTCAGGTTTATAACTTACACCCCTAATTGATGAACAAAGGTTACCCAATACATCTTTTTTCCAACCCTGTGGAACTTCCTCACTCATAACCAAGTTCCTTCAGATAACCCCACATTACCTCTTCAGATTGCTTAACCTGAGTGTCTATCTCATGCAGAGAAACACGATACTTTTCCCACCATTTTTCAAACTGATTGATGATGGATTGCTCATCTGTTTCCAGATGGTCTCTGATCTGTTCCTTGGTCTCAATATCAGGTTTGAAATCGTAATAGTCACCATCTCTTCGTACAAAGACGCAAGACACATCCATTCCGTCCAGAGTTTCCTGAATGTAATCATCCTCAACCTCAGAGACAGGAATGCCACCTCTTAAAATGGCCTTCACATCAAACTGTTCTGGTGGGGGCGATGTATCTGCATATCTACGAATATTCAGGTTGTAATCATTCTCTCGAATGTCTTGCATATCGACAACTTTGGAATACCGTCTCGTATCCTCAAATGCGTCATAGACATCAAGGATGTGTTGAATATCGCTGTCTCGCAGTTTGTTCTGGTTCTTCCCATCCTGAAATTCTAATTCCCCATTAATAAAGAGAACCTTGCCTTTTCTCTCATCAGGCTTTTGTTTGTTGATGATAAGAAATGCTGCAGGGATACCCGTGCCGTAGAATAATGCAGATGGAAGACCAATCACTGCCTCTAGTAAGTCATCCTCTAAAATACCCTTACGAATTTCCTTTTCACTAGAACCTCTAAATAGAACCCCGTGAGGAACAACTACTCCCATCTTGCCTTCAGCATTTAGAGACGCAATCATATGCTGAATGAACGCAAGATCACCTGCATCCTTGGGTGGTGTTCCATAAGGGTATCTGCCGTATGGATCGGCATCTGCAGCATCTTTTCCCCACTTCTTGAGAGAAAATGGTGGATTTGCTATCACTCGATCAAATGACATCAACTCACCACCTGAAGTATGCTGAGGGTCTCCAAGTGTATCACCTTTTCGTAGGTCTGCATTAATTACGCCATGTAGGAACATATTCATCTTTGAAATGGCCCAAGTGTTTAGGTTCATCTCTTGTCCATACAAGGAGAGGTTCTGAGCATTGCCACCATGTTTAAGTAAATAGTTTCTGGTTTGAATCAGCATACCACCAGACCCAGCAGTGGGGTCATAGATACGCATACCCTCAGTAGGCTTTAAGAGTGCTACAAGCAGCCAAACGACTTCACTAGGGGTATAGAACTCACCACCTTTTTTGCCAGCACTGTCAGCAAATTGCTTTATTAAATATTCATATGCACTTCCCAAAAGATCAGATGACTCAAAATCCTCATTACGCAACCGATGCTTTGAAAAGTGTGATAGTAAATCTTGGAGTTTTTTATCACTAAGTTTGTTCTTGATGTTAAAATCAATCGTCACCAACACACCTTCAAGTGAAGGGTTATACTCTTCTATAGCTTCTGTGACTTTGTTTAATTCAGAGCCTATGTCATGCTTTAAGTCTTTTATAACAGACCATCTACTGCGTTCAGGAACAAAGAATGTGTTGTCATACTCGTCTTCATCAGCAGCAAGCTGTTCTGCTTGAGATTGGGTATGACCTTCAGCAAGGTAGTGTGCAATGACACCTTCTTGCGCTTCTTCAAAAGCATCTGACAACCTTTTGAGAAACAACATACCAAAGATATATTCCTTAAATTCTGAGGCATCCATATTACCTCTTAAAATATCGGCAGTTTCCCAAAGAAAAGATTCCATTTGTTGAAGAGTAAGTTTGTTTGTCATCATTTTTCCATGCTGTTAATTTAATATGATTATGATTAGTTTTTTAATTTCCACAATGATAATTTCTTAAATTTAGTATCATCACTTTACTGTAGTATGTAAGTTTAATGAATATGGTTAATAGGCTGATTATGGGGTTTCTTCTGAATGCTAAATGCCTCTTGTAAATTACCATTATGCCATACGCCGTCATATTTTTGGCCATTTGGCAATTTAACTTTCATAATCCCATGTGGCTTTAAATTTCTTAACGTTCCATACCATACAAAGCCTTCGTCATCTGTACTTGTTGAGAAATTTACATTTGTATCATCTACCCAGAAACCTGATATTTGATTTCCGTATTTACTTGTAAACTTACCTATCCCGTGCCTTATGAAATTCTGGAGTTCTCCAACATAAACAGAGCCATCAATATAAGTTAATTTTCCTTTAGCTCGGTTATTTTTTAGTGATCCAATAAATTCCCAATAGTTACTAATTATTTCTACCTCACCATTGAGTTCGCCATTTTCCCAGTTACCCTTGAAAATTCTCTTTGACGATTTCTCATGTAATTCACCAAACCCATTTCGTATGCCGTTTTTTACAAACCCTTGATACCAGTCATCATTTTTATAAAGTATTTTTGCTTGACCTGTTTGGTGGCCCTTTTCCCAATCTCCAGCATAATTGAAGCCAGAAGCAGAATTCATTTCACCATAGCCATGTTTAATGCCAAATCTAAAATTGCCTTTATATGAACTTTTAGATTTATATTTTAAAACACCATAGCCATGAAACAAGCCTCTTTTCCAAGAGCCTTTATATAATAAATTCTCTGAATATCTCACTGAGTAGAAGCGACCAAAGAGGTGCCTAATCAAATTTTTCATGCAAATTCCTGCTATCGATCACCCGTACATCCCAGATGATTCATATTTATCTAATTATTAGGTTTAAAATTTTTGAGTCAACAATTCTAAATTTAGTAGGCAGTATTTTGCCCTGGAACTTGCACTTTAGTACTAGTTATATAGTTTCATTAAGATATAATTTTGGATTTGAGGATGCTTGATTAAAATGCGGTTGTTTATTTTTATAGTTTTGTTTTGTTTTCCCCAAATATCATTTGCAGAGTTGTTCCAAATTAAAGGCGACACTCTATTTTACAGCATGGAATATAAATATGGAAAGCAATCCATCAAATTGGGGCATGACGATCAATTACTTAAGGTACTTGAACAGAATAAAAATATAAAATTATTAAAACTTGAAAGTAGTGGAGGGAATGTTGATGTTGCAAAAAGAATGGCTAATATCATTATTGATGCTCAGCTTGATACTCATATAAATGAATTATGTAGCAGTTCTTGTGTTCGATTGTTTTTGGCTGGAAATACAAGAACAGCTAATCTTGGGGCGCAAATAGGGTTGCACAGAAGCTCATGGTCGGCTGAAGGGATGGAGATTTATTACGAAGAATACAAAGGTGAATACAAATGGGAGACACCCTTTGAGTTTTCATCATGGGTATATGATGAAACACAGAAAGACTTTTATGAGTTGGCTGAGTATTTTTCTGAACGAGGCGTAGCAAGTTATGTTATAGGTAAAACTTATCGACTTGGTGCAGATGAGATGTGGTATATGCGTCGTGAAGAGTTGCTAAAATCTGGGGTATTAACTGAATAATAATTGCCCATAATCGAATAATTAATTTTATTAAGAACAACAGAGAATATTTTTATACTTGAAAAATTTTATCGATTTTAAACATTCTTATAATGATCTGATAATAAGTAATTTGGAATAGTTATTATATATTAGTAATTTCTTAAGGTAGGTAATTTCATAAGAGCTAAATTGTAAAAATGGTTAACCTTATAAAAGAACATATTGTTTAAGATTGGGAGAAATTTAGATGGTAGATACATCACAAAGTAAATCTGAGATTATACGATCTGTAAAATTTAATATAGTAGGCTTCAAACATCGAGGCGCCGATATGAGCTTTTTAGAGAATATTAATGGTATTAATATTCAATTTTTACCTGAACCAGAAAATGAATATGACCCAAATGCAGTAAAATGCATATTTGAGGGGTATCATTTTGGCTATATAGAGAAACATAATGCTGCGGAAGTTCAGAAATTGATAAAGAACAGTATTAATTTCGTAATTAAAGTAATTTCTTTTGACGAGTATAAGATGTTATTAAGTGTAGATTTTAAGTTTTTACAAAAACATAAGCTTGCGAATTCTTCAATTAACTCGCTCAAGGCTATTCCTGGGATATATAGTATAACTTTTAGTCTAAACGGAACTGAATTTATGTACGTTGGGCAAAGTGTAAATGTAAAAAGTCGTATACTTCAACATCAAAGTCAATTGGAAAGCCTAACTCATCAAAATGATTATTTACAACAAGCTTGGGGTGAAAACAGTCAATCTTTTGAATATAAAATTCTAGAAACAGTGCCCGTTGGTTTAAATGAATTGCAGCAGCAAATCTTTCTTTTTCAAAGAGAAGTTTATTGGATTGAAAATTGTTTTTTAGCTTCAGCTAACAAGATTTCTGGTGATTTAGTTTTGACTAAAGAGTCTAAATTAGAACTTTCTTTAATAAAAAAATCAATGAAAACTAAGTTTAACAACTATAGAAAATTTAAACTTCATCAAAAAGAAATGCTTGGTAAGCTTATAATAGAGTTAGGGATAATTGATATTTGGGTGGGTAGGGTTCCACCAGAAGATATGATTAAACCAACTAATGTACTGACTTGGCTAAATAAGACTAGATATGGCTACCTTGATCGCATACCAAGAATTGATAGGAAACATGTTTTATATGAAAAATTACATAGTGCTTTAAGATTATTACAAGGCAAAATTGCAAATATTAGTATCGAAAAAAGGTTCCTCGAAACCTTTCCAGAAGGCATAAGAAAGAAACGTTCAAAGTTTGAAACAATTGACCAAAAGAGTTTATCAAAATTTCTTAATATACTTGAGAAATATGATCAAATTAGAACCTTTCACGAAGATGATTTCCAACAAAAGAACGTCTTAGGCTCCGCAACAAAATATGATATTTGCCTAACTAAAATATTAGACAGTAAGACTTTAGCAACACTTAATAAGGGCATACCTTTAAAGAAAGTAGAACAAAAACAAGTTCCGACTCCGCGAGATAATAAAGAGCCTTGGTGGAAATCTTTTTTAAAATAGATTTAGGGGTAAAAAAGATAAGGTCTCGCTATAAAACCTGTTCACGGTAATCACTTCATTATCAATGTTTGTAGCTGCGACATATAGTTGATCGTTAGTAATTTCTTTGTTCGGTCGGTTCTATCTTAATTAAAGTAATATTTAAGATGTTACCTTATACTAATATGAATATGAATCTAAATTTACATTATTATTAACCATAGCATGAACCAACTGATTTATAATGGATTTCTTCTTCTTTAGTCTTATCTATTTGCTTCTAGAAAGTTTATATCTTGAATACAGAACAGGTTTTGAAATTTTTACTAGTAACAATAATTTCTTTACAAATAATGACCGACTTATCACAATATATCAAAATCATTTGGAGACTGCATGTACTTAAACATAGAAGAACTTGCTGAAAAGTTATCGGTTTCAGTTTCCAGCATTGGAAATTGGCTAGAAGCGGGATATTTCTCAAACGAAGCGTATTTCAACATAAACAATGTATGTAGATTTGATCTCGACAAGGTAAGGAAAGAATTACATTCAGAAAATTTTGGGAAAAAAAGTGTCGCTGATCGAAATATGAGCTACACAGACGAGGATTTAGAAATACCAGAAGTAAATAAGATATTGTTAGACGACTATAAGCACTTAACTTGCGAGCTTTTAAAAATAATTTCTAGTAATATGCTTATTCCAGAAGCGACTTCATTTAAGCTTAGTGCTTTCGAACAAAACTTTTTGTCTGGATATGACATTGATTATGCGACATCTTCACTGCAAGATGCTGTTGATATCCTGAAAAAGTATAATTTAAAAGAAGTTGTTGCCTCAATTAACCAGTTTATCCTATCCAAATATACTGATGATGACGATAGGCGCGCACTCTTAGACACAATTGGTATATTTGGCGATTTGAGCAAAGTCCAAAATGATATGCAGGAAAAATTGAATAAATACATTTCTTATGAGGATGAAACTCGTGAGAGAATGCTAGAACATATGGGTGTTGATTATGACACACTTCTTGGAGTGCTATCAGATGAAGAAAGTATCTTAGAAGCAATTGAGGAAACGATGACTAAATTTAGTGAAAGTATTGCTCAATCAGAAGAAAAAACTGAATTGGTGACAAAAATGCGTAAATCATTTTTTTCAAACTATTATAACTTTGACACATATAGTTTTAATTTATAAGAAAAACCGTAATTGGCTATCTGCTTATGCTATAGTCATTAAAAAGAATGCCTTAAATTATAAGCTTTTACCATACATGATATAGTATTTGATAATGTCAAAATGATATATTAGCATTTTGGTTAAGTAAATATTTGTATCTGGATTTTTATAAATGACAAAATCAAATAGAATAGGACATTGGAGAACTAATAAACATGGCACTACAACCTGGGTTACAGAACACACAGTTGAAAAAACAGTTTATACAGTTTCAAAAAATGGTTCAGAAAAATATGTTAATGGTCAAAAGCTTTTAAATACGTACTGTAACTATTGCTATAAAAAGGTTTTTTTTATTTCATTAAACGAAAATAAAAGGTTGTTTAACAATGATAGTGAACCATTAATTGTACATAAATGTAGAAATAGAAATACAAATAATGAGGTTAATGATAAGCCCACTCAGACAAAGAAATTCTTAGATGAAGATGACTTAAAAGCACTGAACCGAAGAGGGGAAGCTCTTCGACAAAAATCAGATTTAAGAAAAGAAGAAAAAAGAATTAAAAGAGATAAAAAGAAAGCTGCAAAAGAACAACGTAAGGAAAAACTTAAGTCTCAGTTAGATAAGGCAGCAAAATCACAAATACAAAAGGTATTTTTTATCTCTGGTGGGAAAAAACAGACTCAGCGCTTGAAAAAACAAGAAATTGGAAAAGTAAATAAATTTCTACCAAGAATTATTTATGATGAAATAAAATCTTTCATGGATTTAAAGCAAAATAAAGACAGTCCTTATTTTCAATTTAATGTAACAACTAATGCAGGAAAAAAATCAAAAAAAAGAACACTTAAATTACTGTCTAATGTAAAAAAATATTCAGAAATTTTAAAAGAGTCACCAGATGGTAATGAATTGTCACCAAAAATTATAGAATTAATGGTGCTTTTGGAAGAAAACTTTAAATCAATTGCAACTACTGAACTAATATCAAAGGAACGTACGGTTTTAAAAAAGGAAGAGATAAGTAAGGAAACCAAACAAAACAAAGCAAAGCCAAAAAGAAATAATGTTGAAATAATTGAGAGCGTGGCTTCCAAAACATTTGAAGTAGTTAAAAAAAGAAGTTTAAAAAGTCGCAAAGATATAAGGACAAAAAATCATGCTGCTGCAATGAAGACACTTAGTATTAACCAAACAAATGACGAAGATTAAGTTTTGAAATAAATAATATGAAGTACATTACTTATGGTTTTAATGCTCACCATGAACATTAAAACCATTTTGGGATAATTCACCTACATGTTGTGGCTTATGTGGTTTTTCAAGGTTTCATAAATTCTGCATATTTAAACATAATTGTTTCACATAACCTTAAACCTCACTGCAAAAATTAGTGCCAAATAGATACTCAGTAAGTTCAAAACGAGCTTATGACCTCACTGAGTGTATTTTCTCCCCATTCACACTCAGCACTTTTCCCCCAGTGGATTTTCTATGCCACTGGGGCTTTTTAAGGAATATATCATGCTCATTTCTTTCATTCTTCTCAGTTTAAGTTTGATTTCGTTTGGAATTATCAAGCGTTCTGAATTTTATGAACACCAAATAACATCTAAACAGTTTTTCTCACCAATCCTTGCAGGATTGATCGCACTAAAGAATGGATTGGTGGGATTTACCCTAATTATCCTTTTGGCTTTGTCATTTACTGGCCCATTAAGGGCAGAATACTCCCCAAAGCAGCCTTCAATTAACTTAGATGATGTTGAAAGTGGACAGTTATTAATGCGCTCAGGCAATGAGTTAAGTAGTGCAATTCTACTCTCAACAGATATTAAAATTGCAGTTGCAGGCTCATCAAGTC
>Ga0209632_10002662_pt1 | contig 16974 bp, 12 predicted proteins | sample COG_10_FD_184754 | JGI IMG/M metagenome (GOLD analysis project Ga0209632, IMG submission 184754) | Pelagic Microbial community sample from North Sea - COGITO 998_met_10 (SPAdes) (version 2) | ecosystem: Environmental > Aquatic > Marine > Neritic zone/Coastal water | place: Helgoland, sampling... | reverse complement strand
TGGGTCTTGGCTTGGCTTGCATAGCGATTATTGTTTGGTGTAGAACAGGACTTGCCTCGTTGCTCACCAAGATGGGCTTGGGTGGCAGGCTCGTAACCAGCATCTCTCGAAGTGGGCCTGTCATCGTTGCCGTACTAACTGGTTTGCTCTGCTATGGTTTCAGGCTCGATCAGCAGGGCGTGCAGTTACTTGGCGTTGTGCCGGCAGGGCTGCCTGGGCTGACAGTTCCCGATTTCTCACTGGAGCTGATTCGCGACTTGTTCTGGTCCGCCGTTTTACTTTCCATAATTGGCTTCGTTGAATCAGTTTCGGTAGCCCAAACGTTGGCGGCTAAACGCAGGGAACAGATCGAGCTCGATCAAGAATTAATTGGCTTGGGCGCCGCTAATATTGCGGTGTCATTCTCAGGCGGTTTCCCGGTGTGCGGTGGCTTCTCCCGTTCGGTGGTCAATTTCGATGCGGGTGCGGCGACGCCAGCGGCGGGTCTAATGACCGCCGTGCTCATCGCCTGCGTCGCCTTGATGTTCACGCCCATATTGTATTGGCTGCCAAAGGTAGCTCTGGCAGCCATAATACTGGTGGCGGTCTATCCGCTGTTAGACTTTTCGGCGTTAGGCAAGTCCTGGCAGTATTCAAAAGCCGATTTCGTTGCTGTTTCTATCACTTTGTTCCTGACATTGTTGGTGGGGGTGGAGATCGGTATAGCTTCTGGGGTGCTAGCCTCGATCTTGATGCATCTGTACAAGACTTCGCAGCCGCACGTGGCTGTAATAGGCAGGGTTGCTGGAACTGAGCATTTCAGAAACGTAGAGAGGCATGATGTTGAAACCTTCGAGAATATCTTGTCGATCCGTATTGATGAGAGCCTCTACTTCGCAAATACACGTTTTCTTGAAGAGCTTGTTTTTAGCCTGATGGCAAAAAAGCCCAAACTAGAGCATGTAATTTTGATGTGCACCGCCGTCAATGCGATCGATATGAGCGCGCTGCAGACTTTAGAAAAAATTAATCGGACACTGAGCGAGATTGGCATCAAGCTGCACTTTTCTGAAGTTAAAGGGCCGATAATGGACAAGCTTGTAAAGACAACTTTGTTCGCAAACCTTTCTGGCTCGAACTACTTGAGTCATAATCTGGCTGTCGAGGACTTGAAGGATAATGAGTTGCCATTGTCTGGACTATGACAATTTTTAGAAGAACAGCAGGGCAGAGTACGAGGATTCTTTCATGACGATCTGGGTCGACGCTGATGCCTGTCCAAAGCCTGTAAAAGCGATTCTATTCCGCGCGGCCGAACGCACTGGATTGCCTCTGTGTCTGATTGCGAATCAAGCCATGCAGACGCCTCCTTTTAAAAACATCACTGCGATTCAGGTCGGTCAGGGATTCGATGTGGCGGACGATGAGATCGTGCGTAGGGTGCAGCAGGATGACTTGGTAATCACTAATGATATTCCCTTAGCGGATGAGTTGATAACCAAGGGTGCGCAAGTCTTGAGCCCACGTGGAGAGGTTTTTTCTGCAAGCAGCATCAAAGCGAAGCTCAATATGCGAGACTTCATGGACACTTTGCGCAGCAGTGGTATTCATACTGGCGGCCCCGCTCAAATGAGCGAGACCGATAAGAGAAAGTTCGCTAACGCGCTAGATCGATATCTAACGCGGTATGGTAAAGAATTATAGCTTCACAACCATCTTGCCGAAATTTTCGCCGCTAAACAGACCGAGGAATGCGTCAACCGCATTGTCGATGCCCTCAAATACAGTTTCTCGACTCTTCACTTTTCCATCTGCTATCCATGGAATCATCTCACTCAAGAACTGATCGCGCATAGCGCCGTGATCAGACACGATGAAGCCATTAATACGGATTTTTTTGCCGACAATCAGCATCAGGTTATTCGGTCCCGGCGCGGGTTCGGCATTATTGTAGCTCGCGATCATGCCGCAAGCGGCAATACGGCCATAAGGGTTCATAACCTCGAGCGCAGCCTGGAGATGGTCGCCGCCAACATTCTCAAAATAGACATCTATGCCCTCAGGTGCCGCCTGAGCTAGAGCCTTGCTTATATCGCCGCAGGTCTTGTAATTAATGACGGCGTCTACGCCACATTCGTCTAACAACCACTGTCCTTTCGCATCGCTGCCGACGCTGCCAATGACACGGCAGCCCTTGAGCTTCGCTATCTGACAAACGTTAGCGCCTACGGCACCAGAGGCTGCGGAGACGAAGACCGTCTCGCCCTCGATCGGCTCTCCATATTTAAATAAGCCGACATAGGAGGTCAGGCCGGGCATTCCTAGTGTACCTAGGTAGAGTGAGAGTTGATCAGGATCAAAAGGAATCACCTTACTAACGGTGTTGGCCTTTGCGATGAATTTATCCTGCCATGCAGCTGAATTGAGAACGATATCGCCGGCTTGTAGTGAGGGGTCGGCAGATTCAATGACTTCGCCCACAGCGCCGCCATACATGACCGAATCAATAGCGTAAGCCTCGGCATAGACCGCGTTCTCGCGCATGCGACCGCGCATATAAGGGTCGACTGACATGTAGAGATTCTTGACTAACACTTCGCCGTCGGTTGGCGCAGGTAGTTCAACTTCAAGTAGCTTGAAGTTCGCTTTAGTGGGCATGCCGCTAGGGCGGCTGATGAGGTGTATTTGTTTAGCTGTGTGATTACTCATGATTTACTCTTGAATAGAATGATAGGTGTATTGAAAAGTGTATTCTTTTTATTTTTTCGAGCTAGGCCGGACTGTCGGTCGCAGCCTTTATCGCGTGGTTTTGCATGAAGACAATGCCGAACAAGATGGCGGCACCCACGAAGTGATAGATGATTGGAAACGGGGTCCACATCAAGAGCGTGGCACTGATTAAAAGTAGAGCAGCGATACCTGCGTTAATCTTTGCTTCAAGGTGCCACTGTAGAATGCCAGCAAGAGCATACAAGCCCATGCAAGACCATATGAAGACTTCTATGCGTTCCGGCCAGGTTCCCGAGATTAGCGGTGAATAGGCGAATAGCACAGGTACTAGATACAGGCCTTTAGCGACTTTCCAGCTAGTGAGTCCAGTGGCCATAGGTGGTGTTCCTGCTATCCCGGCTGCAGCAAACGATGCCAGACACACAGGTGGCGTGACATTACTGTCCTGCGATAGCCAAAAGATTACTAAGTGGGCACTCAGCAACATACCGGTGAGCATTTCAGGCTCCAGCATCTCCTGACGGATAAGCTGTTTCATCTCTAGCGGCATCTCTTGCAGTGCGATTAGTGGATCACCGCCGAACAGGCTGAGGGTCGCCACTACGTTGGAAGGTAGGTCGCCAGCCTGCAATGCGATGAGCAATTGTGATTGTGAGATTAGGTCGAATATCAGTGGTGCCGAGAGCGTCGCTAATACGATATACGAGGCCGTTACCGGTAAGCCCATGCCTAGTACTAGCGAGGCTAAGGCAACTAGAATGAGTGTTATGAGTAAGCTGCCTTGTGCCCACTCTACGATCATAAGCGAGAAGGCGTTGCCCACACCGGTAGTCGTTACAACATTGATTATGATGCCAACGGCCACTAACAGCAGGGCTGTGGATACCATGGTCTTTACGCCCTCGACCGTTGCATCGAATATATCCGGTAACCGCATAGGTGTAGAAGATAGCCAAGAGGCGCCGATGACGCTGATGATGGCAAACGCGGCTGAGGTCGTTGGAGTTCTACCCATTACGAGAAAGCTTACCAAAACGATCATGGGTATTATGAAATGCCAGCCTTCTTTTAATACAGTCGAGACTTTCTCCGTATCCTCTGCGGGTGTGAGTGTCAAACCCAGACGCTTTGCTTCGATACGTACGAAGTAACACACGGTCAGAAAGTAGAGGATAGCCGGTAGGGTAGAGGCGGCGATGATCGTCAAATAGGGGATCTGTGTATAGCTTGCGAGAACGAAGGCGCCGGCTCCCATCACTGGCGGCATTAGCGCGCCGCCGGTTGACGCGGCCGCGACAACTCCTGCCGAAAATTTTCCAGGGAATCCTGATTTCTTCATCATCGGAATCGTAATCACACCGGTGGAGACGGTGTTGGCAACTGCGGACCCAGAGACCGAGCCCATCAAGCCGGAGCCGACTACGGCAACCAATCCTGCGCCGCCGGTGTAGCGACCAGCTAAGCATTGCGCTAGTCGGACTATAAAATCGCCGGCGCCGGAACGAAGCAAGAATGATCCAAAAATAATGAACATGAAGACAAAAGTAGAAGATATCTGTGCGGTGAGTCCGAACATGCCTTCGCTAGTGAAGAAGCTACGATATAACACAGTCTCGAGGCTGAGCCCGGGGAAGGAAAACACGCCTCCAATATAGCGACCTAGAAATAATATATAGGAGAGGCTAAGCAAAATAAGCACAGGCATAAACCAGCCCGTTGTGCGCCGCGTAAACTCTATCGCTAGCCCTATGGCAACTAGGGAGAAGACATAGTCGCTGAGAATATACTCAGTTTCTCGTGCATATAGCGCGTTCTCAAATAGGATCAGATAGATTGAGGTCGCTACGGCTGTAGCAGCGAGGAGGATATTGATCCAGTAAGTGGCTGACTTGCGTTGCACGGTGGGTGATTCATTGCTTATGAGCGCACAGAGCGCACAGAAACCACCAAAGTGAATGGCAGAGAGCCAAAGCTCTGAAATGCTAGCGAATACGTTGCAGTAAATGTGAAACAGGGCGAAGAAAAACGCGGCCCAACGTAGATAGTTAGATTTCATGAACTAATCTACACTCCTTCAGCTTGTTCTGTGGTCGGGGTTGTTTCTTCGAGCAGGAGGCGCTCAGGTATTTCCAGCCCGATCTCACGATAATAACGAACGGCGCCAGGATGGAGAGGGGCGCCCAATCCGTCGATAGCGATTTCGAGACGCATGTCTTTAGTTGCTCCGTGAATTTCTTGCAGCGTAGCCAAGTTCTCCCAGATAACTTTTGTAACGTTATAGACGACGTCATCTGGGATGTCAGCACGCGTTACCAAGACGTTAGGTGAACCTACCGTGCGTATCAACTCATCTTGGTTGGGGTAGGTGCCCGCGGGAAGTTCGTACCAAGCCCATAGTGGGTAACGGGCGTTTATCTTGTCGAGGGATTCCTGTGTCCAGTTGAGTACCCTCATGCGATCGCCGAGCAGGGCAAAGGCCTGTGTGATCGAGCTGACGGGCGCGCCGGCGGGGATATTCATGCCGACTATGTTGCCATCTTGAATCGCGCTAGTAGTGGGACCATAACCCATATAACCGAGACTCATTTTTTCTTCGTAATTTATGCCAAGCGTCTCAAGAATAAATCTACCGGTCTGTTCGGCTCCGGAGTTTCTAGCGCCTAATACATAACGTTCACCGTCTAGAGTGTCCAGATCCATGATCTCGCCCGTCGTTGTGAGTTCACTGAGCAGAACAAAATGTTCGACGTTCTGCCACAGGGCGCTAACACTGCGCATATGGATTTGCGGTGAACTTACTGGCCCTTCGCCAGTCCATGACCAGGCGCCAAAAGGCCCCTGCAGGATGGCAAACTGAGCCTGATTGTCGCGCAGCAGCTTTACGTTCTCGAGCGAGCCCGCTGAGCTAATCGCGGTGAGAGATATGCCCAAGGTATCCGCGAGTTGTGAATGCGCAATGGTGGCAAGGGCAACGCCGACAGGATAAAAGGCGCCGCCTGTGGTGGCGGTAGTCAGTATATAGGGACGTGCGCGATTTAATTCATCGCTGCAGGAAGTAAGTAGTAATAAAAATACGAGAGCCAGTGCGCTATTTTTCATCTTCTTTTTATGCCCGGGTTCTTTCTAACTAATTGAAATATAAATAAAAAAATTGCGTGTTATCAATCAGAGAACGGCAATTGATGAAACCATATTTCCTGCTAAAGCACAACGTGGAGTGATGGTCGCGACAGTCAATTTAATCACGGTCGCTCTTGTCGAGTTACTCGTCGTGTGAACTGGTGGAGGAGTCTAATTGGAAGGATTGATGGGTAATATTTGAATAGCGCCGGATTGCCCGGATCCAAATTGAACTACATCATCGCCAAGGAATATCGGTCCATTGACAGGCCCGCCGAATATTTCAAAAGATGAAAAGATGTCCTGTTGCTCTTCTTGAAATTCACTGAAAGCATTCAGCTCTGCCTCTGTGAGGTCGTAGGAAAGAGCATTTAGTTGTGCTTCAGGGCTGGATGTTGCTTCCATCAACCGGTGCAGGTCGTCGCGTCCGGTCGACTGAGGGTCGGTAAGCATCTCTTGCATGAGCTGCTCTCGTGCCTGATTCTGATCCGCGATCATGTTGTGTAGCGCATTGATGATTACTTCCTCTCGCTCCTCGCTAACATTCAATCCTTTAATATATTCTCCATATTGTGCATTCAACGCCATGATTTCTCCCATTACCATCGGATCGAGTTGAGAGAGCTGTTTGAGTAGGGCTATTCTTGGGTCTAGGTTTGGCGTGTTGTTACTTGCTTGAATCTCGTTTGTCAGTTGTTGACGAATGCGAAATTCGATTCGTTGATAATCAGGGTCGATTTGCTGCTGCGCGGTTTCGAGCTGGCGCGAAAGGGCGGCTAGTTGGCTTTCACGATTCTTCAATTCGTCTTGCAGTGAATGAAGCGTTTTGGCGGACTCACTATTTTTTAAGCTGTTGTTTTCGATCTGTGTCAGCAGTTGGGAGTTCTGACGCACATAGTCGTCGATCTGCTGAGTTAGTAAGTTGTTCTGTTGCATCTCGTTATAAGTGAATCCACCACCGAGCACAATTGCAGCGAATAAGAGAACAATAGACACCTTCATAGCTAGTCCGTTTTCTTATCAGCTCCGAGTGTGTCACGAACATTGCCCGACAGCGGCTTCTCTGCTTCCAATACGCCTACCAAAAATATCGCGCCAACAAATATGGCAGAAATGATTGTGATGCCGGTTATCAAGACAATGCGGTAGAACATGGCGATAGTGACGCCGCCAAAATAGAACACGAGCTCGGCAGCTACATTGACTACTACCGCAGCGATTATTAGGGTTATCCAGACTGTGTGCTTCATGATTTCTGCCTAGAATGTCTAAATTCCACAGGGTTAACGAGGACTGCTTCAATTTGAGAGTAGCAGCAATCCTCGAATTTGACTACCGCCGGTCTCGGTAAAGATGATGATATCATCGCGGTCATCTTTGTTGAGCGCAACGGGAATTATATCTCCGCTCACGACGCTCTGGCTCAACTCGATTACAGAGTCGGCTGTTCTTTCGGCGACTGCGTCTAAGTGGCGATTGCCCCCTATAGCGATGTTTTCGATAACATCACGAATATTGAATTCGTAGTTGTCGCGCTGCCGGGAATAGTCCAGTGCGCCGAGAAATAAATCGGAATCTGAATCGTTGTCGAGTAGGTCCTGGGGTTGAATGCTGTTCAAAAAGATTTGAATTTTATTGCCAACCATCAGAATTAGGTCTTGCTGATCGATATTGTCGTCCAGGCTGGCGAGGGTGCTAAAGGTTTCTTCCTCCAAGCGAGCGTCGTCGAGTTCTCGTTCAATGTCTCTGAAGGTTGATGTCAGGCTAATTACCGAAGGAAATTTTAGGTCTATAGTTATCTTGCGCGAAGGCCGGCGTGCGAACCTTTCCCCGCCGTTTGGATAGATAAAGGCTTCTATCGCGATGCTGCCGGACAAAGCTAGCCAGACAAAGATGTCGCCCACGGAGATGCTTTCAACTCGCCATAGCCAGAGATCCTTTAATCCATCCTCATTCTCGTCCTGTAAGAAAGTGCTTAGCACATTGCCGCCCGATCGAAGGACTTGGCGAGGTTCTGCGAAGCTCATGCCCTGCTCACTGCCGGCAAAAAGTGAAACCTTGCCACCTTCTCGAAGTAGTAGGTCGTCAATGCCATCGCCGTCGACATCGTCGAGTATCTCTTCGTGGGTAAGAGCCAGTAGTCCGGTCAGATTGGAGAAATCTAAATTCTCGATATCAAATTCGCCTAGCCTTTCTTCTATCTCCAGAATGTTCAGAGAATAGCTCGCCTCATTGGGAAAATAAGCGGCGGCGTTCACGTTGGCGATAAAGACTTTCAATTCTTCATCTGTGCGAGAGACCAGATCATTGTAGCCATCGCTATTAACGTCTCTCAGTTCCATCATAGGAATACGAATAGACTGGCCGGTGCGTCGCTTTATGCTTTCCTCGTTTAGGTTCGTGCGCATGCGCAATTCTGAGCGCACGCTAAGAGGCGCTTGGTAATCGTAGTCTCCGGAGGCATCGCGCCCGTTACTTATGTGAAGATTGATTACACCCGCACCGGGAATCAGGAAGTCGTCGATATCATCGGCATTTATGTCTCTTGAAAAATGTAGACGATTCACTCCCTTGCTCAAATAACCATTCAAGTTTGATTTGAGGGTCTGCGGCGCTAACAATGTTTGATTTTCGGCTGACCAGGCTAAGACTTCCTTGCCATCGATCAGCGCGATGATCGCTGTGCTGCCAGTAACGCCGTACTGCGTGCTTAGGTCCCAGCCAATGGACTGACCCGGAAACTCGATGCTGTTATTGCTATCAAAATCGAAGCCACTCTCGGTCTGAAAATAGATCTGCAATCCGTTACCTACTACTGCTATGAGTTCGAGCAATCCGTCCCCATCGAGGTCGGCAGTAATGAGATTTTCTGTCTCCAACGGCAGCTGGAATTCTTGCTGATTGAAATTCAACTCAGCAGCCTGGGCTATTGCCCAGCTAAGCATCAAGCTGATGCCAGACAGCACTTGAGTAAATGCGACCAAGCGAATCATGGTGCTCCCACCAGGAATGTGGTTGTGGTGCCGTGGCGTAGCAATAGGTCGGGCTTGCTGTCCTGATTCAGTTGCAACACCTGAAATTCAAAGACAGTGTTTGGAGAGACATATTCCCAGAAGGGTTGGCTTTGGATAGTCAGGTCTTCGTTGATTTTCTTGGCAGCAAGCGTGCCATTCTCAGTAACAAAGATAGCGTCCTTGCGACCGTCGCCATCGATGTCATATTGCAGTGACATCTGCTCCGATAGACCGCGCACATTCGCTGCCGAAAAACTTTCGTCGAGCCTGGAATCGGGGCGCCGGTTGAAAAATTGATTCTCACCTGCATCGTCGCTGCCAAATAGCAGCTGGGAACGATTGATGCTAGCGTTACGAATCGCGTCGACCACAGGAATTGTATAGTAACTAACATTTAATAGTGGGGCGGAACCTTGCTCTAGTGCAATTACATTGAGTCGCACATCGTAGCCTGAGAAACGCATGACTTGGTTCGGCTGTTCGAGATCGAAAGAGCCGCTCTGATTGCGATAAAAATAGGCACTACGCTCGTTTCCCTCTCCGGTTACACGCAATAGATCGAGCAGCTTGTCATTGTCTATATCGACGAGTTGCATATCGCCTCGTGTATCTATGCTACTTTTCCAATCTGGTTCGCTGTTGAAACCATTCTCAGCATCCTGAAAATGAAAGTTTAGTTGCCCGAGACCGTCCGCACCCTGATTGATATAGGCGATGTCGGAAAGCGTGTCTTCATTTAGCTGCGCGATGATTGCAGTTGGCATCCAGCTCTCTGCACGTAGCAAAGAACGTGCCGGCTCCTCAGCAGCATTCCATTGCTCGACGAAATCCGCGAAATAGGAATCGGACTCGACGTTTAATTCGATAATGACACCCTCTTCGGCATTGATACCGATTCGAGCATCTATACCTGAACTGTCGCGGCCTCGTTGCGCGGCTGAGAGAGTTTCATTGTCTGTGCTGAACGTGGACACCAGCTCAAAGATCTCATTGCCTCTGCCTTTGAATAGGCCATAGACGCCATCACCGGGTAGTAGCAGGTCTATCTCTCCATCCTTGTCTATATCTTGTAGATCGGACAAAAACTGTACTCGTTCTAGATCGGGTACGGCGGCAATCAACTCCCACTCCAGCAACTGCCTGATATTGCCCCCGTAACCTTCGAGTGCGGAGGAGAGGCTGAACACGCCAGAGTTTGAGATCAGCAGGAGTTCACTGCCAGGCGTCGCTCTGACATCGGCAAAAGCGACCGCTATTATCTCGGTCTTAATCTCGATACGTTGCGCGGTTGTGGAGAAGCTCCCATCGGCCTGTTGATGAAAAACATGTAATTCGCGGCCAATCCCAGCTTGGTAATCGGCATGAATGATGTCTTTGAGTCCATCTCCATTGAGGTCCTCAAATGCGAGCTGTCGATCCCAATTGTTCTCACGGTCCAGTTCGAAGGCAACATAATTGGATTGTGCAAATGTAGCGCTGGATAGCAGCGCACAGATGATAAAGCTCGGAAGCGTAGATTTTATCCAACCTTCTGTTGATGGTTTTCTGAGCGTCACTTTGATTTAACGTTCCTTAGTTCTTTTCTTCAATCAGCTCGCCTAGGTCGCTGCTATAGTTTAGTAGGCCAAGAATGCTGTGTGATCTTTCCTGGTCTACTCGGTTGTAGCTATATAAGGAAAATAGCCAGAGATCCAATAGCGAGAAATTTGTCGAATCTGGCGCAACCGACGATTGATATCGAATCAGGGGACCGAAAGATATTGTACTCACGCGTCTACCTGGATCCCAAAGATCAAAGCGTTTTTCTAAAACTGATTCGCCGTCAAAGACGGTTACGTTTACCGTTTCACCGAGTTCAAACTCTGAGTTAAATCGACTGACTAGATCCTGCGCCGAATTAAGAGGCACATTGTTCACGGCTAAGATCATATCGCCAGCTTCGATCGCTGCGCCTCGTAGCGGGCTGGTTTGATAAACTTCTACAACCCGAGCAGCAGCGATACTGGGCTGCCCACTGATGCTGACCATCTGGGTGCGATAAGCGGCACGACTCGCGATGGGATCGATTCTATACAGCTCGCGAGGAGCGGCATTGCTGTTAACAGTGCGAGGCACCACGGTAGCCTCAAACACTACAGTATTTCTACGTACATTGAAAAGCGTGTTCTCAATCGTTAGCGTCTGCTGTTGTAGAGATTCAACAACGTCGGGATGATTGGTTAATGTGCCATTGATGCTAAGGATAATGTCGCCTAGCTGAATTCCGGCTGAATCAGCAGGACCATTGGCTGAAATTCCGCGAACACGAACACCGGGCAGTATTTCGATATTGCTGAGGGAATCACTTTCATTCAGGCCAAGTTCGACACCGAAATCTATTCTGGCACCGCTGGCGCCTGCCATGTCTGCAAGTGTAATGTCTTCTGTTGATAAGTTTAGCGCAGGTACTAAAATGGCAGGCTCGTAACTTACACAGCCTGTTAGCAGCGATAGTTGGAGGAGGGCCAATATCGAGATACCGCGCTTTATTGTAATTGTGCACATGCTTATATTTTCCTTCGCTGCACGATCCATAGGCCAGCGGCAAAGAACAATATCAGTGCTGGAAAGGGCACCCACATATTCAATTGCAGCACGCTATCGTCTATTAACACATCGGAGTAGCCGCGTACTATTCGGCTAACGGATTGTAAGTAAGACTGATCGATCAAGGACGGCTGAAAGCTCGCATACAGATAGTTAGCCATATCACCGAGCAGTCCCTTGAAGATATCTATCGCTAGTGTAATGCCCAGCGCGGTAGTCACAGCCTGGGTTGCCGATTGCGTGGACACCGAGATTAATAGACCGAGGGCAATGGCTGCTGGCAAGGGCACTAGCGCCAAGCGAAGACCTAACCCTATTTCCTCACGAATTTCCTGCTCACTGATCAGTTCAAAACCATCTTCAACTATCGCACCGTATTCCCAGAGCATCCCGCTTAGCAGGTAGCTTGTAGTTAGCAGAAGTAAGACGGACAACAGAGCTAATAAATGTAGGTGAATCAGTTTTGCAGTGAGCACGCTGCTGCGGCTTACGCGCCTGATCAATAGGTGGCGAATGCTGCCAACGTCGCGATCGTAGCTAAAACTGTAAGCACCCTGAGCGACTAATAGCAGCCCTAGCATGGTTAGTCCGGTAATCAGTCCATCTACGAAAAAGCCATAGGCATTGTTTGCCACCGACTGCTCGAAGCTGCCACCCCCTAATATACTATCTCGTGTCTGCTGACCGGCCTCGGTGAGTTTTACGAGCATCAATTGTGTGGCGGCTACCAGAGCGGGTGCTGTCACGATAAGCTTGCTCGCGAAGGTGCGCAACGCGACAAAGATTTCCGATTTGATGGCTACCAGCAGGCCGTTCATTTCGCCTCCTCGCTGGTAATCTCGCGAAATAGTCCAGCGAGCGATGCGCGTTTGAGAATTAGCTCTGCGATTGGAATTTGATTTTCTACTAGCGTCTTATTGATAGCTATGGAGTCAGAGTCTGAGATACTAATGTTTAAGTAGCCGTCCGCATCGATGTTGAGCAACTCAACACCTAAGGTGTTTTCCAGCACCTTGCTTGCAGCTTCGATCTGAGGAGTCTTGATCTGTAAAGTGGTTTGCGTATTTCCTAACAAATTACTGATGGTATCGCTGTGAGTAATTTTCCCATGGTGCAGAATCGCAATATGGCTGCATATCTGTTCCAGGTAAGGAAGCTGATGGCTCGATAGTAAAAACGTAGTGCCATGATCTCGATTCAGCGTGCTGATCAATTCCAGCACATCGTCCACGCCCTCTGCGTCGAGTCCATTGAATGGCTCATCTAGGACTACAATTTCGGGGTCTCCCAAGAGGGCTTGCGCAATTGACACCCGGCGCTTGTTGCCAAGCGAAAGATTCTTTATTTTGAAATCGCTGAAGCGACTAACCCCCAGCTTTTTTTCTATCTCCCAAGCACTGCGTGCTGGTTTTTCACACAGTAGTAGGGCGTGTTGTAAGCACTGGCGCACAGTTAAGTTGGGATGCAGGCTCGGACTATCGAAAATGGCAACGAGCTTGCCTTTAGTAAGGTGAAGTTGCTTTGGTGATTGTCCTAGCGCTGTGATATTGCCTGAATTGTATGTCTGAAGGCCCAGTATGCACTCAATAGTCGTAGTTTTGCCGGAACCGTTCAGGCCAACCAGGCCATGTATCGATCCTTTTTCGATCTGTAGGTTGAGATTATCGAGGACCGCAAATGTACCGAAATTCTTTGTTAGTCCCGTAACGGATAAGGCTGGCATGCAGTAGGGTGCTCGCTGGTAACTCTGCGCGTAAGAACATTTGAATTCAAACTTAGCGGCAGCTTAAAACCTGCCGCCAAGTTAGTCATTTTACTCTACGAATAAGTCGTCTACCTGGATTTCTTTGATCGTACCAAACTGCTCAAGTTCCTCTTCGTCGAGAATCGATAGATCGCCGACTATTGAGATCAGCTTAGGCCTATCTTTGACGTGTTCTTGCTGGAAGTTCAGCAGATCGTCCATGCTGGCAGTTTGCAGTTTCTGATAACTTTCTCTACGCGGATCGCTCTGGATACCGAGGCGCTCCCAGCCGCGTACTGCACCGATAACCTGACGAAAACTAATCTTCGAGGTGCGGTAGCGATTCATGAGAGATTCTACCGAGGTCTCGAAGCGTTCGTCGGACTGAGGCATATTGTCGATCAGATCGAGAAAGGCGCTTAGTGCATCAACAGTTTTGTCAGTCTGTGTGCCGATGGTGCCTAGCATGATGTTTTGATCATTTAGCCTGCCACCTTGTGCATAGCGCGCGCCAGCGGTATAGGCGAGAGCTCGTGCCTCGCGCAATTCTTGAAAGACTACGCTGGACATGCCGCTACCAAAATAATTGGTATAGATAGAAGCTACGAGGCTGTCATCTCGGTCGTATACGCCGTCTGGGAATTCAATCCGTACTTGCGCCTGTGCGGTCTGTTGATCCACAACATAGATTTCTGTCTCCTCTAACTCTCGTGCTGTGCGGAAGCGATAGTCTGGCGTATCTGCAAGTTCGCCAGCTATTGGGTGTTGGCGCCGAAGCACCTCTACCAAATCTTCCAAAGGCATTGAGCCGGTATAAGAGAGGGTATGCTTGAAGTCCAGCAATTCGGCCGGCAGTGTGAGGAGCTCGTCGACGGTCGATTCCATTATCTCTTCGCGCGTGAGCGCTTCTAGCATAGGAGATTCTTCGCCATAGCGATTGTAGAGAGTCAGTGCTCTGGAAATTGCGGGTGGAGAGCTCTTCTGATCTTCTCTGGATTTTAGCAAGATTCCCTTCATTTGCTCCAGCGTCTGCTCCTCCACGCTAGGATTCTTGATTAGGTCCATAGCAAGAGCTAGTGAGGCTTCGAATTGTTCGTCGAGACCCGAGATAGAGATGCCCGATGAGTTTTCTCCAGCGCCGAATCTGAAATCGGTACCCATCTGATACCATTCTTTCTGCAGCTCCTCGTTTGTTTTGCTATTCGTGCCTGCAACGTCCATTAAGGCGGCAGCTAGATTTAATTTTGCGTTCTCTTCTGTGCCCACGTCTATGTTTATTGAGAAGGAAAACAAATCATTGAGAGGATTAGGTGCGTAATAGAGCTGCACGCCATCAGCGAATTCGATGACGCGGTAGTCTCGGTCTGCCTCTACATAGGTAGGCTCTATTTCTTCATATTCCATCGCCAAGATGCGCGAGGCGAACTCAGACTGAAGCGATGAGTCAATGTTCACAGGATCGATCTGCGGTTTTTCAACGACGGGAATCTCGTTCTGCGCGTCGATTCTATAGACGGCCACATAGTCATTGCCAAAGTACTTGTTGGCGACATCTACGACGTCGTTCTTAGTCAGCTGACTCATTCGATCGAGTTCAGCCACGTGATACTCCCACTGCGAACCCTGAATAAACGAGTCGCGCATCATGCTTACTCTCGCCTGATTGAATTCCAGGCTGCCCTTTTCGCTCTTCTTAAAGTCATTGATGATCGCCGGGATAATCCACTCTTCAAATTCACCAGCCTTAATTATTTCTAGTTGATCGAGAAGGAGCTGTTCCACTTCAGCAAGAGTTTGATCCTGTTTCGGTACGCCATATAGATTCTGCGAGCCGGCATCGTTTAAGAATAGTGGCGACGAACCAGCCCCAGAAACGAGTTGTTGCTGATTCAGATTCAGATTGATGAGTCCGGCGGTGCTGTTGTCCAGAATCATATCCACTAAGATAAGTGCTTCCTTATCTTCGCTACCGTTGCCTGCCGTGCGGAAGGCCAGTTGTACTTGCTCTTCGCCTGGGTATTGCACCGTTTTTCGTTCCGCGCCTTGTAAAGGTTCTTCAACCCACGGGCCAATTTCGGGGATGGGCTTTCTTTCCCAATGGGAAAATTTCTCGCTTATCAGCGCGATAGTCTCGACAGGGTCGATATCGCCACTGATGAAGATGGCCATGTTATTAGGCACATAGTTGGTATCGAAGTAATTTTGGATATAAACCAGTGAAGGGTTCTTCAGATGGTCAACAGTCCCAATTGTGGGTCGTTGCCCGTAGGGATGAACCTTGTATAAGGTCTCGTTGACAGCGGTTCCTATTATGCGGCCTGCGCTATCTAGTGAACGGTTCTTCTCTTCATAGACCGTTTCCAATTCAGTGTGAAAAAGACGAAATACCGGATTGACGAATCTGTCGGATTCGACTTCTGCCCATTGCCTGAGTCGGTTCGAGGGAAGGCCGATTTTGTAGACGGTTTCTTCAAATGAAGTGTGCGCATTTAATGCACTACCGCCCATGTTGTTGTAGAGCTTGTCTAATTCTCCTGGCACAGAATATTGAGCGGCCAGTTGGGCTTCGCTATTTATTTCTGCGTAGATTTCTGCGCGGCTCGTAGGGTCTGTCTCGCCATGGTGCTCTTCATATAGCTCGACGATGCGATCCAGGTGTGGTTTCTCTAGAGAGTAGTCAAGGCTGCCTAGGTTCTGATTGCCCTTGAACAGCAAGTGCTCAAGATAATGGGCCAGGCCTGTGCCATCTATGGGATCGTGCTTGCTTCCCGCGCGAACGGCGATCTCAGCATAGAATCGTGGTTCTTCATGGTTTTCAGTCAGGTATACGCGCAGACCGTTGTCGAGTTCGTATATCTGTGCGTCTAGCGGATCATTCTCATCCGCAGCGTTTATTCTGCTATAGCCAAGTGCGGCCGTGCTGGCTTGCTGCATATCGCTATTAGCAGATGTATTGGTTGTAGTATTTATAGCGCTTCCATTATCGCTGCAGGCAACCAACGTCAGAAGGGAAATAGCGAGTAGGCTACTTCGCTTCCAATCCCTTGCTGTTCGTAATTCAGACATATCTAGACTCCGTTATGAGATTATTGAGGACCACGCGCGCGCGGTCGCAAGCCCCCTAATGTATGGTATTCTGCTAAAAAATGTAAGTCAGCAGAGTTGTCTTGAAGCATTAGTGGGGTAGATTTTCGAGCCCTACGCGAGCTTGGGTGATAGACACTCTGCCGCTACCGTTCGATGAAGCTTCCAGTATCACATCTATGCCGCTGGATTGAGTCTCGATAAACCTGTCGAGATGCTCCAGTTGCTGTGTATTGAGGTCCGGCTCTAGAATGTCACGGGCACGGTCAAAAGCGGCTAGCATGCCATTATACGCACTGCGCATGCTGCCATCTTCGGCAACCAATGCGCCCCAATTATTCTCCGCAGAGACGACTTCATCGATCAATGCCTGAGTAACTTGTTCCTGAGTAGCACCCGCCAGAGCTGTTCCGGTGTTTCGCAGGGACTGTTGATAGACTTCGCGCAGGGTATCGAATTTGAGCAGCAGATCGTATTGACGCAGGTCGGTTTGCTGAGTTGCCGTTAGCGAATTCTGTAGGTTTTCAGATAGCGCATTAGCGCCATACAGCTCGACGGCCTGATCTGGGGTCATTGACCCGGCTAATAACGCGTCTAACATTTGGTAGCGCTGGGCGCCGAAATTCACCAGTGTCTCCATAACTCGCTGCCTCTCGGTCCCTGGAATACCGAGTGAATTCAAATAACTGTCGTACAACTTAGGCATGCTTTCATTGG
>Ga0209632_10002656_pt1 | contig 16993 bp, 16 predicted proteins | sample COG_10_FD_184754 | JGI IMG/M metagenome (GOLD analysis project Ga0209632, IMG submission 184754) | Pelagic Microbial community sample from North Sea - COGITO 998_met_10 (SPAdes) (version 2) | ecosystem: Environmental > Aquatic > Marine > Neritic zone/Coastal water | place: Helgoland, sampling... | reverse complement strand
ATCAGGGGATAAGGTCATAATGAAGATCTATCAATCAGAGAAATTTAGCCCATTGCTCAATCGGCCTTCTCTCTGATGAAAGTTGATTGATCACAGCATCTTCATCCTTGTAGCCCAGAGCGAGACCACAAAAAAGAATGTCATTCTTATCAGAGCCAACAAACTCGCTCACGCTGTCATTTTTCATGGCCCAGGCTTCTTGCGCACACGTATCAATGCCTGCTTCTTGGGCTAGTAACATAAAAGTTTGTAAAAACATCCCTAAATCAGACCACTGAGGCGGCCCCATCTGCTTGTCTACAAAGCAGAATATTGCAGCCGGCGCTCCAAAAAATTCAAAATTACGCATCACTTGCTGTAATCTGGCGTCTTTATCCTCTCTCGGGATACCCAGTAACTCATACATAGCCTCGCCGAGCTGATATCTTGAAGTTCTATAAGGTTCTGTTAGACCTGATGGGTATATGGCATAACCAGGTGTCTCGGGTTGATTCCAATTATCTTGAAACTCAATAAATTTTTTCATGCTCTGGTTATTGATGACATAAATCTTCCAGGGCTGAAGATTTCCCCCGCTGGGAGATCTTGCAGCAAGAGCCAAGAGATCATGTATGACCTTATTATTTATAGGCTCAGAGGTAAATGCTCTGATAGAGCGTCTTGAAAGGACTGCTTCAGAAACTTTCATCAACAATCTTATTTCTACTTATTAATAGAAGCTAATGAAGCAGCAGTTAAAGCAAAACTGCTAACTAAAGGCGCCCAAAGCGAAACACTCTGTTGAGCAGAAACGTCCATTTTAGGCGTTACAAAAATAAATGATCCTGGATATATGATCTCATCTACACTTCCAAAGAGCCTCAACTTTTTTGAAGAATGCAAAGAAGATTCTCCATTAGGTTGAACAATAAATATCAAATCTTTGTTTGCGGATTTAGAAAAGCCCCCTTTTAAATTGATGTAATCTTCAAGACTACTCTGAGCATTAAATCGAGTGGTTCCCGGAGAATTCACTCCACCATAAACATAGATTTGCCCTGTTTTGATCGGAATAAAAATACGATCTTTATCTTGGACCATCGTATCTAAACTTGGATTACTCGAAATTAAATCAAGGTCAAATGACGCGATCATTCTTTTTGAAGGCGGCTCTCTTAGTTCATTTAAAATTGAAGCCAAGCCATCCGTAACTTCTATTCCATTGGCAAAAACATTTTCAATCAGTTTTTTATATGCCAACTCTGAAGCCATTGAGCTCACTTCGCCTGTCGCAATATTCTCTAAAATCCCTCCCAGAGGATATGCATCTGACCGGTAGCCACCGGCTCTCTTAATGAGGTCTGCTAATGTTGCGTCAATCTTTAGGGTGTATTGTCCTGGGAAATTGACAGCGCCATCAATAGAGATGGTTTTAGACAATGTATTGGGAATAAACACAGCATCTTGATACTCGGTGATGGTCTCACTTAACTGGTCATATGAAAGAGTTGTCATGCTTGAATCTGCATACCGAAAATATTTAATTTCATTTTTCTGGGCAGTGGGAGAAAATCCATTAGCAAAATTAATTAAATCTAAGGTCGTCTCAGTTTCTTTGAGCTCATATTCCATAGGTCTTTTAACTCCGCCATATACTGAATTAATTTTTTGTACTGGAGGAATAAATACTACATCGCCCGATCTAAGCCGCGTATTAAAATCAGCATTACCCTTAACAAAAAATTCGTAAAGATCAACTGTGGCGATCAACTCGCCTTGCCTTTTTACTTGTGCATTTCGAAAGGTTCCTGAGTCTAAAATACCTCCTGCCATATTCAGTGCATGAAGAATATTAGAATTGCCGTTTAAAGTATAAAGGCCTGGATTAAATACTTCTCCAAGAATGTATATCTGCATATCTCTGATGTTAATTAAGCTCACTATTGCTTTGGTACCAAGATAAGTTTCCGATACTTTAGCTTTTATCAGATCATCTGCTTTAGCAAGAGGCAGCCCGGCTAGATAAATTTTGCCAACGTGCTTTAAATTAATTGAGCCATCTGATTTAATTTCTAGTTCCTCTATATTGGCTTTCTGTCCAAGTAACTGGATCTCAAGAACATCTCCAAAATCAAGCAAATAGTTACCATCAACGTTAGGCTCATTGATAGGCATAAATGAAGCTTGCATGGATGAAAAGAGTTCTGCGCCAAATCTATTAGATTGATCATTTGTCTCCAATAAATCATATTTATCTTCTAGATAATCTAGGTAGTCCTGAATCTCTCTATTTTTATAATTTTTTTCCACTTGAGAGGTCGGTCTGCCGTAAACATCTTCTTGCTTTTGAATCTTTTGGTCCATTTGATCCTGAACCTCTGATCGCATGTCTTCAGGCAAACTTTTGATAAAAGCCTCATCGAAAGCTTGGGCATTAATTTGTGGAGGGGCAATGAGAATACAAAGAGATATAAATACGGCGAATTTAATAGATTTCATTAACAAGGTCCTCGTGCAAATGGAGTAAATATATATAGTGTTGAATTATATAATAAATTAGTTCTGGGCGTTGAGGAAGAAGGTATTAATTGGTGCCATATATATCTCTGGTGAATACCTTGTCCTTAACCTCATCAAGAACATCATCTAATCGATTGGTTAGAATAATTTCACTTTGTTGCTTGAATCTCTCTAATGAGGTGACGACTTCACAATCAAAAATAGAGCTCACATGAACTAGGGGTTCATAAATGAGGATGGTAATATTTTTATCTAGCTCCTTGAGAGCTTGCAAGACACCAATGATTGAGGAATCTTTGAAATTATCAGAGTTTTTTTTCATGGCAAGAAGATACACACCAATTACTTTCTTGTCTAAAGATGCTATGTAACGTGCAATGTATTTCTTTCTTGAGGTATTACTTTTAATAACAGAGCTAAAAATTTCCTGGGGCAAGTCGCCAAAATGTGATTCAAGTTGTTTGGTATCCTTGGGTAAACAATAGCCGCCATACCCAAAAGATGGATTGCAATAATGACTGCCAATTCTGGGGTCGCTGGTCACGCCATCTAGAATAGATTGGCTATCTAAATTGTGGGCTAAAGCGAAGGTATCAAGCTCATTAAAGAAACAAATCCTTGTGGCTAAATAGGCATTAGAAAAAAGTTTTACGGCCTCAGCTTCATCGCTATCCATGAGGAATATCTCTGGCTCATTCAAAGCAAATGATGCAAATAATTCTGCGATGTTTAATCCAAGTGATTCTGTGTTGCCAACAATAATTCTATGGGGATGAAGGTTATCCTCAAGTGCACTGCCTTCTCTTAAGAATTCTGGAGAAAAAATAATAGGTACATTTGGATAGTGAGCTTGAAGTCTTTTCGTGTAGCCTTGCGGCACGGTAGATTTGATGAGAATAGGTGTGCTGGTATTTTTTTGAATAATCTTAGAAATGACCAAGTCAATTTGAGAGGTATCAAAAAATTGAGAGGACTCATTAAAGTTGGTTGGTAAAGCTAGAACAATAAGATCTCGACCTACAATTGCTTCAACTAAGTCATCGCTTGTCTTTAGATGAAGTTCTTTTTGTACCAAGAACTCCTCGATTCTCTGATCTCGAATAGGGGATTTATTAGCATCAATCATCCGAAGTTTTGATGTATCAATATCAAACAGGGTGACTTCTTTCTCTTGGCTGAAAAGCACAGCCAATGAAAAACCAACATAGCCAGCTCCAATGATGGTAATTTTATCAAACAACTTTCTTGCCTTTATATTAAAGAGTTAAGTAAGAATTATACTCTAAGAAAAAGTACGCTTTTTTATTTTGAATGATTTGAAGATGCGTGCGATAAACCTGTTTATCGTTACCTAAGCATCTAATGATCCTAGCCACGCAAATACACGACTACTCGTAATGAGTCCACAGCCTCAATATCTTGACCGCCTTTTCCGCCTCTAAAACCTGATAGACAAGCCGATGCAATGGAATAAACTCATGATCGAAAATAGTCTTGGCGAGAGCCACCGTCGCTGTCATTACTGAATCTAGCATCTTCATAGCTTAGCCTTTCTATGCTTTTTAAAGGATAGCTCTACAACATCAACCCACTTTGATGATTGAATTTTTCTATCAAAATTTTCAATAGCTAATCTCTTTGCATTCACACCTTTGATCGTTAAAGCCGACCGATCATTTGCGGCTTTTTCTAATGCATCCGCAAATGCACTAGCATTTTGTGGCGGAACACAAAAACCACAGTTATGCTCACTAATCATATCTGAGAGCCAACCGGGATAGTTGTTTAAGACCGGCAGTCCAGCAGAAATATAATCAAAAAATTTATTAGGTGAAGTTCCATAATAAAACGCAGGGATATCAGTCAAAACCTGCAGACCCAAATCTGTTGCACGCATCAGTCCTGCGAGCTTTATTTTATTTACAGGCTTATGAAATAAAACATTATCTAATCGTTCGTTCAATGCGCGACTCACGAGAGAAGGCTTAAGCTTGCCATCCCCTACAAGCAAAAATTTTATGTCATGTCTTCCTCTCAGTTTAAGCTCACCTGCCGCATCTAATACACTGCTTAGGCCATTTGCTAGGCCATGAGTCCCTGCAAATAAAACTAAAATATCACTACTTTTAATCCCCTTAGGTCGCCATTTTTTAGCGCTGCCATCAAAGATATCTAAATCACAACCATTTGGAATGAGTGTTACAGACTCAGGGTCGATCCCTCGCTTTTGTATTCCCTTTGCAATTCCGGGTGATAAAGCAATTAAATGATTTGCTGAATGATAACTAGTCCACTCAAGTATCGACATCATGTACAAAACAACCGGGTTTTTAATCACTCCCATTGCTTTAGGCAGTTCGGGCCACAGGTCACGTACTTCAAAAATGAATGGTTTACCTCTTAGCCATCGAGCGACAATTCCAGGAATACCAGCCGTTAATGGTGTTGTCGTAGCAAACACCAAATCATATTTCTCCGTAAATACCAATATTAATGCTCGAAATACATACCTAAGAAACAATGAAATTCTCTTGAAAAAACCATATGAATTAGAGTACTGTAAATTAAATTCTACAACCTCAATGCCATTTACAACTCCTCTACGTTGGCCATTGAGGAATCGGCCATCTAGGCCCGTGTCAGCAAGAAGATGGCTGCCACAAACCATAGTCACATTGTGACCGCGCTCAACCAAACAACGTGCCATGCCATACGACCTAATCCCTCCACGTCCGCTTGGCGTCGAAAAATATTGATGGAAATACAGAACCTTCATGCCGACCACCTATACTCAGTGGTAACTTTCCCAGCGACACCAACCTCTACTTCCAATACAGATGCCGCTTCTTTACTCATATAAAATAAGGATGTCCAACCCTCAGCTAACCGCGCACTTAAAATTGGAACATTAGAAGTAACTACAAGCGAATTATCGCCGTCTGATGCAACCACGCCTTCGGAGGTAGTCTTAATACTCCAACAATCATTAGGAAGGCGCCAACGAAGGACCGCTTTTTTCTTGAACCCCTTTATTTCATCTATTACTGAAAGGCTATTTGCGTTTAGGTGAACTTTTCTCAGATGCTCTGCATTCATAAAATCAGAGTAGCCGGCTGAACAATTTACGCCGCCCTTATTTCGCGATATGGGGGTAACCTGCGTCGTCTTCAGCCAATGCCCATAAAGAAATCGACTCAGCTTAGGCATTTGGTCCCTATCATCAAACTGAACAGTATTATGAGCAATTGTACCTGAAAAATATTCTGACAAATCGGACTTTGAGTTATAGCTGTATGATCCAGCATCTCTCAATAGATTAGTGCCACCAACCCACAGGTCGATATGTAAGGCATCCGCTTGACTTGGCCTATAGCGGAACCGAGGATAGCGTAGTACCAAAGTAGTTTTACCAGAGCGGAGTATCTTATAACCCCCGTCGTCATAATCGCAGTCAGAATAACTCGAAGCTTCACCTTTTGCATCAGGGACTCCAAGCCAAGCTAATTGTAGGTCCCAGAGGCCCTTTCCTGCATAGGCATGGCGGTCCTGAAATAACGCCATTCCCAACTGAATGCTTGGTCGATAGTCCCTATAAGTGCTATCTGTTAACTGTAAAAGGCGAGAACCATCGTTAGCCCCTAAATTAGGGCCATCACCAGAACTATGCGCAACCATCTGAAACAACCAGGATGTCGCCATCTCAGCTTTGCTATAAAAATTTAATGAGAAAGGGAATGCTTCTGACCTTTGGCGCCAAACCTCAGCTATTGAAAGAGTATCAAGTAACATTCGATGGTAGTTTAACGAGTATTGACTAAAACTTCCGTCTCTCCCAATCAGTTTTTTAGTTCTATTTTCAAGCCACCCACGACCCTGCTTCTCCCATCGTTTACCATCTATGGATCCAATGGAAGCAAGACAACTACCGCCAATAAAGAGAGCTGCAGCTTCCGACGTCCCATGATTATTATTTTGAGCAATTGCGTAATGTTTCGTTGGAGAAATTCTACGGAGATGCAACCTAATTAGTTGCTGAAGCCCCGGCAGCGGCTGCCGGTCTTGACCCAGTATCAAAGCAGCACAGCAAAGATGAATCACACGTATCGAGGCCTCCTGCCCGCATTTCCAATTTGCACCCAAGTAAGCCGGGTTATTCTCCAACCAGTGCGTCAGCCAGGTATTAAGACGAATTAACGCTTTCTGATCTCCATTTCGAGCTCGCTGGGCAAAAGCAACAACCCAGTCCATGCGCGACTGCTCCCAAATTAATTTAATATCACCTGTTTGTTCATCAAAGTCAGAAATTTTCCACCATGGTAATAGACCAGATTCAATTTTATTCCCTGTGATCGGATTGGTCAACCAATCAGGAGGAGACTCTCCCAAAGGAATATCGATGTAGCTGAATAATAGCCCGCAATCATCCCAGGATGAAACCGGTGGTATTCTTAATGTGGGTAACCTGGATTTACTAAAGAAAGGGCCATTTGGATTGTCGCCCTTTATTAGGCACGCAGGGTGAATACTTAATTTAATCATCAAGCGATAGAAGATAACCGTAACGACTTCTATCAGACCTAAATTCGCAATAGCTTTTAATCTAGCCCATAAAAATGACATCGAAGAAACCTCTGCTAACTCTGTCCGAGCAAGATATCGTTTGCTTCAATGGTTGCATGGGCGACTTCGAATATTTGATCCACTGGGATACATGGAATTCCTGTTTCAAGAGCCCGCATAAACTCCTCTGCGCAGGCTTTCTGCCCTTTGTCCTGAGAGAAGAGATTCATTTTTTTAAAGTCTTTCCAACCGAACCCTTTGAGCTTTCGATAGTTATCTAGTTGCAGAACCTTACCGTCTGAAAAAACTTCTATTCGCTCTTTTGGAAAATCAGAAGGGCCATTGGCTAAATAAAAAATTGTCCCAAATGAACCATCCTCAAACCCTAAAGTGATAGCCGATCTATCCGCCATAACTGGTCCTCGACCATTAATTGTCATTGCTCGACCACTAACTGAAACTATTCTTTCACCAACTAAAAATCTCATTAAATCGATAAAATGACAGCATTCACCAATAATTCTCCCACCACCTATCAAGGGGTCTTGAGTCCAGTGTTCTTTGGCAATGAACCCTGCATTAACCGTGATTATGACTGATTTAGCGGCGTTCACTGTCGATAAAAGACTACGCATTTTTTGAATATGCGGCGCAAACCTGCGGTTAAAGCCTACCATTAAATGGGGGCCAGAGTGGGGGAGTTCAAATCGTTCGTGCGCCTTCTTATAGGCAATTTCGATCAATGTTAAACTGTCGCTATCTATGGCTAAAGGCTTTTCTACCCAAACGTGTTTATTAGCATTTAACGAATTAGTTACATATTTTGCATGACTATTGTGCTGTGTGGCAATCACAACTGTGTTAATATCCGGATCATTAAGCATAGCATCCACGTCAGTAGACCCATATAAGAAGCCTGCTTTTTTCCCGTGAATCACGCTATTGATCCCATTGGCAGTCACAAGTGTATGCAACTGTCCGCCCGCCTTTTGAAAAGCGGGAATCAATATTCTTGACGCATAATTTCCTGCGCCAATAAATCCAAGGCAAGGCTTATTCTCAGAAAAATGATATTCAACTCCTAAGTCGACGCTACGTGAAAAACGCTCTGCTGGTGCCGAATCATAGGTTAACAAAACTCCAAGACCGGCGGTATTGGATACAAGTTCCTCATAAGCTGCTGGGGCGTTGGAGAACTCAAACCGAGATGTTATAAGCGGCTTAACATTGACCGCACCTACCGCAAGCATATCTAAAAACGCCTCAAAATTTCTCTGTTCTGTCCACCTCACATATCCCAAAGGATAATCAATGCCATCCTCCTCATAGCTCGAATCATACCGACCTGGACCATAGGAACAGCTAACTTGAAAGCTAATCTCTTTTTCATAAAAATCTGCTCGATCTAGATCTAATCCAACAACACCTACAAGAATAATACGTCCGCGCGTTCTGCACATTTGAGCCGCCTGCTTAACCGGTTCATTGGATTGCGTAGACGCAGTTATAATAACGCCATCGACGCCTCTCTCTCGGCTAAACGATGCAGCATGAGCTAGGACATCTCCACCAGACGCAGGATTACATGTTTCAGCACCAAACTGAGCAGCTAAAGTAAGCTTGTCCTTATCAAAATCAATCGCCAAAACATTGCAACCATTGGCTTTAAGTAATTGAATTGTTATCAACCCAATAAGCCCAGCGCCAATGACAACAAAAGACTCTCCCAATGATGGTTCTGCAAGTCTGACCCCCTGCAAGCCAATACTACCTACGATAGTAAAAGCTGCTGACTCATCATCAACCTCATCAGGAATTCGAGCACACAGATTTTTTTTGACCACAACAACATCCGCATGCGCACCATTAGATACGACCCTATCTCCTACCTTAAACTTTGATATGTTTTGAGCAATCTCTTGAACTATACCAACGTTTGAATAACCCATTGGCATTGGCTGTGCCAGTTTTGCATTTACCGCAGCCAATGTAGTGGATAGTCCATCAGTACTGATTTTGTCAAGCACCATTCTAACCTTCTCTGGCTGCTGACGGGCTTTATCTAAATAAGATGCTTTACCAAACCCAACCAGCATTCTTTCCGTGCCAGCGGATATAAGTGAGACGTTGGTAGAGGTGCGTAGCGAATTCGCAGTTAATACTGGCGTTGGACACTCAACAACCAATGTTTTGCCAGACGACATATCTTGAAGAATTTGTTTCAAAAAAGACTCCTAACCTTGCAGGTTAAACTAATTTATGAGGATCCAAAAAGGCTCCGACGCCTTTAAAGATTATTATAACGAAACTAAGACTTATTAAGTCAGAAGGAACCCTAAAAAAATTCCCAAAAACTGTTATATGATTGATATTATCAGCATCATAAATATTGCATAAAGCTGTTGATTTATACGTTATTAATCAAAGGTCAGCGAAATTTTTTAGTAAAAGAACACCATTACTAAGACTTTTCTCAGGATGAAACTGAACTCCATACATATTATCTTTGTTTATAATACTCGTTATTTTTTTTGAATAGTCTACGGTACTAATAACACACTCAGGGTCGTCAGCGATGAATTCATAATTATGCAAAAAATATGCTCCCTTATCCAAGTCAATGCCATCCATTAATTTTGACTGTCGAATCAAATTCAACGAGTTCCAACCCATATGAGGCAATCGGACTAATCCCTCTCCTCCCTCTGCGGAAATTTTACTTACACTCCCCGAAATCCAATTAAGCCCGGGCAGAGAGCCTTCTTCACTTCTGCTCCCCAAAATCTGCATCCCGACGCAAACGCCTAGAAAGAATTTTCTTTCCTGTAAAACGCATTTATGTAATATCTCCATAAATCCATTTTCGCTGAGTAACCTGAGAGTTTCGTCATAGTCACCCACGCCAGGTAGCACAATATGAGAACACAGATCAAAATGCTCTCTCGATCTAATAAACATGTGAGGAACGCCTAGTAATTTATAGATGCTTTGAAAAGCAAAAAGATTTCCGGATCCATAATCAACTATGCCTAACATTTTTAACCCCTTTTTGTTAATTATTTAATAGATATAATTTTAACTCACTTTTTTAAACAAAAATCGACCTCCCCAACTTAAGCGGTACATCAACATACTGCACAAGAAGCAAAGTGAAACAGCGACAGAGAAATATATCGCGGTGCTATCGTCTCCTCTCATGAAAAATATGATAGAAGATAAGCATGTCCCACTTAACGCAAAAGCCCAAACCCGGGATTGAATAACCAAATTATCTAAAAATCTCAAAAAAAGCGGCACACTCACTAATAGGATAGCCGACAAATAGACACCAAAACTAGTGACATACAGACCAAACAGACCTGGCGGCATATTTCCCGCTCGCCCTCCACCTTCGCCATTAACATAAAGTGAAAAAATAGCTGATATATCGGGCGGCTTAATTCCAAACGACATTGATGATGGGAGAAAAAAAAGAAGATTCCTAATAATCAGAGCACCCGGAGATAAAACACCTTGCTCTACTACGATTGCTATAGATTCCAGAGACGCTCTGTAGAAATAAGATATATCACCATACTCAATAAAAAACACCGCCTTATCCACAAAATCAGACAAATATTCAGCGGGGCTCATATCAGCAATAGTCAAGTATCGGGCTAATAAATCACGTGCCATTTGACTGATCACCATAAATGCAAAGAGGATAACAGAGAGGAAAATCGTTGTTTTAGAAAACTTGAGTGTCTGATTATTCTTTAAATATAATCCACCAAAAATGCCAGAAACAAAAAAGATAATGAACTTTCTGTCCAAGGATAAAAATGAATAACCAATTACAACCAGCAGGCATGTAATACAAACCAAAACATTAACTCTTGTCTTTGTTGCCACCACAAAAAGCGCACATACCAACATTACAACAGCAATAAAGTATTGTGAAATGGCCACTAAAAATATATTGGCGTTAGGATCATTGAACCAGGAGAATCGTCCAGCCAACATTAAGGCATAAGGATTGGAACCTACTGCAGCCAGAAATAGACCTATTCCTATAATTGGCATTAATGAAATAACTTTAAAATGGAAATCCAGCTCTTCTTGATAAAAAACTCTGACTCGTAAAGGCGATCTATATTTTAAAAATCTAATAATATAAAAACCTATCAGAATTACAATTTGATACGCACCAAGAATATATACTGTCTCTAAATCAAAGTATTGCCCTTCAAGAACGGTGTTTACGCGACGAAAGCCCCCCAAAGAAACAGCCATAACGAAAGGAACCAACACTAAAGTTATGTAGTAAATTATTAAGAACCAGCTAGTAAATATGAATCTGAAACGTTCAACAAAAACTTTCTCATAAATCAGAAATCCAATACCTACTACCTGAAGAAAAAGAATAAGGCCATTTAATATCATTAATTATGTCTCTATGGAACAGCTGCACAACCCAGTTGCACAACCATCAATTATTTCTACTCACTTTAGAGGAGAGAGGCCGGGTTCAGTAGAATCAAAAACCTATTTGATTCTACTAACTAAGGTTCAGAATTTATCAACGATCTGGGATCTAGCTACGCAATCAGCTTTCTAGAAAAATATAAATATAAAAGATTGAATCCTGAAAATGCAATAAGACAATAGCAAAGCACCAAAATAGTCACAACATCAAGATATACCATGCACACCATCATAACTAAAAAAGTAAGTAATTTGGTTATTGAACATCTAGATAATATTGTTGAGCCGCTTACGCTCATCTGCAACCGTGTTGTAGCAAGAAGATACCCAAATTCTAGACACGCGAATAAGGCAAATAACATCAAATCAAATTGTTCAAAAGTGTAATTTGCGAAAAGAAACTGTAGAATCTTAACGCCTGCTTCATTTAGAGCAATCATAATAATAAATGCACTGAACCCTAAAAATAGACTTAGACCTTTAAAAACCTTCGCTTCGCTTATACGAAGTTGAAAGCTTCTGAATACGACGTCATATGCTTGATACCCTAAAGATAAAATGACCGAATGGTAAATAGCTAACACGGCGATTTGATAATTATCCAAATAGAAACTAAAAAGAGTTATAAACCCTCCGTATATAACTATCCCCGACGCGTTATTTAACAAGTAAGGTAGCGATTTTTTCAAGGTGGACTTCAGTATAGCTAATCCAGCCCACTGAAATTTCGGAACACCTAATACATTGCAACGCTGCATAGTAACAATGCCGCCTAACGTTAATAACAAATTTATAACCAAAAGCTGCGAATAAACGCCGACATCATATGAATACATAATGTACATTATTGGGATAGCGAGACAATAAGGCGCCGAATCAATAAGTCTTTTCTCATGAATTCTATTTTGCACCTGCATAAAAGCGCCATAAGCAATCAAGGGGATTCTTGAAGCTACTAAGATACATAACGGAAATGCAAAAGCAATCTCAAAGCCCCTGGATTTAGCTATAATTAAACCCAACACGAAAACGGGCGCACTAAGAACTATAAGTGAGGACAACCCGTTGAAAAAGTGCATTGCAAAAGCACTCGAGTCATCATCGCTACTAGCCATATAAGTTAAAATATATTGCCCTACACCAAGATCACCACTAGACAAAACCATGGATATTGAAAAAAATATAGCCCAAATGGCAAACTCATCGACTGGTAAGTTGTTTGCCGCCATCCAACTCAGCGCCAAAGCACAAATCGCTTTTAATGCAAAGCCGACAAAACTTAGCGTGATGTTATTGGTAGTTCTATTAAGAGGCAAAATTTGACAACTTTTAAGTAAAAATGCATTTTTAGGCAAGCGTATCAGCGTCACGATTACACCTACCTCCCAACCTTATACCTTTAGGCCAGCAATATTTAGCGTATTTGCAATACACCTCAAATGCCTTATCTTTAGATCGGGTGTTTTAAGGCGCGTCTTTTTTGGCTAACACCCAAATTTCAGTCGCGGAGAAATGACGCGCATCTAGGTCGATGAGCCTAGTAAAATATTTGACCATGAATTTGGGTGAAAAATAAGCTACGTTGGTTAGCAACCTATTAAAAAAACCAAATCCATCTATATCCTCAACCAAAAATCCACATTCCTCACTTAATTTTTGCAAACTATTTCTTGAGAAATGCTCATGCCAAAACTTTTCTTTTTCCACGTCTCCATACAAACCATTAGGATTATCACTAAAATGATCCTTAAAATAGTCTCGTCCTTTTTTGCGAACAATGTACCATTCATGAAGTTTCGGGAATATAAATTTCCAATTTCCCATATCTAGCCACGAGAAGAAGTGCTTTCCAGGAACAGCTATTAATATCAGACCACCTGGGGCCAAGACCCTATGTAAATCTTTAAGAAGTCTTGTCTGATCGACCACGTGCTCTATAACCCCAACAATACTTAAACTGCTAAATGTATCGTTTTCAAAAGGAATTGGTGCATTCGTTTTTATGCACTTTAGATCTACTCCAACAGGCATAGTGTTACGATACAACTCAACAACTTCACTATTAGCATCTAGGCCTACACCTTCTTGTATTAAATTATGTGTCTTCAGTGTCGCTATTAACTCGCCATCATGGGCGCCGAAATCAAGATGTAAATCAGATTTTTTTTCTAATAACTTTTCTGCAAGATAAGCTTTCGCACCGTTGAATTTTGAGCCTCTAACTAATTTATATGGGTTTTTAAGCCCTATTTTCAATTTCATATTATAGATATTCCTTAATCTTGTCTTTGACACGCTTAATTAAACTACCTGGATTCAAGAATAAATATATCACAATCTTAATGGACATAAAAAAAATAAATTTACATAAATGCAAAACAACAGAGACTGACCATTTAGGGAAATATTGCAAAGTTTCTGCGCTTTTCTTGATATCTATGACGAGATGGATTCGATTGCCAATCGGACCATTAGCTAACGCATGCAAACCGGAGGTATCCAAAGCCCAAGCAGATCCAACAGGAAGATGGAACTTAACTCGCTCAATAAACATAAACGCTTTTTCATTCGTTTTAAGAGGTATATGAATTCGAACTATCCCAAAAAGCAGGTTTCCATTCATATCTCGATGTTCGTGAAGCTGCGAGTTGACCTCAAGATTAAAATAGCTAATTCCGATAACATTACCCCTCCCAAGTTGCGCCACTAACTTTTCTAATTCAGGGACCTTAGTGAGATTAAGAGATTCCCTTTTTTTTAAAAATTGTTACGCCCTTCCAGTTTTCGTTTTCCGAATACACTTGTTCGAGATTTTGCGGATAAACTTCCATGAACTCCTTTAGAAGTAAATTAGCATCAAAATTCAATTTAACTTTCCATATAGCAGGATATTTATCCATTGACATTATTCCTATGGCTTTTCATAACTTATTAGGACGGCTTTGTTGATCCCCTTGAAAACAAACATACTCCCAGCAGCGGCTCCAACAGTACCTGTAGTTTCTATAAGATCAATGATATGACTTAAATTGCCCGCACCTCCTAAAAAAGTAACCGGGCATCTAGTATTAGCCATTACTTTTTTAGCCAAATCTAAATCATATCCGAGCATAGTGCCATCTCTATCTATTGAATTAATAATAACCTCGCCAATACTCGCATCGCTCGCAAGATTTAAAGCAGAGCTTAGATCTAAATTGGCCTTTCTAGTCCCGCGATGCGTATATATAGAGTAGCCATCCTTCGATTTCTGATCTTTTGAAACATCCAAACATAGAACCACACTTTGCGCTCCGACCCGCCTAGCCATTTCATCCAATATGTTAGGATTGTTTATCGCGGCGCTGCTTACTGATATTTTTTCAAATCCAGCTTTAACAAGATCAGCAGCTTGCTCAGCATCGTATAAACCTCCGCCATAACATAAAGGCATTCTTGCAGCTTTCGCTATATCCACCAAAAGAGGCATATCTAATTCACGTTTACTTGGCGTTGCAGAAATATCAAAAATTGCCAATTCGTCTACCGACTTTTCATTGAATATCCTTACTGCATTCATTGGATCACCAATGTATATATCATTAGTAAAGTTTTTCGACTTAACTAAATCTCCATTATCAATAAGAAGTGATGGGATAACTCTCGTACGCAACATTTACACTAATCTCTAATTTTTTTGGGAAAATCCCTAAAACCTACCGCTTTTGGTTTTGTTCTAACTTTAGGAATCCCATTATTTTAGACCCTAGAGTAAACATCCACTCTTGGTTTTTATAATTCTTGTAAGTCTTATGAGGAAGATCCATGAACCCGTCCAAGTCTTCTGTAGAAATTCGTAATTTTGACGCAATATACTCTTTATCTGCAAGGACTGTCGCTTCGTCCAGAGCAGGCAGCCTTAATCGTTCGACAGCCTCATCTCTAGTCATTTGACCCGTAACTATAAGGCTAGAGTATTGAACTCGTCGCGTATCAAATCCATACCTGGTAGGAAGCCAATACCCTTCAAAAAACTTAGTAAATCTAGATTCAAAATGCTTTTGAGGGTAGGGCCGCCAATCATACTCAGCAGAGAGCGTGTCTTGCGCAATCTTCTTGGTATAAGGTATATAGTTCAAAGGCTTTACCATTTTTATACCTTTGACATACCTCAAATAGACTTTATGGTTCAATATCCCACTAATCGGATATGACTTTAGAGGAATACTACCAAACTTATTATGAATGTCGTGCACATGAGAAAGGTCGGTACCATACCAACCCCAATTTTTAGGGTTTCTAATCCCCTCAGTCGCGAAATTGCCACCATTTAAAATGTATTTAATATCATTAGCCTCCGCGAAATTGTAGAGCGCAGAAATAAAAGCCAAGTCTTGAGGTAGATCAATATTCGGAACACCCGATTTAAAAAAGGCTAACTGTAAATCTCGCATTTCTTTCCAGTTAACTACCTCTGTCATTAATTCTAAGTCTAACTTTTCAATTAAGTTTTGCACATTCTGAACAGCAATATCTGTATTCCAACCCCCATCAACATGAAAGACTAGAGGCCTGAGATCATACTTAGTCACAGCCATATGCAAGAGATATGAACTATCTAATCCCCCGCTTAGACCTATAATGGTGTCGTATTTTTTCCCTTTACCTTTTCGCTTAATTTCCTTGACAAGATCTACAAACTGGCCTGAGTTTCGCTCATCATTAGCCCAAATTTTTCCTACATCACTATAAAAACGTGAGCAGTTATCACATACACCGTTATCATCAAAAATAATTCCTGCATCGGACGTATCCATTACGCAATGCTGGCACTCTCTATAAGTCATAATTTTCCCCAGTATTTAAAATCATACTAATCAAGCTATAGTTAAAATTTTCAGCCTAACCAGTACCCGTCGCCACAACAGGCTAACTCATCCGCACTATCGAATGGACCTGCACCCCATCCCAAACTCAACCCTTAAAAACTAAAGTTTCAAAAATAGATCGTTATCATAAATCTACAATTTCAAAATGGACTGGATGTCAAATAATTTTTTTTGATAAGAATATTTACTTGCAAGAAATTTTTTTGCTGAACTTATTTCTCCAACATCTATTTCACAATTCAACAACTCTATTATTTTCTCAGCAATCTCAGTTATATTTCCATTTTCAACATAAGTCGCATGGTCACCCAAGGTGTTTCTCACATCGCCTACATCACACGCAATTACCCTTAACCCAGCAGCCATTGCCTCAGCTGAGGCAAGGCCAAATCCCTCGTAGTTGGATGGCTGAACATAAATAGATGAGCTCTGTAGGAGCGCTAGCTTGGTGTCTTTTGAAATTTCACCAATATGCTCGACCTGTTTCTGTAGTCCATTGATTACAATTGTTTTTTCAAGAGCTTCTATTCCATCGCCCAGCGTTCCAGCTAACTTTAAATTAAATTCATAACCCTTATCTTTGACTATTTTAAGTTAGCTGG
>Ga0209632_10002653_pt1 | contig 16998 bp, 14 predicted proteins | sample COG_10_FD_184754 | JGI IMG/M metagenome (GOLD analysis project Ga0209632, IMG submission 184754) | Pelagic Microbial community sample from North Sea - COGITO 998_met_10 (SPAdes) (version 2) | ecosystem: Environmental > Aquatic > Marine > Neritic zone/Coastal water | place: Helgoland, sampling... | reverse complement strand
AATATGCTCGACCTGTTTCTGTAGTCCATTGATTACAATTGTTTTTTCAAGAGCTTCTATTCCATCGCCCAGCGTTCCAGCTAACTTTAAATTAAATTCATAACCCTTATCTTTGACTATTTTAAGCGCACTAATAATATCAAAAATACCTTTCCGCTTAAGGTTACCTAAACCTGCCCAAGATAAATTCATTAGGTTTTGAGTGTTTGCATTACTGTTAATCTCAAAATATTCATCGCCTATACAACAAGGCGTGTAGTGTGCATTGGATAGATTGAATGCGCTGGAACATTTATCAAAGTCTGAAAGACTAACCACCAAGTTTGCATCAGCGAGCTTCATAGACCATCGCATCAAACACCGTTGCCATAAAGGCCGCGCAGAGTAATCTATACCTTCTTGCCATTCAGGGAAGCTATAATTAAAGACTCCTGAAATATATGCAGGCTTACCTTTTAATTTAGCTAGCAACACAGGGAAAAGCGCATAGGTCCACCAATAGATATAGATTGCATCAAATCTCATCGGTATTTGTGTATATTTATTACAAATTATGACGTCGTGACCAATGTCTTCAAGCGCCTTAATATCAAGACAGTAATATTCCATCTTCTGAAGATTACTAATTGTATCATTACAATAAAAAACTATTTTCGCCATTTGTATATCTTTACCCTTATCTCAATCTCAATCTCAATCTCAATCTCAATCTTGAATATCATATTCATTGGTTGCACAACATCGCTAACAACTTGGTGCACGCTCTAACTCATTATTTATCCAGCATGCTTTTCAGAGTTTCATCTAATGAAATATTTAGAAGTATTTCTGAATGCTGCTTAACTAATTCATTAATTTTTCGCGGATCCCCACATAATCGTTGCACCTCGTTCGGGCGCACGAATTCAGGATCTATATTCACAGTCAAGGAGTGTCCTGTTAATTTCACAAGCAGGCCAATAACCGTGTCTAGAGAATATGTCTTACTTGAACATATATTATAAATCTCACCAGGTACTCCAAATTTCAACAACTTTAAATATAAATCACATACCATTTGAACATCATTAAATTCCCTTTCAACATGTATATTTCCTAATGAAATAGAGGACTTCTTTTTTGAAAAATGATCAACTAATTTGGGAATAACAAAGTTAATATGCTGTCCACGACCGGTATAATTAAAAGGTCTAGTAATTACAATGGGAAGCCTACTACTGTATGTTAGAGACAGTTGCTCCATGGCATATTTACTGGCCGCATAGTGATTTACAGGCCTTGGCTGCATATTTTCACTGATAGGTGAAATATCACAATTGCCATAAATATTGGCGCTACTTGCCAATAATACTTTATATGGAGTCTTTGGGAGTTTTGAAATTACGTCAAGTAAATTTGTTGTACCAATTACATTAACGGAGTAAAAAGATGATTTATCTGGGCTTCCAACAAAGCTAATCGCTGCAAGATGAACCAAAAAATCAGGCTTAGCTAAGATTAATTCCGCCGCCAGAGATGAACAATCCATGAGGTCACTCTTGACCTTAACAACTTCATAACCAGATTTTCTAGCTAAAGCGCAAAGATGCTGGCCAGTAAAACCACTGGCACCAGTTACCATTAATTTCAAAAACTAAGCGCTCTCTCAACGCGATCTAGATCAGATACCACCATCATATTACAAAGCTCTTCTACACTTGTTTTAGCTTCCCAGCCCAATTTAGCCTTAGCCTTTGAAGCATCGCCAATGAGTAACTCGACTTCCGCTGGCCTATAAAAATCTTTATTCACTCGCATCACGACATTGCCATTAGAGAGGTCAATAGCTGTCTCTTCCACACCGACCCCTTCAAACGCGATATTGATGCCGCCTACCTGAAAAGCCAATTTCATGAATTGACGCACTGTAATAGTACGATTAGTCGCTAATACGAAGTCATCTGGTTCATCAGCCTGCAACATCCTCCACATACCATCCACATAATCTTTGGCAAATCCCCAATCACGCTTTGCATCGATATTACCCAGCTCTAAGACATCTAATTTCCCAAGCTTTATCCTGGCAACCGCATCAGTAATTTTGCGAGTAACAAATTCAAGTCCTCGCAGAGGACTTTCATGATTAAATAAAATACCACTGCTAGCAAAAATATCATAACTTTCACGATAATTTACCGTCATCCAATGCGCATATAACTTTGCAACTCCATATGGACTGCGTGGATAAAAGGCTGTTGATTCTGTTTGAGGAACTGATTGCACCTTACCAAACATTTCAGAAGTACTTGCTTGATAGAAGCGAATATTAGTATTTACAAGTCGAATCGCTTCCAGTAAATTTAAAGCGCCAAGCCCTGTGATAAGACCTGTGGTAGTTGGCTGCTCAAAACTTGCTCCTACAAAGCTTTGAGCAGCTAAATTATATATTTCATCGGGTTCTATTCTTTGTAAAAGAGAAATGCTATTCCCCAAATCTGTGAGGTCGTATTCTACCAAAAGCAAATTTTCATGCTCTTTAATACCTAGCTCCTGAAGACGCCAAAAATTAACTGAGCTGGTTCGTCTATACCCGCCATACACCCTATAACCTTTCAGAAGGAGAAGCTCACATAAGTAAGCACCATCCTGGCCTGTAATCCCAGTTACAAATGCTATTTTTCTCTCTGAAACCATCTAATTTCTCCCGTATTTATCTTCAAACCGAACAATATCATCTTCACCCAGATAAGCCCCTGATTGAACTTCGATGAGCTCTAACCCAACCTTTCCAGGGTTCTCTAATGAATGCACAACGCCAATTGGAATATACGTAGACTCATTCTCGGAAAGCAAAAATATTTTATCCCCAATAGTAACCCTCGCCGTACCAGCCACAACCACCCAATGCTCAGCTCTGTGATGATGTATTTGAAGACTTAGCTTCGCTCCCGGATTAACCGTAATATGTTTCACCTGATAGCGCTCGCCCGTATTAATAGAATCATATTTCCCCCAAGGGCGGTACACCATAGCATGCAGTTCCGACTCACTGCGAGAATCTCTTTTTAATTGCTGTACAATCATCTTTATGTCTTGAACACTGTCTTTGTGCGCAACCATAACGACGTCTTTAGTAACACTAATAATTAAGTCGCTAACACCAACCGCCGCAACTAATTTCCCGTCAGTCGATACGTATGAGTTGGAGCTGTTGTGAAGTATCACATCCCCATTCGTAACATTTCCTGCATCATCTTTTTTACTAACATCCCAAAGCGAAACCCACGATCCTATATCACTCCATCCAGCATCCATTGGAACTACAACGGAATCTGTTGCTTTTTCCATTACCGCATAATCAATAGACTCACTCGGGCAAGACTCAAATAGATTTCCATCTATACGTAAAAAATCCAAGTCAACCTGGCTACCCGCCATCGAATCTACGCAGACGCTATAAATATCAGGGCGAAGAGATTTTAATTCTTCAAGGTAGCGACTTGCCTTGAATAAAAACATACCACTATTCCAGTAGTATTCAGGCCTAGCGACATATTCTAAGGCTGCTAGTAAAGTTGGTTTTTCAACAAATGCATCAACCTCAAAACCAGCGCCATACTCAGCGCCTCTTTTAATGTAACCATAACCTATATTAGGTTCACTAGGCATAATTCCAAAAGTAACCAATTTCCCCTCGTTAGCAAGAGGAATTGCTTTTGTAACAGCCTCAGTAAAAGCAGCTTCATCTTGTATTATATGATCAGCAGCCAAGACCAACAGTAATGGATCATCTTTTGCCGCCAACGCCGCAAGAGCTATTGCAGGCGCAGTGTTCCGACCAACTGGTTCAAGAATAATTGACCCCAGCTTATCTATTTCTCTCAATTGTTCGGCCACAAAGAATCGGTGCTCTTCATTACATATAGTGACAGACGACTTTATATTCAACCCCTCAAGTCGCTTCATCGTGGACTGAAGCATAGTGTCATCACCATAAAGGGTAAGGAACTGTTTTGGACGGGAAGCTCTAGAGAGAGGCCATAAGCGCGTGCCGGATCCGCCGGCCAGTATAACTGCATGAATACTCACTTTATTGCCTCCTTCTATACTTTGATTGATTCACTAATTGTGCTGATGCTTCTAGCATAAATTTTTTCGCTCATTTTTTTACTTAAAATTTCCTATGAATTTAAGGAACAATGATTTTTATCTATGACCACAATCCGCAAGTATCCAAAAAGTATTTAGAGGAAAGTTTAGGGTTTTCGAATTCAGTATGCGGAACTAATAGGACATGAATATCAGCCTCAGAGTATGCTTTTTGAACACTCACTAAATCAAAATTAGTTTGGTCATAATTTCTGATATTGGGCTCTACTGCATATACTATTCCTTTGTGAATTCGACCTATCTCACTTGCAATAGCTAAAGCGGGACTTCCACGAAGGTCATCGATATTTGCTTTAAAGGCTAGTCCGTATAAAGCTAATATTACCTCTTCTTCACATTTATCAGTATTGTTCACCAAGAATTCCCCTATGACTTTCTCGACTTGCTGAATTACCCACAATGGCTTATGGTCATTTATATTCCTAGCGGTATGCATCAGCGATGAATTTTCAGCATTCTGGCTTATAATAAACCATGGGTCTACCGCGATACAGTGTCCGCCAACACCAGGTCCTGGCTTTAAAATATTCACCCTTGGATGACGGTTAGCTAGTCGTATCAACTCCCACACATCGATACACAAGCTATCACAAATAATGGAGAGTTCGTTAGCAAATGCGATGCTAACATCTCGGGATGCGTTTTCAGTCAACTTTACCATTTCCGCTGTTCGAGCATCAGTAACTATACACTCGCCTTCCACAAATATTTTGTAGAGCTCAACCGCAGCTTTAGAACAGGTTTTAGTCATACCTCCAACTACCCGATCATTTTCAACTAACTCTTTAATAATCTGGCCGGGCAATACACGTTCTGGGCAATACGCAATTCTTATGTCGGACTTATCTCCGTGGCTTTGAGGAAAAGTAAGCTCTGGCCTTTGCTCCGCCAACCAAGCAGCCACTTGCTCAGTCGTACCTACTGGAGATGTAGACTCAAGAATCACTAAATCGCCTTTTTTTAGAACTTTTGCAATAGCTTTAGCTGCAGACTCAACGTAAGTTAAATCCGGCTGCGGAATAGAATCCTCGGCTTCGATAGGCAAAAATGGAGTGGGTACAGCTATTAAAAAAACATCCGCTGGCTCAGGTTTCAAAACGGCTCTTAAAAACCCCTTTTCTACGACCTCTTTGAGAATTACATCAAGATAAGGTTCAACTATATGAATCTCACCTGCATTAATAGTATCCACAGCGTGTCGACTAACATCTACCCCGATTACACTCTTCTTTCTGGATGCAAACATTGCAGCGGTTGGCAATCCAATATAACCAAGACCAATCACAGAAATAGTATTAAAAAGCATTTTTTTGTTTTCCTTAAACTAAAAATTCTAAGATGCGCCCACAGGCCAAACCATCACCATAGGGGTTATGAGCTTTGCTCATTTTTTGATATTCGACAGAATTGGTTAGTAGCAGATTTACCTGCGAAACAATTAACTCAATATCTGTTCCAACCAACCTTACAGTGCCAGCATCAACAGCTTCTGGACGCTCTGTGGTCTCACGCATCACGAGTACTGGTTTACCTAGCGAGGGTGCCTCCTCCTGAATACCACCTGAATCGGTCAAAATGATCGAGGCTCTACCCATTAAGTAGCAAAATGGAAGGTACTCCTGTGGTTCAATCAAGAATATATTATCTAAATCATTGAGCAGTCGATTGACTGGCTCCTGAACATTTGGATTGAGATGCACTGGATATAGAATCTGGGTATCTGGATGCATGGTTGCAATCTGACGCAGGGCTTCACAAATTCTTTCAAAGCCGCCACCAAAACTTTCACGACGATGACCTGTGACTAAAATTAATTTTTTATTGGAATCAAGATAATCAAACTTGGAGGACAGGCCCTCAGAGATTGATTTATCTTGTTGCAGTTTTTCTCTTACCCAAAATAATGCGTCAATCACTGTATTGCCAGTAACAATAATATCACTTTCTGACACACCTTCTGCTAGCAAATTCTCTTTAGAACCTGCAGTCGGGGCAAAATGATAATTAGTTATTGCACTGGTAAGTTTTCTGTTTGCCTCCTCCGGCCAAGGAGAATATATATTACCCGTTCTTAGCCCCGCTTCTACATGACCTACTTTAATTTTCTGATAGTATGCAGCTAATGAAGCTGCAAATGTGGTTGCAGTATCTCCATGCACCAAGATCACATCAGGTTTAAAATCTTCCAAAATTGGCTTCAGACCCAAGAGAATAGAAGTGGTTACATCATTTAACGTTTGACCAGGTTTCATTATATTAAGGTCAAAGTCAGGCTCTATCTCAAACAAATCTAAAACCTGATCAAGCATTTCACGATGCTGGCCAGTAACACAGACCTTTGCATAAAATTGCTCACTAACTGCAAGCATTTTAATAAGGGGCGCCATTTTAATCGCCTCAGGGCGTGTCCCGAAAACCGTTAATAATCTCTTCATATATACTCAATAGAATCTGGTGTAAGGTGAACTATTTTAGTAATTTCAATAAGGGAGCGCATGTAACCCTCGACCTAGCCGAACATTTGTTTACATCGGAGAATTGATAGTCAGTCATATTATTAGGCAGCTAATTCTTAGCAAAAATCCCTATCGCTGTTTGTGGTTCAATGAAATTTTGTTGCTTGGATAAAGCTACACGAATAAGTGGGATTAGGCCTCGATTTTTTCGTTATCCAAAAGACAATCCTGAAGTCCCTGAAGAAGTATCATCCCGGAACCTGGATCTATATACGCATGGCTGGTAGATGGAAAAACCAACATCAACAAAAGTAAAAATAAATAATTAATTTAGTACAATCCTCCAAAAATAAAAATCTATAATCTTCGATAATAGCCTTTATCGAAAGCCAGGCTCATCATGCTTGGAAGATGTTCTTGTGTAATGCAACACCAGAACCCCCAGAACGCTCAGCATCATCCCTAACATAGTACCCAAGATCACAATGAGTGACCGCTTAGGTTTCACTTCCATTTCTGGCACTATGGGTGAGTCCAGAACTTTAAAAATGTAATTCTCGTTTGCCTCAACCATCATCAATCGTTTCATTTGCTCCTGTTGCAGCGAAGCAAGAGCTTTTGATATTTCTTCATAATTGACGGTAGGAGCAAGGCTATTTAGATATGCAATTGATTGCAGGGCCGTCTGCCTATCTTGATCTCTCATCACTTGATCTATTTGATCCATCATAATCTTAACCCATTGCTGAGCTATGACAGGTGATTTATGTTGAACCGACAAGGTTACGAAAGATGTTTTTTTATCTTCACTGACGCTCATGATTTGTTGGTATTGTTTTTTATAAGCTTCTTGTGAGGAGGGAATGGTTGATGTTGGAGGCTTAACTTTTCGCACCCATTGGCCCGACTCCGAGTTAAAAGCGCTTGCGTCATAAGTCAGAGTATTGCTTGCTTGATTCCATTTTTTAATGGCCATCAAATTCTCCAGCTTGATGTGAGGCAAGAAAGAATTGGAGAAAAATTCAAAAGACTGGATTCTAGCTATAGCTTCTTGGGCTTTTGAACCTGATTCAGATGGCAAAGAAATCCCAGCTAAACTCGCCATCCCACTGTACTGTCCCAGCATCCCGCTCATCCCGCTATTCTCTTCCATTGGCATCATCACAGCCTGTGACTGGTAGATATTCGGGAGCATGAGCGCATATATAATCGAGATCAGCGAAAATATAGATGTTATTGCTCCTATATAAAATATCTTATCCCAAAGCACATGAAATAATTCACGCAGATCTATTTCATCGTCATAATTGTTATTCAATTGGTCACTGGGTACATTATTCATATTTATTTTAAAAGCTCTTTTAATTGATTATATTCTTGTTGTTTTATCTTTAAAAATTTTTTGGTTAAGCGTGTCTTGGCCGCAATGCCTTGAGGGGTTAGAAGATATAGATATTGTAATTTATTTTGTGCGTTAGAAAAGTTATCTAGTTTGATGAACCCCACATCTATCAAAGCTTTGATGCAGTAGTTTATTTTTCCAAGACTTACATTAAATGTCTTTGCGAGAGCTCTTTGATTAATGCTGCTGTTTTTCTCTATTTCAAGCATGAGCTTGAGATCAGCCTCACTTAAAGAGTTATCTAAACTAGTTGCAGTCTTTGTCATGCTTAAATTTAATAAGGGTTGTCTATGAATGTTCGGAGTTAAGTTAATCGCCTAATTCAACAGAGGCAATAGCTACCGCACGGAAAAGTTCCGTTCACATGTTGAACATAATAACATTTACGTTCAAAAAAAACTACTGTTTTTGCAAATTAGCAGCCGAAAGCGTGAGGGTTCTTTCTGAGCCCAGCAATGAGATTAGAATGGTCACTCTGTCCTTCACAGGGGTTGTTAAAATTTTAGACATGTAGCCCTTAAAAGGGCCTGCACTAACCATCACCCTATCATCCTTAGCAAGTCCCTTGACTGGGATTGGCTGGATTTTTGAGGAGCATTCTAATTCTTTGAATTGAGTGATCATGGAGTGTTTGGCGATCGCAAGCTGATCCCCAAACCTGATGATGGTGATCAAACCCAGGGTATTTCTAAGGGCTTGAAGATTGGTATTGGCCAGTCGAACAAACCCATAGCCTGGAAAGAGTGCTTCTGACTTGTGATTGCCACCTTTGGGGGTATTGGTAAAAATTCTAGGGATATAAAACTCAATATTCTGATTGTGCAAATTTCTTTCAAAGCGCAATCGCTCATTAATTTTGTACCTTACAACCAACCAGGCTTCATGTGCTATTGTCATAATTGAATTATAGCTTCTTAGATGAGATAGTTCTCATGACTACTCCCACTCAATAGTTGCTGATTTACAGAGCCTTATAGACAAAGGGCTACAAGCACGAAAATAAAAGCGTGTAACTTTCGTGTAACTCTTACCTTCTATTTTTGTTCTGCCCATTAAACCAATTCCTCTGTTGTATCAGTAACTTAGCGACTTGTAAGTTACAAACATTGTAACCTTAATGCCCTTCTCCAAATATTTCTTTCTAAAAAAGTTACGCTATAGGAACTTAACTGAAAGGATTGGCTACTCTCTTTCAGTTTTCCACCATTTCCCAGCAACATCTACTCGATTAGTTGATCATTCAGAGGCCTAAAATTGAGATTTACTAGTTTCCGCCATCGCATTTGTCTATAGGAGTAAAAAATGAATGCGTAGATATAGATTGGTAATGTGAAAAGACCAGCATCGATAGAAACCTCATCTGTATATCGAGTTCCGCCTCCCTCCGATTCTAAAAAAATTAGATGATCCCAAGTTTTTGCTATAGAACCACTTCCATTATCTCTGACAACCCAATGATCGGATTTTTGTGGAAATTCTATACCTACAATTTGTTTTCCGATGGGTAAAAAATGAAATGCGAACATTTTTACAGAGAACTTCCCCTCAACCCATTTTGACGGAAAGAAATTTGGTTCGATAGGATGGAATTTCATTAAACCAGCCACCACATAATTGAGCAGCGCTGGCGTCATTAAATAACTCTTAACCGTCTCTAAATCTGCTGCTAAATAGGTGCTGATTTTTAGCGTACGCATCATTACTCCCACTCAATCGTAGTCGCAAAATAATCCTTGTAAGAACAATGGTTTGCGAGTGCCAAAATAGTGTTTACAAGTAGTTTACAAGTTTTTGGTTTTATTTTGTTTTCCTCGAATTTTAAACAACCTATATTTTCCAACACTTTAGCACTTTCTGACTTGTAAAATTTACAAGTGATTTATGGACCACTCTCAGCTATCTTTTCTAACTATTTCTTTTAAGATTTAACTAATGTATGTATGCAATGTAATCATGGATGGGTATTATAATTAAGAATAACCAAATGAAAGAATTAACAATGCCAATTAGTTTCTTAAAAAAATATTCTTACTATATAACCTTGATATTATTTATATCATTTGCACCTTATTTTGTATTTTATAATCATAATTTTGAGCAAATCACTTTTAATAAAACCATACAACCCCTCATGCTTTTATCACTTTTGGTTTTGTTTACGTTTGTTATACTTTATTTTTTAATAAATATATTTCCAAAATATTACAAATTAATCTTTGCTTCATCAATTATATTTCTGATATTTATAGTAAATTTTGACTATATTTATATCGATTTGATAAAAAAAGAATTATGGGTTGATCCTGATTTTAATCCAAAATTAATGCTTATATTTATCTATTTATTAAGTGTTTTTATATTTTTAAATTTGTTAAAAATTAAATTTTTAAAAATATTTTTTTTGTTTTATTCTATTTTTATGCTTGTTATACCAGCTTTAGAGCTATCCTTGAAATCTATTAACAATAGCGAAACTGATATTCAAAATAAACCTAAAGCAGAAGATTTTTTAGCAGAAAGAAAGGATGCAATTAATGATAAATCTATTTTAAAAGAGAATGTCTACTTTATTCTCTTGGATGGTTACGCATCCAAGAAAACATTTTCTAGAATGTCATTTAATAACGATAATTTTTACAAATACCTTGAAAAGAGTAATTTTAAAAATTTAGGTGACAATGCTGCATATAATAAGACTTACCTTGCATTGGGCGGCATTTTTAATTTGTCATATCCATTTGTTGATGGCGATGCTTATAATAATCGTATGAGCTTTTTTCCAGATTCATTAAATAATAATAAAAAGCCTCCGCTAATAGAAGAATTAGATAATTTGCAATATGAATTTATATTTTATGGTAATTTCTGGTCAGGATGCCTCTTCAGGCATGCTAAATGTGGTAATCCACCAAAAGTTTTTCTTACCTATGAATCGATTATATTTTTTAGTAGAACTCTTCTAAATGGTTATTTTTTTAAAAATGGTTTGCAATATGATGCAATATCTAGTTTTCTTAAAAAAGATAAAAAAATAAAAATTCAGGATTCAAAATTTCATTTTTTTCATCATTTATCTCCACATCCTCCTTATCTAAAAAATGATTGCAGAACTGTTAATTCAAAATCTCTCAAAAGCTGGGAACCTTTAGAGGACTACCTAGTAACTGTTAATTGCGTGAATTCATTGGTTATGGAATTAATCTCATATTTAGATAAAAATGATCCATCAGCAATTATAATAATTCAGAGTGATCATGGTCCAAGAACTATTTCTAGCAACTTATTTCAAGCAACAGACTTTGATGGGGATGTTTACCTGGACAATGAAATTTCTATTTTGAATACAATAAAATCACCAAAAAAATGTGACAAATGGCTAAAAAATAATTTAGGTCCTATTAATACTATTAAATTTATTTTAGGATGTCTTAAACAAGAGGAGCCAATTTATCTAGAAGAAAAAACATTTATTGGAGATACTGAAGACTTTGGCAATATAAAAGAATTTAATTAAAAAAAAATGATGAGCTATTTGCCTTTGTTAACTTTATGACCCTCTATATTTGTCAAATGCTAGTGGAGATTGTAATCGATCTTCAATGCTTAATGTTGGTCCAGATTTAGAAGCTAATAAAGACGGATATATTAAATATTTTTGATGCAATGCTAAAGTCCATGCTAGCGAATCGTGACTCTGACTTTGAAGAAATTAATAATTTTGAAGTTATTAATTAATTTAAATGTTTTTACTAGACATAAAATAATAAAATAAAACATACTCAAAATTATTTTATAATTTTAATGAAAATGAAAATGAAAATGAAAAATTCTTTACTGCTATGTCTAATTTTAATTTATTCATCTAATGTATATGCATATATTGATCCAGGTTCTGGTAGTGCATTAATAACTGCAATTTTAGGTTTTTTTGCTGCAATAGTTTATTCATTTAAAAAATTTTTTTACAACCTAAAAAATAAATTTAAATCTGAGTCTAAGTCTAACTCTAAAGAAGGTTAGGCTTCTTATTGATTATGGGAATGAAACAAAGTGAAAATATTTATACACGTGATAGTGGTTCATTTAGAGATCCCTCAGGACAGGTATATATAAAAAAAACTTCTGATGGGAATCCCAGAATTATTAGAGGTGTAAATGCTGAAACATATCAACAGCAAAAAGAACTTTTAGCTTGTAATTTTTTTCAAGAATTAGTTAAAAAAAATAAAATAGTAGCGACTGCTATTTACGATAAAAATAAAATCATTGAAGAAGATGTAAATTTAAAATGGGATTTTTATTTAGAGCATGATTATATAAAGTTTATTTCATATCCGTATGAATGGAGTTTTTATCAATTAAAAGATGCTGCTTTGCTTCATTTGGAGTTACTTAAAACTTCTCTAGAAAATGATTGGATTCTAAAAGATTCAACACCTTATAATATCCAGTTTATAAATAATAAACCGATTTTTATTGATACCCCATCTTTTATAAAGTGGGAAAAGGATGAGGGGTGGGATTCATATCGTCAATTTTGCATGATGTTTTTGTACCCATTGATGCTTCGGGCTTATCTTGATTTAGACTTTAGATTAATTTTACGAAGCAACCTTGATGGTATAGATTCAGCAATCTTATATAAATCCTTATCATTTAATAAACTTTTTAAAAAGGGAGTGCTATCTCACGTTGTTCTTCCATATCTTATGGAAAGGAGCATCTTAAAAAAAGAAAGAGATACTGCTCCTGTAAAAGAAAGAACTAAAATTAAACAACCTAGAATCTCTATTATTGCTCTTGTAGATTCAATGATTAATATAGTAAATAAACTTAACTCAAAATCCAGCATAAGTGCTTGGGCAGACTACGATCACATAAACACTTATGAACAAAATGATAATAAAATAAAGAAAAATTTTATAAATCAAGTAACTTTGAAGAAATCATATAATACAGTCTGGGATTTTGGAGCAAATACAGGTATGTTTTCAGAACATATTTCTAAAAATGTAAGTGACATACTTGCAATGGATTCTGATTCCATCGCTATTGGAAAAATGTTCAATAGGCTTAAAGGGCAAGATACCAATATTTATCCATTAATTCAAAAGATCGAAAATATGTCACCTAATCAAGGTTTTAACTCTAATGAGAGGTTGAGACTTGAATCTAGATCGCGTCCTGATCTCGTAATGTGTCTTGCAGTAATTCACCATATTAGAATTTCTTCAAATATTCCATGTGAAATCTTTCTTGAATATTTAAGAACCTTGGGTTCAGATATAATAATAGAGTTTGTCAATAGGGATGACGAAATGGTCATCAAATTGCTAGCCAATAAAAAAGAACAGTACGATGATTACAATATCAAATCTTTTGAATCTTCAGTTTTGAAGTTTTTTTCAATTGAAGATAAGCAGCCTGTTAAAAATGGTCTTAGGCAGCTATATTACTTAACTCCTAAGTAAATTTTAATGTATGATTTTTTAGAAAAAATCTTAAGTCCATTTATATATATTATAAAAAATTATTATTTATTAATAGATTCTTTACTGAATTTTCCTGCAATCTCTATTGTTATTACAAGTCTCTCAATATCAATTTTCTTGATACCTATTCTTCGTGCGGCAAGAGCATATGAAGATAATGCAAGCATTAAGATTAATCATATTCAAGAAAAATTAAAAAAAATACCACCTACTTACAATGGCGAGAAACGATTCAGAGCCATTGAAGAAATTTACAATAAGAATAATTTTCATCCAATCCAAAACATTTATACTGGGATTTCTTTCTATATAATTTTACCAATACTGATAAGCGCTTATTTATTTTTTTTAAACAATATAATTATTTTTGATGTTGATGTATTTAATGTAATTAATCTCTCGCAACCGGACAAATTGCTCGGCACTCTCAACTTATTACCTATTTTAATATTTATAACTAACTATATTGATTCTTCTTATCGCTATTATGAAATTAAGTCAGGGCAGAACACATATTTAGCAATCTCATTCTTTGTTTGTATTCTAATTTATAATATGCCTTCATGCATGACTTTATACTGGTTAACAAGTAGTATTTTTTCATTTTTTATTAATTTCAGGTTAAGTAGAAAATAAAAACTGAAACGAGCTTCTAGAATTTTAAAATTTGATTTCTATATTATTAATGCCAATTAGTTCAGCATTTCTGTTGTTGTAAACTTTATAACACTAATGCCCTACTCCAAACATACCCTTCTCTGCTGGTTGAATCTGAAGCCATTATTATCTTGTGCTTTTTCAGATTTATCATTTTTTCTAAAGTCTACTCTCACTAAGTTGCTCTTCATATGTATCTACCTTTAAGTTATAGATCCTATTTTACTAGTCTCTACAGCAGATAACATTTACAGTTATTTTTAAAGAGTATGCTTGTTACATTTAAAAGGATAATGAAGGAATACTATTACGAAACAGAGTAATAGTCTTAGTTTACAAGTTTGTTTACAAAACTAACGAAGGAATGCATGTTTCAGAAGAGTTTGCAAGTAGTTTACAAGTAGCAAAAGCCAGTAGATATAAGGGTTTTAGTGCTGACTACTACTCCCACTCAATCGTGGCAGGTGGTTTGCTTGAAATATCATAAACAACGCGACTAATCTCTTCTATCTCGTTCACAATTCTATTGGATACCAAGGCAAGAAACTCATACGGAAGCTTGGCCCAGGTGGCGGTCATGAAATCAACTGTTTCAACTGCTCTAATTGCAATGACATCAGCATATCTTCTCTCATCCCCAACCACGCCAACAGATTTTACCGGGAGATAGGCGCAGAAGGCTTGGCTTACTTGATGGTATAAATTGGCCTTAATCAATTCCTCAATAAATATTGCATCTGCCTTCTGAAGTGTTGCAACTTTTTCTGGGGTCACCTCTCCCAAAATCCTCACGCCCAAACCAGGCCCGGGAAAAGGATGGCGATTTAGCATCTCCAGGGGCAAGCCGAGCTCAGCACCCATTTTTCTTACCTCATCCTTAAACAGATCTCTTAATGGCTCCACCAGCTCCATCTTCATATCATCAGGCAGGCCGCCCACATTGTGATGGGACTTGATCACCCTGGCTTCCTTGGATTCAGATTCAGAGGATTCAATCACATCAGGGTAAATGGTGCCTTGTGCTAAAAAATGAATATCGTCCTTCAATTTAGCAGACTCATTATCAAAGATATCAATGAAGGTCCTGCCAATGACTTTTCTCTTTTGCTCTGGGTCTGACACGCCCTTTAAATGTCGGTGAAAGATTTTCTTGGCATCAACGACCAATAAATTTAGATCCATTGTCTCTCTGAATAAACTCTCCACCTCCTCCGCCTCATTTTTTCGAAGCAATCCATTGTCCACAAACATGCAGATTAAATTTTTTCCAATGGCTCGATCCAGCAACATGGCTGTGACCGAAGAATCAACACCTCCAGACAGGCCAAGTAAAACTTTTTTATCTCCCACTCTTTCTTTGATATCAATAATTCGCTGCTCAATGAGATTGCTCATTTTCCATTGAGCCAGACAATGACAGATTTTAAATACGAAATTTTCTAAAATAATGTTGCCGTCTTTGGTGTGAGTCACCTCTGGATGAAATTGCAGTGCGTATATTGGCTTTTGAGAGTGTTCCATCGCAGCAATGGGGGCTGACGGAGTTGAGGCGATTAAATTAAAGCGATCTGGCAAGGTGGAGACGTGGTCGCCATGGCTCATCCAAACGTCCATTGAGGATCTGGGGCTCAAGCCATCAAATAACAGTGAGGTCTGCTCAATGGTAATGGCTGCATGTCCGAACTCTTTTGTTTTGGAGGCGGTCACTTGACCGCCAAATTGCTCAGCTAAAGTTTGCATGCCATAGCAGATACCCAAAATGGGAATGTCTAGATTGAAAATAATCTCAGGAACTCTAGGGGTGTTGCTGTTGGTAACCGATTCTGGGCCGCCAGAAAGAATGATCCCTTTTGGATTCAGCTCAATGATTCTCTCCTTGGAAATATCCCAGGGTAAAATCACAGAAAAAACATCAAGCTCCCTAATTCTTCGTGCTATGAGTTGCGTGTATTGAGAGCCAAAATCCAAGACTAAAATAGTGTCGATATTGCTATGATCTATAGCTAGCTCATTAGAATTGGTCATGATAAAAAATTAGTTTCTTTGGTAATTAGGGGCTTCTTTTGTAATCATGACATCGTGAACATGGCTTTCTAACATTCCGGCATTGGTAATCTCAATGAACTGAGCATCTTTTTGCATGTCTGGGATAGTCTTGCAGCCAACATACCCCATGGATTGTCTAATGCCCCCTGTTAGCTGATTGATCACATTGACAACCCAGCCCTTATAAGGGACCCTGCCTTCGACTCCCTCTGGGACCATTTTTTCTATTTCTACGCCATCTTGTAAGTATCGGTTTAGATCGTTCCTTTGGGACATAGCGCCTAAAGAACCCATGCCTCTATAAGTCTTAAAGCTTCGTCCTTGATATAACTCTACCTCGCCTGGCGCTTCCTCAGTTCCCGCAAATATCGCCCCAAGCATTACAGCATCGGCACCAGCTGCCAGGGCTTTAGATACATCGCCTGAGAATCTAATGCCACCATCTGCAATCAAGGGCACGTCATTAGATTGAAATTTTTCTTTAATAGATAAAATAGCCGTAATTTGCGGCACGCCTATTCCAGCAATAATTCGGGTAGTACAGATTGATCCTGGGCCCATGCCAATTTTTATCGCATCAGCTCCGGCATCACGGAGGGCTATAGCGCCCTCTGGGGTTGAAACATTGCCAGCCATGATATCGATTGCTGGGAATTCTATTTTGAGAAGTTTGATGGTATCAATAACATTTTGTGAATGGCCATGCGCGCTGTCTACAACAAATAAATCTACACCTGCTGCTGCTAGTGCCGTTGCTCGATCCAGGGTATCAGGGCCTGTTCCTAAGGCCGCTCCA
>Ga0209632_10002650_pt1 | contig 17004 bp, 17 predicted proteins | sample COG_10_FD_184754 | JGI IMG/M metagenome (GOLD analysis project Ga0209632, IMG submission 184754) | Pelagic Microbial community sample from North Sea - COGITO 998_met_10 (SPAdes) (version 2) | ecosystem: Environmental > Aquatic > Marine > Neritic zone/Coastal water | place: Helgoland, sampling... | reverse complement strand
CTACGGTTTTGCGTTGAATAATGGCTTTGATCTTCATTAGCAATACTTCGCTATCAAAAGGTTTGTTCAAATAGTCATCTGCTCCCACTTTATATCCTTTTAAAACATCTTCCTTAAGCGCTTTAGCAGTGAGGAAAATAATAGGAATTTCCATGTTCTTTTCACGGATTTCTTTGGCAAGGGTAAACCCATCTTTGTACGGCATCATTACATCCAAAATACACAAATGGTAGTCGGTTTTTTTAAATTTCTCGTAGCCTTCCATTCCATTTTTGGCGTGCGTTACTTCGTAGCCATTGATTGACAAATACTCTTTTAGGACCGTCCCAAAATTTGGATCATCTTCAACTAGTAATATTTTTTTTAAACTTTCTTCCATGATATTAAGCTATTAATGGTAATTTTATAATAAAAGTACTTCCTCTGCCTTTTTCACTATCGACAGAAACAATTCCTTGGTGATTTTCTACAATACGTTTCACATTTGCTAAGCCAAGCCCATGCCCTTTTACATTATGAACATCGCCTGTATATTCTCTATAAAACTCTTCAAATATACGTTTTTGTACGGCTTTATTCATACCCTTTCCTTGATCTTTAATACTTAGAATAATATTGTTACCGACATTTTCTGTGTACACATCAATTTTGGGAGCATCGTCAGAATATTTTATGGCATTGTCCAAAACATTAACAATCACATTTGTGAAATAGGTTTCATTGGCTAGTATCGAGGATTTAGGGGCATTAAAATGAGTATTGATATAGCCATTTCGATCTTCTACAATAAGCTCTACATGTGTGATTGCATCTTCAATTAGATCGTGTAACTTAAGTCGTTCTTTACTAATATTAAGTTGTTTTTTTTGAAGTTGAGAAATTCTTAAAACATTTTCAACTTGAGCGTTCATTCGCTTATTTTCTTCTTTAATCATTCGAAGATAGCGTTTAACTTTTTCCTGATCATTGATTATTTTGGGGTTTTTAATCGCATCTAAAGCAAGATTAATCGTCGCAATAGGGGTTTTAAATTCATGCGTCATATTGTTAATGAAATCTGATTTCATTTGAGATATTTTACGCTGTTTAATCAATTGATACAAAGCACTAGTATACGCAATAATGATAATCAGGGTGAATAAGACCGATAAAAGAGTGACCCCAATAATGGAGGAAATGATGAATTTTTTTCGTTCTGGGAAATTAATATAAAGTTTAAAATCACTCTCATCATTATCATCTAAAAAAATGGGAGCCCCAATGGTTGGGATCAACGTTTGTACGAAATTTTGAGATTGAATCTTGGTTCCAAGATCATGATGGAAAATGGCAAATTCAAACTCAATATCAATGTTGTTTTCTCCTAATTTATTACTCAATAATTTCTGGATACCTTCGACCGAAACGCGTTGATGAATGGGCGTGTTTTTAATTTCAGAGTTGTATTGAGATTCAAAGGTGGCCTTTTGTAGTTTGTCCATATTAAGAACTTTCTCAAAAGACTGTTCAGTCGTAGAAATCAAATCACCACCTAAAACATTGTTATCATAAATTTTGGTGGTAGTTTTTCCTCTAAAATTACTCAGACCTAAACTATCGATGTTTAGATCGATAAGCGAGGGAACTTTAAAGTTTTCTTCGAGGACACCCGTGTTATAAATAATAATTTGATTGGTGGTATTGTCCTGCTTGTAGACGGTAATATTACGGATCGCAGTGGTATCAGGCTCTTTGCCGTCTGAAATGATTTTATTGAGTGCTTTGACATATTTCTTGTACTCAGTGTCAGCAACTTGATTCGTAGTATACGTCAATGCTTTTTTTACGTTGAAAGTGAATTGTTCTTCTTTTGTTTCTAGCGCATTATTAATGTAATACGCTTGAACAAAAATAATTCCGATGAGTGATAGACTCATCAAAATAACCAATAAGGCGAATAATCGTTTATTCATTACTCAAAATTAAGACTTTAATTGATGTTAAAATTGGTTTTAACCTTAGCTTAACACAAATGTTAAATTTTTACGAATTCTTGATTTTATTCAAAATTTCCTTGTGAATATTTTGAATATTTATTTCTGTTTCTAAAAGTGAGTTGTTATGAATAACAAAATCAGATTGACTCATTTTTTGAGACTCTGGCAGCTGGTTATCAATAATAGATTCGATGTCCTTTTTCGTTTTTTGATCTCTATTGATCACCCGTTGGATACGCGTTTCTGTGGGTGCCGTCACCGTGAGAATAAAATCAAATTTATTTTGAGATTTCGTCTCAAAGAGAATTGCCACTTCTTTGATGACATAGGGGGCGTGTTGTTTGGTCAACCAACGTTCAAAATGAGCGGCTACTTTTGGATGAACGATCGCATTTATTTGGTGTAATAACGATTTGTCATTAAATACTTTAGAGGCAATAAAAGATCTGTTTAGCTGACCATCTACATAACACGATTCGCCTAATAACTGAATTAATTCTCGTTGTATCATTTCAGAATTCTGCATCAAGGTTTTGGCTTCCTCGTCCGCTATATAAATTGGCACTCCCAATGCTTCAAATAGCCGAGCCACAGTGGTTTTCCCACTACCAATACCACCCGTAAGTCCTACAATTTTAGTCATTCTTAGGCGTGATTACATATTCTAACTGCGTTACTTTTAGTTTGGCCGTTTTTATATTAATGGGTTGGTTTACTAAAACAGGGTTCAAATAATTGTTATCTATATTCAAGGAATTAAAATCACATTCCACAGAAAAATCACCCGCATCGATGCTGTTATACGCCTTTAAAGTTGCATAAAAAATAACGGGGATTTCTTTAGGGAAAAAGTTAATATTAACAGCTTTGGGGACGTTGATAATAGTGACAGGTACATTGACGCTACCTTCAGTGAATTTAGCAACCTCAGCACTTAAAGAAACCGTTTGATGGGAATATTTAAGTTGATTTGATAGTATAGGTAGTTCCAAGTCGACATCCTGATCAATATTGGAGTTCAAAGCACTTAAATTTAGAAGTTTTGTACGAACCGTTGTCATTGATTTTAATATTGATTCAGGCCCAATAACAGTGATTGAATCGGGCACAGACCGATACGAATCAACCAAATCATAGCCCACTGCAAAGCTTGGGTTTATCAAAACCGTGACGGGTATTTTTTTAATAAATTGATGGTCATAGGCAAATAAAACGGTATCTGGGTTAATAGCCTTTACCGTAATTTTAGCATCAAAATGATTAATAATTTTTTCAAGCTGATTTCGTTCCGTCCAATAATAATGAGTTTTATCTTTATTTAATTGTGAAAAATCAACGTCGATTACAGGCTCCGAAATATAATATTTCAAAAGCTCAAAGCCGCGTCCAGAAAGTGTGACATTTATGGCTTTTGATCTCTTAGACACAATCAGTTCATTGGATTCGATCTGCGTTGGTTGCAATTCAAATTGAAGCGTTTGTGTATACGTATTTGATAGTTTTGAGAGTAATGAAATCAAAAACGACAAGGATAAAAACAAGACAAAAACATTCAAACGTTTGCCTTGTATTAGATTAGATTTTATGTTTTTAATTTTTTTTATCATTGGGCTCTGAAAAATAAATTAGGAAATAAGAGCGTCTCATCTTTCGTAGAAAGCCCCAGTTTTAGAGTCGCCTTTAGAAAGCCAAACCCATAGCCAAAAAACTGAATACAAATAGCGGGAAGTACTAAAAAAGCTACAATGATATTGTTTGAGGTGCGAAAAGCACCGATCATAGCGGCTAAAAAATACAATCCATAAATGATTAAAAACCCGTAAAACCCAATACAGGCCACTAGGCTACTTATCACAAAACCTAGGGTGAAAACTGTTGGAAACCAATAGGTCAAACGTTTGGATTGTGGGTGCCATTTATTAAGGATGGGGCGGGCTTGTCCAAATTTATGGACTTGTGTATAAAAACTTTCTAATGAAATGCGGCGCTTATGAAATACAAAAGCTTCAGGGATAAGATGTAACTGGTAACCCATTTCTTTGAGTCGAATGGACAAATCGGGATCTTCTCCTGGGTGAATTCGTCCAAACCCACCTGTAGCTTGAAAGGCTTCTTTAGAAATCCCCATATTAAAACTTCGGGGTTCATAATTTTCGACCGATATTTTTCCGCCACGAATACCGCCAGTGGTCATATAAGACGTCATCGAAAAATTAATTGCTTTTTGGAGGTCTGTAAAAGTATCTTTGGCAGCATCTGGCCCTCCAAACCCATCAACATAGCAGGTGTTTAGTTTGGAAAGAACGGCTTCCAAATAAGGCGGTGGCAGAATACAATCTGAATCTAAAATAATAAAATAACGGCCTTTGGCACGTTCCATACCGTAGTTTCTGGAATGTCCAGGCCCTGTATTTTCTTTGGCGTAATAGCTAATTTTGAGAGCGTCTTGAAATTGATCGACAATGCGTTTTGCGTCTAAAGTAGAGCCGTCTTCAATGATGACTATTTCAAACGTCTTAAGAGATTCTAAAGCACAAAAGCTTTCTAGAAGTTCTCTAATTTCTTCTGGACGGTTAAAAACTGGAATGATAAACGAAAAATCACTTGCAATCATAGTGACAAAGTTACACAAAGTGATTGAATTGTAGTGAGTTGATGTGGTATAAAAAAGCCTCGCTAATAAACTAGCGAGGCTTGATATATCTTAAAAACTTAATTTTTAATCACTCGTACAGTTTCTATACTGTTGTTGATGGCTACTTGAACAAAGTAAGCGCCTGACTGAAACCCAGACATGTCAACAGCAGTTGTTGTTGTGTTTGGTGTTGATCTCACAACCGTTTGCCCTAACATATTGTAAATAGTAATACCATCTATACTTGCGGACGCATTGATGGACAACACATGGCTTACAGGGTTCGGGAAATAGGTGAAACTAGACTTTGATACGGCATCGATTCCTAAAGAGGAATCAACCGTGATTTTATAATCTTCGGCTTCTGCTCTCGTTGAAATGAAAGCACAGGCATCTTCATTAGGGGCTTCATCTTCAAAATCAATGATTAGTCGCATTCTATAATCACCATCTGGAAGTGTTGCCGGTAACGTTATTGTTGTCGTAAACGGCCCATTTCCATAACTTTCGGTACTGAAAACAACTTCAGTTGAAGGGTCAAATATTGAATTGTTGTCATAATCAATCCACGCTGAAAATCCAACGGTTCCTCCTACAATAGTTGCAGTCAAATCAAACGAACCTCCTGCTAAAGATTGGATCGCATGCGTACTAAAGTAATCTCCATAACCATTATTCGTATATCCATCAGCACCATTATTTAAATTTAAAGGTGCTCCAGTTGTAGTTACACTATCGATAAAAGTTGAAGCGTCTGAAGATGAGGGTACACAATACCCTGTAAAAATAGCTAGTGGCCCTATCCACACACTCGTCCCACTTGTTCCACAGTCCGCTTGCACATAGATGTCATAGTTTGTATTTGGAGTGAGATCCATAAGTGAATAAGGATTTTCTGAAGCAGCAACCGTAGTTGCTGAACCATCGCCTTGCGTAAAACCAGAAACTCCATATTCTATGTTCCAAGCCGCTTCTGATGCTCCTGCTGTCCAACCTATATTAACAGACGTAGTAGTGATGTTAGTGTCTGTTAAATTAACAGGTTCTGGACATAATGGAATCGTTTCAAGAGTAAAATCATCAACGAATAAAGCATAACCATCAAGACTATTAGCTGGAACATGAATAGCTATAAAAACAGTTTCTGAATAGTCACTTAAATCAATCAGCTGTTGTGTATAGGTTCCAGGCGCTTGAGTTAAAGTCATTAAGGTTTGGTCAAAACTTGAGGGGTCAGTATTAGACGTTGACAACACAACTCTATATTCATTTATTCCAGCAGGGATTATAGATTTTACACTGAATTTTAGACGCTCATTTCCTGTTAATGTAAATGGAGGGAGTATTAAATAGTCATCATTGTCTCCTTCATTATAATACGTATCGATAAATGCTGCACTACTGGCAAGTCCATAACCATCAGTTGTTACCCAAAAATCTTCATCGGAATTATAATTGTTTTCAGACCAGCATGAGGGTAAGTTTGGTATTGTAACGTCTTCAAAATCCTCAGTCCACGGGAACGTTGTTACCGCATCACATGTGGTTGTAAATGTAAAAGGCCCTCCCCATGTACTCATATCCCCTGACCCACAGTCCGCTTGCACATAAAAGTCATAGATTGTGTTTGCTGTGAGCTCCGAAAGTGCATATTCAGAAGATGAAGTAACAGTCGTAGTTGCTTCTCCTTGCGCAAAGCCTTGAACTCCATATTTAATGTTCCAAGTCTCTGCATTATTGACTATATTCCATAAAAACGTAGCCGATGTAGACGTGATTTGACTTACTGATGCAGTGCTTGGTGCTAGACACGTTTGCGCAAAAGTATTGATAGCAAAACAAATAGCAACTGATATAAAAGTTGTTTTTTTCATGAAAGGTTATTATTAGTTGTGATAGGTTACAAATATAATGTTTAATTATTTTATTAAAATATTAAACATTATAGTATTTAGCACAAAAAAACCCACAGCAAATCTATGGGTTTAGGTATATTATAATTATGAGTTACTTACTTATCTTCTGTAAATGTATCCATCACTGCATCACTAACGCCCATATTGCTAAAACCACCATCATTAAACAAGTTTTGAAGGGTTACACGTTTGGTTAAATCGCTAAATAGAGATACGGTATAATTGGCGCAATCCAAAGCGGTTGCATTTCCTAAAGGCGACATTTTATCAGCATAAGCAATAAAGCCATCAAATCCTTTTACTCCTTTACCAGCAGTGGTGGGCGTTGGCGATTGTGAGATGGTATTAACACGAACGTTTTTGTCGCGCCCAAAGAAGTATCCAAAGCTTCTGGCAATACTTTCTAAATAGGCTTTGTTATCTGCCATGTCGTTATAATCTGGAAACACCCGTTGTGCTGCCATATACGTAAGCGCTACAATACTTCCCCATTCGTTCATCGCGTCGTGTTTGTAAAGCGTTTGCATCACTTTGTGAAAGGACATTGCAGAAACATCGGTTCCTTTTTGCGTCCAGTCGTATTTTTGATCGGTATAGGCACGGCCTTTTCGTACGTTAATTGACATTCCAATAGAGTGCAATACAAAATCGAGCTTACCGCCTAAAATTTCTGTAGCTTGTTGTACTAAATTTTCTAAATCTTCAATAGAAGTCGCGTCTGCCGCAATCACTTGTGAACCTGTTTTTTTAGCCAATTCATCTATTTTACCCATACGCATTGCAATGGGTGCGTTGGACAATACAAACGTACCACCTTCTTCATGAACCCGTTCGGCTGTGATCCATGCGATTGAATTGGGGTCTAAAGCGCCAAAAATAATTCCACGTTTTCCTTTTAGTAAATTGTAAGACATAATTATATATTTAAGTGTCGGTGTTTATTTAATTTCTGGGGCAAATATAACATTAATTCAATAACTGATTCGCATGGGCGATTGCCGATGCCGATAATTCTTTCCCGCCAAGCATTTGTGCAATTTCTTCGACACGTTCCTCTTTTGATAATTTTTTAAGAGAGGTGACAGTCGTCTCCTGAATATCTTGTTTAAAAACTTTAAAATGTGACTGCCCTTTGGCCGCAATTTGTGGTAAGTGGGTAATTGAAAACACTTGCATATAGGCACTCATTTGCTCCATTATATCGCCCATTTTATGCGCAATTTCTCCAGAAACACCTGTGTCAATTTCATCGAACATAATAGTGGGTAACTGTTGGTATTTAGATAATACCGATTTGATGGCCAACATAATTCTTGAAAGCTCGCCACCAGAAGCTGCTTTTTTAAGTGGTAAAAATGAAGCCCCTTTATTGGCCGTAAATAAAAATTCTAAATGATCTTTTCCGTTGTATAGATAGGTTTCCGAGGGGTTTAATAGCAATTTAAAACGGGCGTTTGGCATTCCCAAATCCGTCAAAATTGTTTCTAATTGCTCTATTAAATCCGGAAGTACCTGAAGGCGTTGTTTGTGTATCGTTTTGGCACAGCTATCAAGCTGTTTTACGATCGATTCTAGTGTTTTTTCGACGGTGGCAATGGAATCGTCTAAAGAAGCTAAGGTATCCAACTGCGACGCTAAATGGGCTTCAATATCAATCAATGCCTCCACAGAATTCACGGAATGTTTGGCAAATAAATTATGAACGGTTTGAAGAATGAGATCAATTTCACTTAAACGTGATGGATTGACCTCAATTTTTGATTGCTCGGTTTCAATATCACTAAAAATATCATCCAATTCAATCGCCACACTTTGAATGCGATCTGATAAAGCTTGATAGATAGAAGAAATATCTGCCAATTTATGAAACAGTTGTTTAAGCGTCCTAAGATTGGAAGCCACGCCTAGATCTTCCGTACTTATGAGTTGATTGGCTAAAGTAAGTTCGGATTGAATAAGCTCTACATTATTTAGAGTGTTGTATTCAATTTCGAGCGCCTCTAAATGAATGGTTTGGAGTTTTGCTTCAGATAATTCATTTAAAAGAAAGGATTGATAATCCTGATCTTTTTCAGATTGTAATTTTGAGGTTTTTAAGTCGTTTAATTGTTTTTGAGTCGTTTTGTACGATTTCAAAAGTTGTTGATAGTCCAAAACTGTGGTGCTGTTGTTCGCTAGGGCATCAATGATTTGAAATTGAAAATCGTCACTTGTTAACTCTTGTGTTTGTTGTTGCGAATGAATATCGATTAATTGCTCACCCAGATTTGCTAAAACAGAAAGATTCACGGGGGAATCATTGATAAATGCTCTAGACTTTCCAGATGGTAACACTTCTCTTCGTAGGATGGTATGCGAATCAAAATCGAGATCGTTGTCTTCGAAAAATTGATTTAAATTAAAATTATCAATATTAAAACTGGCTTCAATAATACACTTTTTAGAAGCGTCATTAATATTTGAGAAATCGACTCGTTTGCCAAGAACCAAAGCCAAGCCTCCTAACAAAACAGATTTACCAGCCCCTGTTTCTCCAGTAATGCTAGTGAATCCGGCCTCAAAATGAACCTGAAGAGACTCAATTAATGCATAATTTTTTATGGATAGTTCTGAAAGCAATATGTTGATTATTTAGCAACTAAGATAAACTATCTCTTAAACTAATTTGAAATGAAATCGAAAAATATTTAAAATTTTATGTTGCGCCACTTTGAAGAATGCATCGGGGCAATTTTGGATAACGTAGAGACTAAATCTGCAATATTAACCGTTGGCCCCCCAGAAAAAAGATCTGAGATTTCATCTGCTTTGGCATCAAAAAACACTCGAAGAAGAAACGAATTGGGTCGCCTTCTGTGTAAGGTCTCAAATTGAGTTAAGGCCTCTACAATTGCCGACTTTGCTTGTTTCACATCCGATGCCATCAAATCCAATCCTTGTAAGTGGTATCCAAATAGAACGGTTCGAAACTCTTTAAAGGTTGGAGACAATACATTATTAATTAAGGCGCTTCGAGTTTGAGCTCCTCCAGATGGTGGCTGCCAACCAATCGAATTACTTTGTTGTGAATAATTCACAATATCTTGTGCTTGTTTGTAATGCGCATCGCCACCATTTAGCTCAAATGTATCGGCATCCATCCCCAAAATCATATAAACATGAAAGGCAATCACAGACACTAAATTAGATTCAAACTGAGTGGAATTAAAATTAAGGTTTTGATACTGTAAGTAATTGAAATTAAAGTTTTTATCATTAAAATTATAAACTGAACTCGAGTAATAGGAATTGTGAACAGGTCGAGCCGATTGAATCTGAATCGTTCCTTGAAAGACATCCGATTGATTATCTTGTATGGTAATGACCATACTACATTCAATGCGTTCTTGAGGTTTGAAGGTTTGATCCGTCCAACGGGTCTTGTTTACAAATTCGTTGAGTTGTTTTTCGAGGGTTTTAAACAACTGATTGTTCTCATTTCCTGTTTGTTGTGCATTGACAATAACCGAGCAATTAAGCTCTTGCGAACCTCCGTACATAGAGGTTAAAATAGCCACTAAAACAATTAATTTACGCATTGATTTGTTTTAAAAGTTCATTCATTATATCAGTAGCAACGTCTGCTTTTGATTTTAAAGGAAACGCCGTTTGAGCTAGGTTTTTATCGATAAAAGTGACTTTATTTGAAGTGCCTCCAAATCCAGCCCCTTTATCATTTAACGAATTTAACACAATTAGGTCTAAATTTTTAAATTTTAACTTTTTAATCGCGTTGTCTACTTCGTCATTTGTTTCTAGGGCAAACCCAACTAAAATTTGATGGGATTTAATTTTGCCTAGCGATGCCAAAATATCTTTTGTTTTTTCTAATTCTAATGATAACGTAGATTCCGCCTTTTTTATTTTGGAGGTGGCAACATGTTTAGGTTTATAATCGGCCACTGCAGCCGATAAAATTGCAACATCAACAGATTGAAAGTGCGCGTGCACCTGTGTATACATTTCTTGGGCACTCACCACGGGAATGGTGGTAATACGGGAGTGATTAGAGCTGTAGTGTGTGGGACCTGTAATATAAATAACCTCAGCGCCTAGTTGAGCCGCCTTATTGGCAATTTCAAAGCCCATTAATCCACTGGAATGATTTCCAATAAACCGTACAGGATCAATGGCCTCATAGGTGGGACCCGCCGTTACAAGGATGGTTTTTCCAAACAGAGACAGTTCTTTTAAAATATGAGATTCAATATGACTGACAATCGCTTCGGGTTCCGCCATGCGTCCTTCACCAACAAGTCCACTGGCTAATTCTCCCGAAGTAGCTGGAATTAAAATATTTCCAAAGGATTGTAGGGTCTCTAAAGAAGCTTTAGTGGTGGGGTGTTTGTACATATCTAAATCCATTGCCGGTGCAAAATAAACAGGGCATTTAGCAGAAAGATAGGTTGCGACAAGAAAATTATCACTGCGACCAGAAGCCATTTTAGAAAGCGTATTTGCAGTCACTGGTGCCACCAAAAAAAGGTCGGCCCATAAGCCCAAATCGACGTGATTATTCCAAACTGCATTGTCATCAGTGTCTTGAGTAAACGATGAAATTACAGGGTTTTTAGAAAGTGTAGAAAGTGTAAGAGGGGTTATAAAGTCTTTCGCAGCAGGTGTCAAAATGACTTTGACATTCGCACCTGCTTTGACAAACAATCTAACGATGGATGCTGATTTGTACGCAGCAATACCGGCAGTAATTCCTAAAAGAATATTTTTACCGCGTAAAATTGACATCTGTTATTTTTCTTGAGAATCTTCATCTACACTACGGTAGTAAATTTTCTCATTTAACCATTCTTGAACTGCTAAAGCATGTGGCTTAGGAAGACGCTCATAGAACTTAGAAACTTCAATTTGTTCCTTATTTTCAAACACTTCTTCTAAGCTGTCATTATAAGTCGCAAATTCTTCAAGCTTATCAATCAATTCTTTACGAATATCGGTATTGATTTGCTCTGCTCTGCGAGAAATTACAGAAATCGCTTCATAGATATTTTGCGTTGGCGCATCAACCTTATTACGATCGTATGTTTCTGTATTAACGGGTGCATTTACTTTTTTTAAGTCCATAATGAAATATTAACCTTTAGTGGTTGTTGAATTATTTTGTATTGAATCTAAATCTTCAAACATTTTTTGAAGTTGTTTTGCGTTTTTGGGTTCTGGAAAAGAACGAAGTAACGAATTGTAATATGAAATCGCCTTTGAAACGCGTTCCTGTTCTTTCCAAGCAACACTATTAACCGCTAGTTTGTAGGCGGAATCAAATTTATAAAACATCGCATCTTCTTTGAAAGAAGTTCCAGGGAATTCGAGTAAAAAATTATCAAAAGCCTTAATCGCCGAATTATAATCTCTATGGTAAGGGCCTGTTTGGTTGTACTGTAATGCAATACTGTAGGCTTTCTTTTCCAGTTTATAATCTAGTTCTTTCACCAATTTGTTGGCTTCTACTAAATAAGGAGATGAAGGATAGCGATTGATAAATTCCTGAAGTTTTTCTAACCCTTGTGTTGTTTCGGTTTGATCTTTGGAAAATACAGGCGAAAGTTGGTAGTAACTTTTAGCCGCTAAAAAAGCAATTTCTTCTAATTTTTCACTTTTTGCATAGGCATCTACAAAGCGCTCCATTTGGTAGTTAGCAGTGTAATAATCGTTGGTTTCATAGTACGTTTTACAGTACATATACATCAGCTTCTCGGCTTGGGGCTTGCCTCTATACTTGGGAACAATTTGTACAAATATCCGATTGGCTTTATCAAACTTACCGGCATCAAAAAGCTCGGTTCCTAATTTGAACTTCGCAGCAATATCTTCGTTCTTTAACACCTTTTGATATTCGCTACACGAATTCATGGATAAAACTAAGACTAATATGTATATAAAATTCTTCATAAATATTTTAAGAATGAGGGCAAAATTACGGATTTATAACGGATTAAAAAAAACTATTATTACAACGAAACTAAAGCTATAAAAATTTCTTGCAATATGGTTTAAGGATTATTTAACTAAAAGTTAGCGATGAAGGTAGAAATTTTAGCTTTTAGAGCATCGGTTGCAGGCACTAATGGCAATCGAACCGTGTCTGCACAAAGTCCTAAAGACTCAAAAACTGCTTTGATTCCTGATGGATTATTTTCTTCAAAAATAAGACCAATCACTTCCATTAAACGCGCTTCTATTGCTTTGGCTTCACTCCTATTGCCTTGGAGTCCCAATTGAATCATCTGTGAAAACTCTTTTGGAAAGGCTTGTCCTATCACAGAAATCACTCCCGAACCGCCGGCTAAAGTAACCTCGGATACTAAATCGTCATCCCCAGAAATGATTAAAAAATCAGTAGGTTTATTTTGAATTAACTCCAAATATTGGTCCATATTATTACCAGCTTCCTTTATGGCTACGATCGAATCAAAGTCAGTGGCTAATCTTAGAGTCGTGCTAGCTTCCATGTTTTTGGCAGTTCGGCCAGGAACATTATATAAAATAACTGGAATAGAAGACGCTTCTGCTACATGCTTAAAATGTTGATATAAGCCTTCTTGCGTTGGTTTACTGTAATAAGGCGCCACCGAAAGAATCGCTGCAAACGGACTTAAGTCGGTCGACTTTAATTCTTCAACCACCGCTGCGGTATTATTACCCCCAATACCAATCACCAACGGAACACGTCCGTTATTTGCTTCAATGATTGTTTTGCAAATGGCCTTTTTTTCTTCGGGATTAATCGTCGCACTTTCGCCAGTAGTACCACTAATAACTAAGTAATTAATTCCGTTTGAAATGTTGAATTCTACGATGGCTGCTAGGGCCTGATGATCAATGCTTAAATCTGAATTGAAAGGTGTAATCAATGCGACACCTGTTCCTACTAATGCTTTCATTATAACCTATTTAGGGTAGTTAAATATTTAATTAATTCTGTTTTAAAAATAGCTGTTTTTAACGGATCGACTTCAATAATAAAATCATGTAAACGATCGTCTTCATTATTCAGTCCTATCTTGAAATTTGCTTTTGAAAGTGCGGTTATCAAGTTAAGTTCTAGTGTGTTTGTTTTATAATAACTAATCAGTACGTCAAATGGCTGATCTACAAATTCATCAATTTCTTTATTTTTATGTTTCCCTAACCAATCAAAATCTTCTAAACTATAGAATGAATCCCAACTGTTTGGATGTGTTTTCTTAGCGTCGATTTTTGCAATAAATCTGGTGTTGTTTTTCCTGATTCCTAAATCCTTTAATAAATCATGAAAAAAATCGTAATCATGAAACGCTTCATAATCAAAAATAATGCCAACAGACTGAACTTTACTGCTTTTAAAATCCCTAAGTCTTTGTTTAAGGATTAAAGCAATATTCTTTTTAATAGATACACTTTTCAATTGTTTAAAAAACATGTACTTTTATTGAATATACAAATGTACTATAAATGAAATATAAATTCATTCAAATTATCGGGTTTCTTTCGTTGTTTTTATCTTGTGACAATTCGAAACAGCTTACCAAAATTGAGACACAAAATATTTCTGTAAACGCCGAGCTTGCTTCAAACGCAGCCGTTGACGCCTATATGGAACCTTATAAAACCCACGTTGAGAGCGCCATGAACACCGTAATTAGCTATGCACCCAAAACGCATTCAAAAAAAAATGGTCAATATAACACCGCACTTGGAAATATGATGGCAGATGCCGTGATGGAACTTTCAAATCCCGTATTTAAGAGTCGAACTGGAAAAAACCTCGATATGGTTTTATTGAATCATGGTGGGATCCGCTCTATATTATCAAAAGGAGATGTGACCAATAAAACCGCTTTTGGAATCATGCCCTTTGAAAATAGTGTGGTAGTGACGGCGCTTAAAGGAAGTGTTGTTTTAGAACTCGCTTCCTATCTAAAGGATTTTGGAAAAGCACATCCCATTTCGGGCCTGGAAATAGTGCTCAATGCAGATCTCACTTTCCAATCTATTTTGATTAATGGTCAAGAAATTGAGCCTTCTAAAACGTATTATGTGGCCACCAACGATTACTTGTATAAAGGGGGTGATCGAATGGATTTTTTCAAAAAAAGTGATACTTTATATGATTTGAATTATAAGATCCGAAATGTATTGATCGACTATTTTACAAAATACGACACCATCAACCCAACAAAAGACCAACGCTTTATAAAGCTAAAAAACTAAGGTATGAAACGTAGAAATTTTATTCAAAAAACGGCTGCTTCCACCGCACTTCTTTCCATGAGCGGATTAGGATTGTCCTCGTTTTCTAACTCAAAAGCAAGTAAAATAACGATTCTTCATACCAATGATGTGCACAGTCATATAGAACCTTTTGGACCCAATGACGGAGACAATGCCAACAAAGGCGGTGTGGCCAGACGTGCCACACTGATTGAAAATGTGCGAAGCGAAAACCCAAACACCTTGCTTTTAGATGCCGGTGATATTTTTCAAGGAACCCCTTACTTTAATTTTTTTGGTGGTGAAGTTGAGTTTAAACTCATGAGCATGCTCAAATATGATGTTGCTACCATTGGAAACCATGATTTTGACAACGGCATTGAAGGACTTTACAAACAACTTCCACATGCAAATTTTGACTTTGTATCGGCCAATTACGATTTTTCAAACACCATCATGGACACCCATGTTAAACCGTATAAATTATTCAATAAAGGCGGCGTCAAAATTGGGGTATTTGGATTGGGCATTGAACTCCTTGGACTGGTCAATAAAGAGGCGTTTAAAGAAACGGAGTACCTAGATCCGATTGAAATAGCGCAGGACATGAGTCGAATTCTTAAAGAAGACGAACAGTGTGACCTGATCATTTGTATCTCACACCTTGGGTATGCGTACAAAAACGAGCCAAACAAAATATCCGATTTAAAACTCGCAAAAGCCACTAAAAATATCGATTTAATTATTGGTGGTCATACCCATACCTTTTTAGACAAACCAACCGTGGAAACCAATGCCGATGGCAAAAAAGTACTGGTCAATCAAGTGGGATGTTATGGCCTTTATGTAGGGAAAATAGACTTCTATTTTGATGAACATTCCAAGCAAGCTAGCTTTGATGAAGGGCCCTTAATTGTGTGAAACTCTAAAAACTAACACACACCACAAACTGTTAATAATCACGTATTTCTTTGGAGATCCGTGATTTTTTTATACATTTAACTCAGATTAAGACCCCATGTCAAAATCTTCACAACCAATTGACTCGATAGTTAGATATTAGTTTACTGTAAATATTACAGAGGCGTGCATGTATGCGTTGGTTTTAAAACCGAATGATGTATCGCAGCGGGTTTTTTGAAAAAATTTCTTGCAACTACTAAAAGCAACGTAGAAACCAATAGAATTATGGAGTGAAAAAGTAATACAACAAAAAATAGACTCTATACATAACAACCCTGTTGAAAGCGGTTTTGTTACCGATCCAATAGACTGGAAGTATAGTAGTGCGAGAAATTATCAAGAAGACCAAACAGTTTTAGAAATTGATATATGAAGGAAAACTCTAACATTAGCTTATTTAAGAGCACGAGCAGAATGCTCGCGCTACGGGGGATACAGAGTCCGCTTGATACGATTTTATTACAATTAAATAAAAATGATAAACGAGAACAAAAGTTCCTATTATCCGGAGATATACCCCTATAAAAAGGGCGTTTATTCTCCATATAACAAGTTGTGCGTAATTCCTCCCTTTGTGGAAAAAACAAATAATCACTTTAAGCTAACGTTTAATTAGTTGATAAATAAGAAAATATAACTGAAAAACAGAATTACTAACAGCTGATTTTCAGAACATTACAAAAACGTTAGTCAGAATTATACGCAACCAAAATGAAAATTGAGTATCTAAAATAAAAACGGAATTATGAAAAAAATAAAATTTATAAGAATAATCTTTATATTCGGAGTATTGCTTTCTTGTAGCGACAATAATGATTTAACTCAAGAACAAGAAGGGCAAAATTTAAATCAATTGTTTTCTGAAATAGAGAATTTAGCAACTAACGAGAATTGTGATAATTCGGCAGAATGGACTTTCACTAGTTATGGGAATAAAGCTTGTGGAGGACCTGTCGGTTTTATTGCATATTCGACAAATATTGACACCGAACTTTTTATAGAAAAAATTGAAGAGCATAGAACTGCTCAGAGTGAATTTAACGAAAAATGGGGAATAATTAGCGATTGTTCTATTCCATCACAACCTAGTGCTGTAATATGTGAAAATGGAAATCCTGTTCTTGAATATTAAAAACTACGCACAACACAGTATAAAAATAATTGCTTAGTTTTAGGCTTAACCCAAAGGTCGTTGCGTCTTTGTAACGTCTGATTTTCCTTCGGAAAATCCTCGCATACAAACCCGCAACTATTCTTATACATAAACGTT
>Ga0209632_10002638_pt1 | contig 17038 bp, 13 predicted proteins | sample COG_10_FD_184754 | JGI IMG/M metagenome (GOLD analysis project Ga0209632, IMG submission 184754) | Pelagic Microbial community sample from North Sea - COGITO 998_met_10 (SPAdes) (version 2) | ecosystem: Environmental > Aquatic > Marine > Neritic zone/Coastal water | place: Helgoland, sampling... | reverse complement strand
AACTCGCAGACAAACCGCTATAAACAATTGATAATAGGTGATCCGAATGTTGCAGAGAAGAAAAAGCGAAAGCTGAGGGATTTTTACACAACTATCCGTGCTAACACAACAGGTGAGAAATTGGATGAGATCAATGATAAGATAAAGAATTTAAACAATAAATGGACACTACTCCAAAATTTGGGTTCGGAAAGCGGTTCGGAAAGCGAAAGCGAAAGCGAGAGCGGAGTCGGTTCGGAAATAAACGTCGCGAGGGTAGTCGAGAAAACAGCAAAGAGACCGGAGAAATACAAAAATGCGGCAAAAACAATCTTCCCGAGTCTCGATGGATATGATGTCAATTACAGCACTACAAGCCCATTAAAACTCTGGAAAATGTTTCAACGCGTCAATCTTCTTAAAGCTGATAAATTAAACAAGTTTAAGGGTCAAATAATTGGTCCTTTTACGTTTATAGACGAGTTTGCAAACGAAATCGACAAAGATGCTAAATATGTCATTGAAGGGGAAACAGGCGGCTTTCCACAAAAAACAATTATAGACGGGGTGAGGAGAATATTAGATATGCGTCAAAAAGCTGATGAGTTGGACACTACACCAGAAGACCAAGGTTTGGAAGAAGGCAAGTGGTACTGCGTTGTGTCGAAAGATCGAAAAGAGACTACGATTGGAGGAAAAACCAAACCAGACCAATTACTCTGCGTTGTTCTTGTTAACAAGGAAACCAATTCGTTTGAGGATTATGCAATTTTCAAAATGGAAGATCTTTTCTTCGATGATAGTAGAATATACAGCCGTGGTTTGAAAGGGCGCATTTGGATTTTAGAGAACAAAAAAGAGCTTCAAGACACTGCGTTTTTAAAAAACTTACCCTCATTTAAGGAAGACGTCACAAAGAGAACGAAACAAATAAAGATACAGATTTTGAAGGCAGCGAAGAAGAAGGAGGAGAAGAAGAAGAAAGGAGAAGAAAGCAGCAGCGAAGAAGAAGAAGAAGAAGAAAAAGGCGAAGAAGATATGATAGCACAGTTTGAGAACAGTCTGTCTGACAAAATGGCATATGATAATGAAGTAAAAGAGAAACTACAGAAGTACATACAGGAAGTATTTTTGCCAAAATACCTATCACAAGACGTTTTCCCCAAAAGTGCAGACGACGTAACGTTCATTAAAAAACTTCGTGAATATGAAGAAGCATTAAAGGATGAAGAATGGAAGGAACACCTGTTAACTAACGATGATCCTAACGAAACAGATTACCAAAGCGAATTCGGATCGGCGAAAAGTCAATTTAAGGCTAAGCTGGTTAAGGCAGCGGCGGGGGAGGCGGAAAAGGAGGAGATAAAAAATAAACCCCTTTCTGAGGACCAAATAATGGAGGTTTTTGGACAATTTGTGGCTACGCATATCAGAAAATACACACGGATGTTAAAATATAGAGCCAGTCCCATGTATGAAAAGAATAAATTCTACGATGAGTCTACGCTGGACCGTGTTTACGGAGACATGTACCTTACAGAAGCACCTATTACTCCTGCAATCGAAAAGGTGATTCTTGAGAAATACATAAATATTACAATGGAAATAAGTAACGAGGGCAAGCTAGAGGCGGGAGAAAAAGCGTGGTTTTTTAATCTGGCAAAACTAACAACCGATACACGTTGGCCCTTTAGCAAGAATAATAGAGACTTGGTAGAGCAAGCAAAGGGTTCAGGAGAGGCGCTGCTGCTGCACATTTTTAGGAAGGAAAAGGAATATTACATCGAAGCCAGCACTAGCGTTTTTTCCATGTACAAGTATTGGATTTGGAAGTACGGATTGAATATAAAAATTGTCAACGAAAAGTACAACTTCTCAAAACAGAAGGCTTACGATACATGGAGAGATTGGAGAACACAAACAGAAGAGGTGACAGTGCTGGACGCCAATGATGACGCCAATGAAGAGGAGGCGGACGCCTTAGCGTTAGGAGTTGAGGTACAAGGACTGTTAAAAAAATGGATAGAAGAAAACGGGAACAACTACGAAAAATTAAAGGAGGTGTTAGTACAGTTTAGTGACCTAACCAAGTATGATGAAGAGAGTAAGAAGTTCAACGACAGCGACGTACAAGAACGCTGGGAGAAGTATGGAAAGTTATGGGAGTATTATTGGGGCGGACTTGATCAGTTAAAAGAGGATATGGAAAGCTTTAAAGACAATGCATCAGAAGTAGAGTCCGGAGAGAGCTCTGAATCCGACGACGACACCTCCTCTGAAGACGGCGTAGGCAGGGAAGACGACGTAGACAGCAGCGAAGACGACGAAGACAATATCAAAGATGCTTTATTAACTGAGGTCAGCGCAGATCAAACGATAATTGATGCACTGATCGTCAACAAAGGAATAAAGTTATTAAAAAGCAAAAAGGACGTTCAGGATAAACTAGATAAAGGTACCGAGGGTGTGCCATTCGTTCTTTGCACCAAGGATAAAATTGTGCGGAGTGCTTTCGTAAAATTTGGACGGGAGAATACAGTTGGCGTTGTAACTTCATTTAGCACACAACTGGGGGAAAATCTGGGAGAAACAATAACAGTTCAAGTTGACGGAAAAAAACAAGTAGAAATAGAATGGACAGAGATAACAGAAATAGAAAAAAGTGTCATCGATAAACCAAATGTCGAAGCAGCAAAAAATTTGGACGCAGCTTATTTGAATCGCAGCGAAAATAAAGATGCATACGTAAAAGCTGCACGGGCGTACCTGAAGACTGTCTTTCGCAAATCATTCTTAAATGACAAAAACTTTAAAGCCTTTCTAAAAAAGAAGAACTACACCATCAAAGATATCACCAGTGCAACACCACAGGATATTAAGGTTCTCTTTGAAGATTTGTTGAAGAAAGAGCCAAAACCAAAGAAGCAAACAGAGGACGAGGACGTGGACGAGGATGGATCTCCACGGGAAGGAGTGAGTAAAGGGCTTTCTTATGAGGGTGATGTAGACATTTACTTTAAAAAGGTTGAAGAAATTCCAAAGAAAAACAAAAAGCAATACAAAAAGTTTATGAAAAAAGCTTTACAAACACTTTTCGAAGAGCGGAAACGTTTGGTGGAGCAGTTTTACGTTTCTTTTTTTGATCAAAACCTGAACCCGAGATTTGTGGTAGGCCAAAAAGTTGTAAAAGAAGATGATGGTGAAGATACGATGGTTACAGTAGAGAATATTGAAGTGACATTAACGACGGAAGGGGTTGACATCAAATACGAAGTCAATGAGGAAGACGTCGCGATCCCCGCCGACGATTTACGTCCATTAACTTTAAGAGAGTTACAAAAAGACTTTTCGCTCTATCACGGCGAGTTGAACATGCAAGCTTATCAAACAGATATAGAACGGGCATACACGAAGTTCAAGAGGGCATTGGAAAATATTAAAGACGAAAAAGTGCTCAGCGAAAAACAGGATGCGTTGTTTCAAGCCTTTGCAAAAGACGAATGGCAAACGACACTGAATGAAGAAGTAAATAAGCAGAAGGAAACATTAGAGAAGGAATTCAAGAATGATTTTGAAAAGATTATCGGTTGGCAATCAAGCATCGAGGCTAATTTTGAGGTACACGAAGAGATTTTGGAAATTTTAAAGGATGGCGGAAAGTTGTACAGAAAACTGTTAAAACCGCTCAATATGAATTCGACTCCTAGCCTAACAAAAAATAACATCCGACGATACGACAGCGTGACCTTTACCAAGGACGGTAATTCACTGACTGGTGTTGTATCAAATCGTTTATTGGATGCAACTTATATTCGTAATAATGTTCCGTTAACCCAAGCACAACAATATGCTTTGAATGCTTTGGATGGTTCCGCAGCGAAACAAATAGGGGAGACGAAGGAACTACTTACTGAGGAAATCAAAAACAAGATAGAAGTGACGGTCCTAGTAGATCAGACGGGAGCAGAGGAATTCAGTCTTCGGAAATATAAAAAAATGTACATCCGTGTTTCTGACGTAAACGCAATAGATAGGAAAATAGATAACGTCACGGATAGCACAGACTCTAGTAGTGATAGCGACGAGGAATTTAAGGTTATCAGTAAAGAAGGGAAGCAAGACAACGACGACGATGACTCTGCGACCGGCGACTCCGACAGCGACTCCGACAGCGACTCCGACAGCGACTCCGACAGCGACTCCAACAGCGACTCCGACGGCGGGGCCGAGGAGGCTAAGAATGCGTTTTTAAAGAAAAAAGAGGAATATCTAGACAAATCCGCCTTAAAAGATGGAAACGAAACGTACATTGGCATAGGCGACGACAAAAACTTTCAAGAAGCACAATACGTTAGAAGGAAAAGCGATAAAGAAATTGGCATCGTTTGGAAATATAAGATTGCTGAGACCGGCGACGACGACGACGACGAAGAGGACTACAATACTACGGAATCTGAAGGAAAATTTTACGTATACATGAAAGATGATAACTTCTTATTAAAGGAGCCTGAAGAGGTATCAAGCCAGCAACTAAGAAATGAGTACGAAGTCTTTATTCCGGCGGAGGTTGAGGACATAGAAGAGGAAAAAGTGCCCAGTTTTGTGGACGTTTTCACGCTGGAAAGTTTGTACATGGTCTACTGGTTTTTACTGACAGTATTAAATGAAGACGAGTAAAACATCCCGTATATACAAACGTATAATGTAATATAAATCATTAGAATTCATCTCTATCCCCATGCAAGTATTTCCGGACCGTTCCAAGCGCGCGGTTAAGCTGCCCCAGAGCGCGTTTTCGTTTGACAAGGAGCTGTTGAAGCTGATGGTGGAAGTGATGGGGACGGACGTTCACCCTCGCGACTTTCTCACCCTGAACGGCGACCCGTCGATCGGATGGCAGCGGGTGCTCCAGTTCGCGGCGTACGAGAAGTACAACTTTTTTGTGCCCTTCTTGAAGGAGAGCCTTCCGGCGTCGGTCTTCGACAAACTGATGGAGACGAACGCGCTGAAGGATTTCATCTACGTGTACTGCACGATGCTGACGGTGATTTTGAGGGCAGAGCAGCCGTCGTAGGCGCTTCAAGGTGTTCACAGGCAGACTTCAAAGACGGCCTCGCCGCTCTCGTCGCTTTCCTCCTCCGGTAGGTTGAGGGGCAGGCACTGGTGGACCAAGTTGGTCAAGTTGAAGGTCTTGAGGACGGTGCAGGCGTGGTCCTTTTGAACGATCATGACCCAGAGAAGGATGGCATCGACGAGGGCCTTGCAGGGGTGAAATTTGCCGGCATGAACGACGCCCCACTTTGCCCAGGCCCGGACGAGGATCGGGTGGACGGCGACGTCGAGCTGGCGCTGCATGTCTACGACCGCGTGCTCCCAGCAGTAGCAGTAGCGCACAAAGTCGAGGCTGTAGAGGGTCCTGACGATGGCCTCGAAGAGCGCCAAGAGGTTCCCGTCGCGGACGTGTTCGTTGTCGTGGTGGAGGAGTGTTCGGTGCTCGGCGTAGAGGATGTCGTGTTGCAGGTTGCCGACGTGGCCGCTAGGAAACTTGCTGGTGACGCTGGAGTAGATGGTGGGGACCTCCCCGGCGCGGGTGTAGGTGTGGACGCAGCGCTCGGCCTCGTCGTGCATGAACATCCAGACGAACGCGCTGATGCGCATGCGAAAGGTTCGGATGGAGTAGTAGGTCTCTTGCTTGGTGGCGAAGGCGTAGAAGTGGTCGCGCTGGTGTTGGGCGACGGTGAAGGGCACGGGGGCGATGCGGCCGTTGAGGATGCTGGCGACCCGAAGACTCTTCAGGTGGAGGCAGGCGTGCGCACACAGGTGCATGATGCCGTTCGGCTTGAGGCGGAACTGTTCCCTGCCGATGGTGTCGATGAAGTTCCAGCGGTCCATGGCCTTGAGGGTGTGGGTGCGAACGACGAACTTGGCAAGGGCGCGGTGGACGGCGAGGACGTACTGTCGAACGTTGGGCAAGTCCGTGATCGGCCACTGGTCCCAACGGTCGTCGATGTGCTTGACGAGGAGCACGGCGTCGGCGAGGGTGTCGGCCCTGGGGGGCAGCAGGTTGTGGGCGAGGAGGAAGTCCTGGTCCACGGCCACGGCAGGCGCGTGGCTGCGCCACTGGCACAAGGCGACGAAGACGACCATGGCCATGTTCCACTCGAAATGGTCGTCGTCGATCACAAGGCGGAGGCGGTGAAAATGCTTGCAAAGGTGCGCCTCCGCGTGGGCCTCGACCTGGAGCAGCGCCTCCCTCGTGGGCGGCCCGGTGCCCGCCTTGTACACGTCCCGCCAGTAATCGATGTACTCGCTCAAGTAGAGCGGTTCGAAACGGGGCACAGCCTGCATCTGTGACCCTTGCGTCCCTAGCGACCCTTGCGTCCCTAGCGTCACTTGCGTTCCTTCCATTTGCTTTCCTTTTGGCGATCCGCACAAAGGCGTATATAGGGGGACACCGAAAGAAGCAAGAGCAAGAGCAGAAACGATGAACGAAAGCGAAGCCGCCTACAACCTCGATGACACGATCGACGGCGAAGAGCCGGCCGACTTTACGGAGGCCCTTTTTGACGAGCGCAACGCGGGCTACCGGTGCGTCCTTTGCACCCAGTCCAACGCGACGGCCGACGGGACGGGCATGCGGCAGCAGATGGACCGCATCGACCACGACCTGTGCGGAAAGGTCGAGGACTCCGCCATCTTCGAGCTCCAAGCGGAGTACTACCACGAGCACATCTACAAACCCCTGCAACGCCACGAACCCGAGCGGGAGGTCCCAAGAATCACCGCGGACGACTGTCGACGGCACTACATCTACCACTGCGTCAACCCAAGGCGCATGCTAAAGAACGACATCCACTTCATCAACAACGCGCAGCAGTTCCTCCAGAAGAACGGGGTCCTCAACAAGAACCGCCGAGACGGAAAGCTCAAGATGAACATGCAGTTCTTGAAACAATGGAACATCCTCAGCCGGAACAAGCTCGACTTGCTGCGCTACTACCGCCAAGAATTTCTCAGGGAAGAGGCGATCGAGGGGAGCAAGGCCGGCCCAGCCGAGTTTAGCAGCTTTTAAAAACAAAGTTTAAAAAATAGTGTATATTAGTTCTATGCCATGAAATCGTACCCATTACCTAGACGAAAACATGCCATTTACAGGATCCGACAACCCCTCACTGAAACGCCCGGCCCCAAGCTCCGGGTTCGCCGATTTTCCTAATGTCGGTCAGCACGCTGGGCAGCACAAGCACGGCAGCGCCCCGCCAGGGCCGCGCGTCATGGCCCCCAGCGTTCACAACACGGTCTTTAATCTGGCAGCCAACAGCAACGCAACGTTCCCGTTCTTTGCCGCCGCCTTCAGCAACAACTGGCAGCAAGGCTACAAGGAGGGCATGGCCATGTTTATCAACCGGCAGCAGGACGACACGTCCGGCCGAACGACGATCACGGGCCGGCACCGCTCGCACAACATCATGGCATCGGTGCCCGTACTCAACTACTACCTGACGGTGGGAAGCTGCGACCAAACCTTCGTCGAACGGTACATCAAACGGTACAGCCTCAACGAGGCACTCATCCCGCACTACCCAAGTGACTCAGGAGCCACAAGGTACTTGACAGATCGCCTTAAGAAAAATTACGGATCAATTGACGAATTTCCAATCGCCGGTTCTGGTACACTTATAACTGACGTGTCACCACAGCCCACAGTTGGCGACATGGTAGGCGCTGTAACTCTAACCGCGGCTGACGTTGAATTATGGAAAAAGTGGCAGAAGCGAAAGGCCAACATGAATGATACCATGTACGTAGAAGACTTCTGCAAGAAATGGGATTTTATGGGAACGGTGCTCACTGATATGGACATCAGTTCTCGCTACCAGAAGTTGTTCAATCTGAATGTCCGAGGGAGGACGAGAATCTTCAACACGTGGAGCACTCGCAAGAACGGGCTCTACAACCGCAAAACGGCGCGCGACAGGGTGCAGAAGGGCGACAGGCTCTATTTGACCCTGAAGAAGGTGCGCGTGGACGAGACGAGCTTTACCCAGCCGGACGGCACGACCATGCCTATGCTCGCCCAGTGCGAAGACAACACGATCTGGCAGCTTGTGTGCGAGCGCATGACCCACGGGGTTGCCCCGTACGGCGAGCGCGACGCCGACGGTCTGGTGGACCCAACGCTGAACATCTACGTCGGCCGTGTCTTGTCCGCCATCAGCAAGAAGCCCGATGAGCACTACATCCGCCGTGCCGGCAGAGAGCACGAGCAGCTCAGCTGCCTTCCAATGATCGAGGTTGCGTTACACACAGAGATGCTGTAAGAGATGCGTTCAGAGATGCGTTCAGAGATGCGTTCAGAGATGCTCTAAAAGGGGTGGAAAAAAGTTAGTATATATACCGTACACGACCTACCATAACCGTTTCATAAACCTATTGTTATCATGTCAAGCTCAATGTCAAACTCAACTCCCCGTCGCTCTCGAAAGAGGCACAAGCCCATCGCACGTGTCACTTCGTACGACTACAACGTGCAGTACGACCTGAGAAGGAAAATGGAGACCATGAACAACCGCTCCGGGAGCGAGGGCCTGTTCGCAACCCCCGTGCACAACGAAGCGTACAATGTGATGGAGGGAGAGATACTCGTAAGCATCGACAAGTCCTCGGCTTACAGGGATGCCGGTAAGTTTAAAACACAAACCCGTCTGTTCAATATTCTGATCTTATCCTGATCCTAACAAAACTTTTACTTTACTTTCTTTAAGGCATTCACTGCTTTTCTTTTGCTAATGGACTGGGTGGGTTCATTCCGGACGGGATGAAGACCCAGATAAGCGGCGGCAGCAAGTACGCGAAACTTCTTGCCCGGTACATCATTTTAAGCAAGCTTCAGCTCGTGGGCGTTGCGGTCACCAACTTCAACGCGGAGGACAATTCCCACACCTCGATGATGCAAGGATTTGTTTCAACGTTTGGAGGCCTTGACACCATAGTAAATACGGGAGACGAACCCGTACGGGCCGGTGATTTCATTTCCGTGGACCTTCCCCCATCGTTTAAATTTGAATCGGATCCGTACAGCAAGTACAAAAAACAAGAGGGCATACCGTTGGACAAGCTTCTCTTCTCCACCAAGCGCTACGACGGGGCAGCGGCCGGTGCCGCGGTGCACGACTTGGTCGAGGCAGTCTTTCAATACAATGGTGCACCGACCGACCTTCTAGGGCAAAGCATCCCGAAAATCATTCAAGAGCTGGCTAAGGCTAAAGCTGTCGCAGCTCCGGGAACGGTCAACGACTTGATGCCCAAAGGAGTAAAGCAACAGAGCGAGTTGGTGCTGGAGGTGGACTTCCTGAAACGCCGCTTTCTCTTAGGCAAAGCCCTCAGCGGGGCCCGCCCTGGTGAGCCGTTCGACCTTGTACTCTCAGGAAGTGCTTCGTGTTAGACGAGAATTTGCATATGACATATTTACTTTTTATTACACACACACATACATCAAATGTCTTCTCGGCCCATTGCCTCGTATTCCTTCCCCTTCCTTTTCATGTAGTGGCCGACGACGGTCGTGAGCGCGTACGAGACGACGGCGATGGAGGCGAATGCAAGCGTGGTGTCCTTGGCGCCTTTGCACTGTTTGTAGTACACGAACGCCCAGACGGTGCTCAGGAAGTGCGCCGCGATGGTGACGCTGGCGATGTGAACGTTGAGCACGAGCTTCCTTGCCCCGGACCGGTAGAACATTGGCGGTATGGTGGAGATTATCGTGGCGACCAGCGCGGAGACCGTGAAGCTGTCGTCACACTGCCCGATGTCCATGTGCACCAAGTAGAGGCATATCAGCGTGGCGAGGAGCAGAACGGTAAGAAACAGGAATACGAATTGTCGCATGGTTAAGGCGGCGTTAGAGGGTGTGGGTGGGCTCGACCGTCTTGTATATACAGTTGTCCGACAAATTCAGACTCCCCGCGTCATCGAATCGTCCTCCGTGTTTACTAGGAGCACCTTTGCGGTCACGTTCGACTTTCCCCACGCGTAGGCAAGTTGCCTCTGCGCTTCGAAGAACCCGTACTGTGCCACGCACTGCTCTAACTCTGCCGAGGTCGTCGGCAACGTGCCACCGTGCCGAAACATGTATTCGCGAACGAACCGCTTTGCGTAGTCAGGCCTTCGCTCGCTGACGGCCGTCGGCACCTCCTCGAACTTCATTTTTTTGGCAACACGGATCTCTATGTCCTTTAACTCGTACATTTCGAGGCCTTTGTGGAACTGCTTGCAGCACGCTTCGTACATGTTGACAAAGTGCTTCAGTCCTGGCTGTTGCTGCGGGGTGACCCGTTTCAAGTGCCCCGGTGCCGCGCTGCTGCGCTGCGTTTTCTGGATAAACTTTGGGTGCAACACGTGTTGCAGCTCGTGACCAGTGGCGTACTGCCTGACCCAGACGTTGATGTTAGACTTGTAGGTCCGGACGGAGCGGTTCGAGTGCATTTTCTTGTCAGGTTTATTGGCGACGAGCTGAAGGTACAACTCGAACAGTTCTTTTGCTGCGTCAGCGTTCGTGGTCGGTCCAATTCGGGAGAACCACGGTGGAAGATTTCCAGTCTTTAAATATTCAGCGACAAGTGGTTCCATCGAGCTCGCACCCGCGCTGCTGCCCCCCTTGCTGGCACCGATGGAGTTCTCTTGGATTAGTGACTTGGACATTGAGCGGTTGAGTACGTTTGAGGTAGAAACAGTGGAAGATTTAAACGACAACCGACTTGGCGCTACGTTAAAAAAGCCTTGTTTGATTTGCGGCAACACGTACCGGACGTGTTCGGGTCACTTCGGTCGGTATTCGTTCAAAGGCACCCCGTTGATCCACCCATTGATGCTGCAGGAGGCGAGGAGGGATTTAAAAGAATATGGTTTCAAGCGAAAAGTTAAAGTCTCTCAAAATATTTTACAGGTGAAGAGCGGGGAGGAGTGGAAGGCTTTAACTTTTTTTGAATTGGAGGACTGGATAGAGAACGTCAACTCACGCACAGGGAAGCGGTTCCCGTGGCTACGGTCCTGTATGCCTATTCCACCCCCGTGCGTACGGCCCAGCTGTTACAGCCTGGACAGGGGCTTATCATTGAACGACCTGACCCACCGTCTTAGCGCCATCGTACGAATCGATAAGGTGCTACAGCAGGCGCAGCTGACAAATCCTTACAATACGATGGAACACCGCCGCGTGGCCACCCGAGCGCAGCTCGCCTACACCCTGCTACTCTTCCCTCCGCCGGGCAGCAATTCTCGGGAACTCTCCACGATGAGCGACAGGTTTAAGGGCAAGGAGGGCAGAATGCGCTCCTCCCTCTTGGGGAAACGGTTGACGTTTTCTGCTCGAAGCGTCATCACGGGGGACCCTCTGCTTCGACTGACCGAGCTCGGCGTGCCCGAGGAGATTGCGGAAACCCTCAGCAAACCCGTTCGGGCGGCGGCGTTCAACATGGACTACCTCAACGGGTTGCTGAAGAAAGACCAGATCCTGTGCGTCGTTCGGAATGGGATGCGCTTCAATCCCGCCATTCGGCAAATCGAGCTCAAGGTCTCCGACATCTGCCATGTCAAATTGCAGGACGGGATGAGGGTCCTGTTCAACCGGCAGCCAACCCTGTGGCGGAGCAGCGTCCAGTGCCTCTACGTGCGGCGCCTGAAGAAGAAGACGTTCAGCATCAACTGCGAAATCACCCCCGCCTTCAACGCTGACTGTAAGTAGTACTTCTATCTCTTCTTTCTAATAAGCAAAAAATACACGACTAACACACAATAATTTATCTTTCAGTTGACGGCGACGAGATGAACATGTACGTGCCGCAGACGACCGAGTGTTTGGGGGAGATGGAGTTCTTAATGAACGCCCGGCAGCACCTGATCAAGGGTGGGCAGGGCGTCGTGCAAGACACTGCCCTGGGCGTCTTCCTGATGACGGACCAGCCTTGTCCGCTGGGAAAGAACCTGTTTTTCAAGTGCCTCGCGTTCATCATGGCAGAGTGGGACCACAACCCCTCCCTAAAGCAGCATTTTGACTACGAAGAGGTCATTCAGGGCCCCTTCACTGGGCGCACGCTCGTCTCTTGTCTCATCGGGCCAAAGGTGCATGCCCCCGGCCTAGTCGAGCACGGCCGCGTCGTGGGGTCGCTAAACAAACGCACCGTGAAGGGAAAAGTTCTGACTGCCATGTTCAGGGAATATGGCAGCGAAGAGGCCGCCATCTTCCTTTTCCTCCTCAGCCGAATCAGCTGCGAATTTCTGCGCAGAAGGGGGTTTAGCGTGGGGATCTCGGCGCTCGAACCGTGGAAGCGCGACACAGGGCGGATCGAACTGTCCCAGTCGGTGAAAGACTTTGTGAACGAGACGCAGACAAAGGACGAGTGGTTGCTCCTTCGCTTAGGCAACTTGTACAAGTCCATGAAGTCAGTAAGGGCAAAGGAACTCTTTGCAACCGACAACCCGATGATTGTGCTTGGGAAGGAGAAGAGTGGCGCAAAGGGGTCACTCCTTAATCTGATCCAAATCAGGGCATCGCTGGCGCAGCAATACTACAAGGGCGGGCTGATCAGACCTTTTCGAGGTCACCGCGTGCTGTCGTCGGAGCCGTTGAATCCTAGTAAGCACATTGAACAAGCACTGACGAGCCGCGGCTTCATCAATTCCAATTTTCTAAGCGGGCTCAGCCCAACGGAATTCGCTCTGCACGCAATGACAAGCCGCCTCAGTCTTTTAGACACTGCTTTGAAAACGTCCGAGAGTGGGTACGCGTCGCGGCGCCTGGGAAAAAGCATGGAAGACTGCAAGATCGAGTACGACGGGACGATGCGAAACAAGGACAAGGTGTTGTTCTTCGACGTCGATCACTTCGACGACGACGAGCTGGTGCCCGGGCACCCCGTTGGGGTCATTGCCGCGCAGAGCATTGGCCAACGAATCATGCAGCTGACTCTGAACACGTTCCACCAAGCGGGGACGGCGTGTCTGGAAGTCTCTCAGGGCGTTCCCCGAATGGAGGCCCTGATCAACTGTTGGCGGAAGAAGTTGCAAGTAACCCAGACGATGTCCATCGCAAGGGTCCCGGCCTGGGTCGGGCACCAGTTTCTTCGAGCCCACGACACGGTGTGCGTGAAGGATTTGATGTTCTGCAAAGCAAAAGTGGTGCGCCTAAAAAGCGCGCCGCCGACGTGCTCGATGTACGGCATGAAGTTGCTGCTGGACGAGGTGGTGTGCGCCAAGAAGCGCATTTGCCCGTGGGACATCGAACGGTCCATCCGGGAGAACCCTCTCTTGTACCCATGTTTGATCCCCGTAGCGCGGCCAAAAGCATTGACCCTGTTCTTCCAGAGCGCGTTGGCGCCGGCGGACGCAAAGCGCGCGCTGCTCTTGGACTGGCTCCCAAAGGTAAAGAAGCACCGGGTCCGTGGGGAGGGGTTGCAGGCGTCTTGGAGCGGCGAGACCCTTCACATACAGGGGGCAAAGTTGGGCGAGGCGATAGGCAAATTTCACCAATTCTGGGACCGGTTGAGCTCGTCAAACACTATCGAAGTGTGGAAGGTTCTAGGCGTGGAAGCCGCTCGAATTGTGCTGCGCAACGAACTGAACAAGGTGTTCAGCAACGGGGTGGACCGTTCCTACATCCTGACCTTGTGCGAGTACATGCTCTGGCACGGGTCCTTTACGCCGATCACTCGGACGGGCATCAAGCGGAGCGACAAAAATGTCTGGAAATCGATGGGGTTTGAACGAACCCTTCGAACAGCCGCGCAGGCAGCGACAGAAAACGCTAGTGCAACCTTTGAAGGAATGAGCGAACGAGTCATTATCAACGACGAAGTGGCACACGGCACAGGCTGCTGTGCGACTATCAAAACAGTGCGCTGCTTGGCCCCGATCGTTGTCGAGAACCTGAACCCTCAAGTAGTGGTAGAAGAAGGGCAAGACGACGAAGACGAAATTTACGGGAAAGCACCCATGTCGCCAGTCTACGACCCCTTCTAACTCGACCCACCCCCGATGCTGCACAACAGGCGCAGAGCATTGCAAAAAAGTAAGTAGGACAGACGACTATTGGCGGTTAAACCATTTTTTTTTGTTCCAACGCGCTTCCCACTGCGCCACTATTAGTCTAATAGGGTGATTTCGAAACACCGACCTTTGGTAATATTGTATGTAGTGTATGCTGCATGTTGCCTTGGTCAACCGCGACGTTTTTAAATATATATAGAAAATTTATCTATTTCATGCAATTAACATTCTTTTTCTAACCCCATCACCAACAACAGGCACATACTACTAGGGGAGAACCAAACAAATGGACACAGCAGGAAGGTTGGAATTTAAAAAAGCGCGCGGGAAACTTTCACCGAAGCACAGTATATCATAGGGCACCACGCCATCCACCTGCCACGTATGCTTCTTGGGCTGCCCGTAGAAATACAGGCCACAGTATTGCTTTTTCTTACGACAAAACAGGCGAACATTTGCCACAATTTAAACCACACGTTTCAAGTCCTTTACCTTCGGCGCAGACTGTTGCACAGTATTTTGTACCACACAAAGCTTTGTTTCGGTTGCAAACAACGACCGCGTTGGAATTTTCGGTTTGGGAATAATTTAATCCGAGTCAGTTGCTTCTGTAAATTATGCTGTTATCCGCGCAACCTTTGGGGCAGCAAAATGTCGGCAAGGTTTTCGAGCCGGCACCATGTCAGCTTGAAACACTGGGGCGCAATGTACTGGACAGGACGTTTCTGACGCTGGGGAGCAACGTTGCAGGGTGGCAGGCAAGAAAGAATCCCCTTAACCTGAGCGTGACCGTGCCTCTGATCGAATTTTACGCAGGAACCGTTGTCACGGCGATGGGTGGCGGGTGCTACACACCACGCGGGGCGTTCTCGGACAAGACCGAACAAGCGCTCGCAAAGCATTTGCGCGGCGAGGAAATGACGGGGAGGAGGATTGCTGTGTACGAAAAATGCGGTCCAAAAAAAGGCGAATGGTGCTCAAAATTTATGCCGTTCCTCGCGAATGCCATCCTATCGTGCTACGACGAGAAGGCTCGAAAGTTTAGGGTCAACCAACGTTCGCAAATTTGGGCCCTACGCACCAACAGAGCAAGCTATTATGGCTCTTTTTTTAACATGAACTGGGGCGATTTTGTCTGGGAGTACGATCGAATGAAGAACGTGCACGGGCAGCATGTGGAGTCTGTCGAGAAAGGCTTGCCGTTTTTGGTCAAAGAAGACGGGAAAGGTTCTATAGAAGAGTGCGTGGAGGGCGCCGAGGGTTGCGTGCAACGAGTGTTGAAAGGGCAAACGCTTCTTGGCTGGTTTCACGCATTTGTGCAGCAGATAAAAGCCAGGCAAGGGCACGAGCTGCCGGTCGCGGCCATGTGCAGGGCGTTCGATCACTCGGAAAATTTCCTTGCCCAATTTTCATTTGCAAGCTTGTTCTGGTTGGAGGACACGGAGGCGGCCGCGCGGGGCTCCCACCGCCCGCTGTGTGTGGTGGACATGCTCTGCGACGTGTGGGTATGCTGCTACGACCGTCACACTTTGCAGTACGAAATGGTCTTTCTCTCCACTCACGCATGGGAAGATTTTCACCGAGGACACCCACTGGAATACCTCAAGTTCACCAAAGAGCTTCCGACAGAAGAAGCCAAGGAAGGCCTGTCTCGAAAAGCCTACTGGGCGGCGAGGAAGGGAAGGTTCTTGGGCTTGCCCTTCGTCATTAGCACCGAGAGTGCTCTGTACAAAGGCTTTCTCAAAGAACAAGGTATAAAGCAGAGGCCCCCCCCGTCCTAAGAACCATGTCGCAGTACGCCACCCTCGTAGTTAGCGCGGGGCTATTTTTCTCCTACATACTTACCCTGCCATGGTCCGGGCCTGTCTACGATTTGGACGCCGAGACGAACTTTCGGATTCCCCTGCCGACGCTTAACGAGACGTGCCAGGTCAAGTCTCAGCCAAACACGAGCCTTCAGCTCGCCTACGTCGATTGCGGCGTCGCATTCCTCCTGTCCGCGTTCCTTACCGTCTACATGCTATCGCCGAAAAAAGGCACAAAGTGGCCGCTGGAAATTCTCTGGGCGACAGGGCTCTTGATTTTTTTGATTGAAATGATTGTTTTCGGGGTTTTAGTTGCTCGCATCAGCGTTTTCTTTTTAAGCTGCACGAACGCGGCGAAGAGAGAAGGGGCGTGCCCGGCAACGCGATTCGAACAGCTCAGGGGCGACATCACCGACACGGAGCAGTGCTACTTCTCTGCCGACACTCTCACCGTCTTCAACGCGGAGAACGACGCCTTCACGTCTTGCCAGGACGGCAGCGCGCTGGAAGGCTACCAAAGGCGGTTTGCGCGGTGGGATGTCCCTGCGTACTACAGCACCAGCGCGCTCTGCGCCCGAGAAGAGAGTTCGACGAATTTGGCATTCTGCCACCATTGGGGTTGTCACGCTATCTGCAACGCGGACACCTACGTCCTCAACTTGAAATGGTTCGTGCTCGACATATGCCTTTTATTCACGATTCTGGCGAGCCATCTGCTTACCTTTGGCAATTTCTATATACTAAAAGGAGGGACCGTCAAACAGGAATGATGGTATTTCATGTAGCAGAGTTGCGGGCGTACATCTTCTCCTTCTTGAGAAACGAGGCGTACGTCTCCTGTGACGTGTGTGGGTTGGTGTGCCAGTGGGATGTCTGTGGCAGTCTCCTTCTACCGACGATGACGTACGGTGGCCAAACCCTTTGCAGGTACTGTTTTATGGAACAGAGATGGGAGGAGATGCAGAGAGAGCAAAGTATGATGGTTTCGGAGTACCTTTAATTTTAAAACATAGACTATTTACACCGCGTTATCAATGTAATCTTTATCGTCCGAATCGAGCGACCCATCGTCATCTTCATACCGTTCGTCGCTGAATCTCTCGCCCGACATCAAGGAATCCGCCTCGGCAGCGTCTTCCCGCCTGCTCGACGGCCTGCGCTTCGTTTGGACAACATCAAGCTCCTTCTTTCTTCCAATCACCGCAAGGGAG
>Ga0209632_10002628_pt1 | contig 17085 bp, 15 predicted proteins | sample COG_10_FD_184754 | JGI IMG/M metagenome (GOLD analysis project Ga0209632, IMG submission 184754) | Pelagic Microbial community sample from North Sea - COGITO 998_met_10 (SPAdes) (version 2) | ecosystem: Environmental > Aquatic > Marine > Neritic zone/Coastal water | place: Helgoland, sampling... | reverse complement strand
ATAATATTATATGTATTATAATCTTGTTTTAATTTATTTAATATTTCATCACAATCATATGAATTAAATTTACCTATAGATAATTCGCCTGGTTGTAATTTTTTATCAGCATTAACTTCATATCTATCAAAAGCATATGAATAACAATTTGTATAATCACGAGTATTAGAATCTAAATTATTCCAATAATTGGGTTTATATTGTGGTTTTTTACATATCTCCGAATTATTATTATTATTATTATTATTATTATTATTAATATTATTATTAATATTGTTATTAATATTATTATTATTATTTATTAAATAATCAGACTGATGATTATTAAAATGTAATAAATGTTCTAAACCATGAATTAGTTTTTCCATATATTTATATTATAATAAAATTTGATTTAAAAAATTAATTATATTATAAATATATAATTATGAAAATAACTGATAAAATTAATAATTCCAGATATACATTAAAAAAAATTCTAAGTGATGAATGGGATACGACAGTTATATCTGATTATTCACCATTAGAAATAAGTAAAATATATAATGATCCTAATATAAGTAATCCATATATTAAATCATATCTATCTGGTTTTGTATGTAATATTAAATTACAACATAGGGTTATTAGTAATTATAATTTACATATAATTTACTACAATTTTCCAGAATCATCTCTTAATGCATCCAAACAAAAAGTAACTAAATCAATAGCAGATAAAATAAAAAAACTATATGAAAATGAATATTTGAATTCGAATGATAGTATTATGGTTATTATTAATGAACCTGTATCAGAATCTATACAAAAATATATAGATAATTTAAATATTGAATTCCAAAATGATCTTGAAATTAATGGATTGAATAGTGATATTTCAGATGAATTCGTTAAACAGGGTTTAACACTTAATAAAGAATATAATTTAAAACATTTTAAAAATGTCCATATACTTGATATTGATTCACTTACAAATAATTTATTAGAACATAAATTAGTACCAAAACACACACCCATAAGAAATAAAGAAGAAATAAATAAAATATTAAATGATTGTAATGCTAATATTTCACAACTTCCTATTATATTAAAAAATGATATTATATCAAAATTAATTAGATTATCACCAGGAGATATATGTGAAATTAAAAGGATTGATGATAAGTGTGGGGAATATAATTTCTACAGGGTATGTAAATAGTTTATTGTCCATAATCATTTCTATCACCTGAAAAGTTAAAATTATCACCACCTTCTGTAGCAGTTCCTTTCCATGCTGCTCTCCAGTCTGATTGTAATTCTCCGTCTGAACCATATTGGTCACTATATTCAGTTTTTTTATATTCCGTACCAGATACTCTATAATCATATATTTTACTATCTGGATCTCTTTCTAATAATACATCTTTTTTATAAAACAAATTACTTAAATCTTGTTCTTCTTTTTTGTCTAAAGATGGTGTTATATTACAATTATATTTGTTTTGATTTACATATCCTAATGTAAATAAAAATATTCCTGTCATTAATAATATAAACTTTATATCCATATTTATATTATAATATTTTATTTAAAAATCATTCTCATTCGACTCATCATTTTCTTCTTGGTCATATAAATATTGATCATATCCTGTATCAGCTGGATGAGATTGTTGTTGTTGTACAAAACTCACATCAGTTTCAGCATCATCCATACTCATTAAGATTTCTTTTTGATAATCTGATTTTTCATTTATAGCAGTATCTTCCCATTCAGTACTCATGGCAAATTTTGCATTCTCTTTTTCAGATTCTTTATATAGAGTGCCTTGACCTATATCATTCTTTAAATCATTCAGTAATTTTTGTTCTTTAGACATATTAGTAATTTTATTTAAATAGTTTTGTTTTTCTCTTGATGTTTGTTTCATAATTGATTTATTCAAAATATCATTATTAATATATATCCAATTTATATCATAATATTTTTCATATAAATTCATAATTAAATCCAATAAAAATCTTGATAAACATATAAATTGTTCTTTCTCTTCCTCTTTTCCAAATAACCCTGTTATATATTCGGTCATTTTATTTATTATAAATACAAAAATAAATCTATTTATTTTTAATAATAATTCAGAATCTAATATATTATTTTGTGCTCCTCTCAATTTAACTAAATTTATATTATATTTATTTATATGATTATATAATCCTTCAAAATAATTCATATTCTCTTCACCTTTATATTGTTTAAATCCGTTATATTTAATATTATCATCCAAATCTTTTTTATTTCTTTTAAAAAATAAATCATCATGTAATAAAAATTCATTAATATTTATATATTTATTGAATTCTTCTACATTTGTATCTGTCAATTTATATATATTTTTCCTTATATCAGTATAATTATTATATTTATTTTTAAGACGAGATATTGTAAAATAAATATCATCTATAAATCTTTTATATATATATCCGTCCTCTATATCTTCTGTTAATTTTTCTAATAATATAGAAGAATGTTCTATATTATGTAAATTAGTTATCTTCATATCTTTTAATCTTTTAATTTGTAATGGATTAAATTTAGTACGATATTCATCATCTTTTAAAATTATATCGAATAATCCGTTTACAGCTTCAAAATATTCTTTTTCTTTAATTTTCATAGACGGTTTTAAATCATCTATTTGATTTGATATATGCTCAGTATCAAATACTTCGTTTTTTGTTTTTTTATCTTTTATATAATTAATTATTGAAAAAATTTGTTCAAATATTTTATCATCTGGATTTTCTAAATAATTATTTTCTTCAAACAATTTCAATAATCTATTCTCTATATTTGTATTAAAATTTAAATATTCATATATTTCTTCATTTGTATATTTTTCTGTAAATTTAATATAATTTAAAGGATTTAAATTTAATTTATTTTTAGTACTTAAATAACTCATTATTAATTTGAAATTTTCATTAGATTTAGGTATTTCTGTCTTTTTACATTCAGATAAATTTTCTTTTAATTCTACATTATAATCTACTAAATAATAATTTAAAACATTTTCATCCAATAAATTTTCAATTAAATTTCCATCTTTATCTAAACAATAATTATTAAATAATTTTTCTATAAACGGTGTATTATTTTCAATTAATTCCTCATACGATGAGTCTACAAATATGACAGCGGGTTCATATTTATAGAAACCTTTGATTGTACAATTTAATAATAAATATTCTGTATTATTTAAATTAATATGTTTGAATTTAGTAATATTATCTTTATCATTCGTTTTCAATATTTCATATCTAGTTATATCACCGATTATAAATTTCTTTAAATCATTATAATCTATTTTACTAAATTTATTACTATCATTATTATAATGAGATTTTGTCAATAATTCTGTGATTTTATCATCTTTCATATCGTTCAAGAATTTAGATGCTAGTAAATTTAGTACAGGGAATACTTCAGATTTATTATATAATTTCAATGCATACATATATAATCTTTTATATGATGGATTACTCATAATATCGGAAATTGGTAATTTTAATTCAACATATTTAGGTTCAATTTTATTTATATCTTTTAATAATGATATATTTTCTAATGAATCATTATTCATAAAATATTTCTTAAATTCTTCATCTTTGGATGATATATAATTATTTATATCTAAAACCAATTTATTATCATATAAAGGTTTATAACTAGGCCATGATTCTTTTGTATATAGTTCACCATATCCTTTATTCAAAGTGAAATATTTATTAATTTTACTATATAAATTAAATTGTGGCGACATTAAATATCTTATTGTTTTTATAAATTGATCACCAAAATGAAATTTATCTAATGATTCCGTATGGTCTAATTCACCCATAGCATTTCCTAAAATTTCGTCTAATTTAATTTCTATGTATTGTATCATTTTTTTGTTTATACTTTGATCATCATTGGATATATTTAAATTTTTCCAACTTTCTTCTTCATCATGTATCAAAACATTATACATATCATTTAAATTCATTTTATATGTTTCATCTGATATTTGAACATGTATAAATATTAAAAACGATATTGATAATAATTCATTTATTTTTTTCAAATATTTACTAAATTTTATAACATATTTTTTATGTTTTTTTTGGTTTTTTTTATTTTCTTGTATTACTGATTTATCTTTTGATTTTTTAATAATAGGATATTTTTCTAAAATAAATTTAGAATAATTACATGTTCTAATATAATTAGTTTCTTCGTACCTATAATTTATAAATTTTTCATCATCTATTATATCAACTATCGTTGATATACTTTCCAAATCTTTTGGATATAATTTAATATTAAATATTTTTGAAAAATTTATTATTTTTTCTTTTATTTCTTTTTTATCTTCTGATATATCAGATATTTCTTCATCAACCATTAATTCATTCATTTGTATAACTTGTCCATCACTGTACCCCATGAATGTTGAGAAATCAACACTATCTACAAAATGACCACATATTTTACAACATACATTGCCATCTTCAGATTCAGGACAAAATATTGATTTTAATGTATCATAATATTCAGGATGTTTATCTATCTTACTCGAATAATAATAATGTTTACATAAAACCTTCTCATTCGTTTTAGTAGAATATAACCAATTATTATCTTCTAAACTACTATTAGATTCTCTACAATAAATTTTCATAAATTTCGTTAATAAGTTATTTTTAACAATTATATTTCTATTTTTGAAAATATATTCTAATGATAATTTAATTTTATCAGTAATATCTAATTCTTTAGTAATTAATTTCATTTTTTTCAAAGCTTTAGGTTTCAATAATTTTTTATATTGTTTTTCATATTCACTTATATTTTTCTTTATTAAATCTAGTACATCATTCTTATCTTCATATAATAAATCATTTATTGAAATATTGTATAATATTAATAACTTTTCAAAATCATTAATATTATATATATTTTTCAATAACTTTTTGCTCACGCTATCTAGTATTGATTTATTAGTTGGTAATGTATTATTTAATAATTCTGATAATTTATCTAAATTTACATTTTCTTGTAAATCAAACATATATGCCAATAGATTATTAGTATATTCATCTTTGGATGTTGCTAAATTAATTTTTTTAGAAATCATTTCATTATTTTTAAAATTATGTCTGAATGATTTTATAGAATATGACCTATTAAATAATAATATGTTTTCATGTAAATTAAAATGACTGTTTTTTAAAGAAATATTAAATCCATATTTAATTAAATTTTCAGGTAAAAATAATAAACCAATTATATTTAAAATATCTTTATCTATATATATTTCTTTTTCATCGTCATTTAAAATAAATAAATCACTTCTTGCTTTTAATAAATCTATGATATATTTTTTATCATCCATACCATTACATGAATTTGTATCATTTAAACAATCTCTAATTATATTACCACTATAATTCAACAAAAACCCTAATTTATCATTATCAGTTATATATGAATTATATTTAGTACTAAATAATATATTTAGATCTCTTAAATAACCTGTTTCATCATCATTCATTAATGTATATTTATCAACCAATTCGTCTTCTGTAGTCGATACTAGAGTATCGACTTTCGCAACAAATATATCATCACCATCTTGATATATTTTTTTCTTTAATGCTACAATAGGAATAATAAATTTAGGTAATTTGAAATCATTATTATTTTCCATATTTTTAACAAATGATAATACATCTGTTCTATCTATATCTGAAATTGATTTATTTTCTTTTATTAATTCAAAAAATGAATATGCCATTTCAGTTATTTTTTTTATCAAAAGTTCATCATCATAAATATTATATAAATTTATTATTTCTGAAATAAAATCTTCTTTTTTCTCTACTTCATTATATTTTTTAAATTGATCTTTTACTACTGTTAGATCTAATTCAATATTTTTTTCTTTAAATATATCTTTTTCATCTAGGAAAGTTTCTAATTCAACTTCTTTAATTTTAATAAATTCATAGACCTGAGATCCATCCGAAGTATGTTTTTTATTTAATAATATTTTTAATAATTCTTCTCCTTTGTTTTTTAAAAAATAAAATTCATTATCAATTTGAAAAACATTACCAAGGAAATCTTTATATTTATCATGTTGAAAATATATGACCAGAATTTGTTGATTTAATAAATCTTCGGGAACTATATTAATTTCTGATATGTCTTCTTGTTCTTCTCCGTCTACTTCTTCTTCACCTTGTTTAAAATCCATATCAGCTTCCTCATCTTCATATATAGGTAATATTATTGGATCGATATCTACACCCGCAGCATCCTCAGCATCCTCTTCACCTTCCTCTACATCCTCTACATCTTCTACATCTTCTACATCCTCAGCATCCTCTTCACCTTCCTCTACATCTTCTACATCTTCTACATCTTCTACATCTTCTACATCTTCTACATCAGATTCTTTTATTTCAACTTCATCTTCTGAATTTGAATCTTCTTCTATATCCAATACCGGATTATCAACATCGCTCATATTAATATACAATATATCTTTTTTTTTTTTAATACTTAAAATTAAAACTTAAAATTATAGTAAATAATAATAATGGATATCCAGCAATTTATAAATAAGAATGATGATTATCTTGTTAAATTTAGAGAAATGGGTTTGAATACTAGAAAATATAATGAATTAGGTTTCATTTTAGTTAAATATAAACATGATACGGACTTTAATGGATTTAATAAATTATTTAAATCAATTATTATTAATCAAGAAACTAATAAGGTTATCTGTGTGTCCCCTATGAAATCAATGAAAGTAGAACACCAAATATTATTCCATAATAATATGGATATAAGTTTATTACATGATGGTACTATGATAAATGCTTTTTATCATAATAATGAATGGATCCTATCTACTAGGTCATTCATCGGTGCAAAGAATTACTGGAATAAAGATTCAAAAAAATCTTTTAAAACTATGTTCAATGAATATTTTAATCAATATGAAGAATTAAATAAATCACATTCATATTCATTCGTATTACAACATAAAGATAATTTAAATGTATCACCCATTAAAGAAAATAAAGTTATTTTAGTTGAAGAATATTCGTATGATAATGATACAATTACTAAGTTAAATTTAAATGATTCTTCTTATTCGTTTAATGTAAATAAATCATATGAAAATTATCATGAATTAAGTAAATATGAGAATTTAGATAAATATGATAAAGGATATAATGTTTTCCTAGATGATATTAGATATGCTATGATTACAGATGATTATAATTATTTATTTAATTTAAAACCAAATCACAATAATAAATTATTTACATTTCTAACTCTATATAAACAAAGAAATCTAAATGAATATTGTAAATATTTTCCGGACGATAAAGAAATATTTGACAAATATAAAAACAAATATGAAATTATGAGAAACGAATTATATAGTAATTATTGTGAACATTTTATTAAAAAAGATATTGTTACGAAAGATGTTCCATATCAACTAAAACCATTGATTTTTGAATTACATGATATTTATAAATCAGCAGGACAAAAAATAAATATGAAATTAATAAATGATTTTTTACACAATACAAATATTAAACGTCTAACATTTATTCTGAATTATTATTGAATTTAAAGTAATACTGAATATTAAAATGAATTTAATTAAATTAAATTAAATTAATCATTAATGGAAAAAAAATCTAATATATAGTATAAAATGAAAACTGATCAAATAATTTGTTGCGTTGTTGCTTTAATTCTGGGTATGCTTTTAGCTAATATGCTCAAGAATGTATGTGGATGTAAGGTTGTTGAGGGACACGTACCAGTAACGGCCTGCAGAGGTGTAACAGGCGGCAACATCAGTGATTTCGATGCGGAGTGCAAAAATTGTTGGGACAAGAAGTTCGCTGAGGCGCTCAGTGGAGAAAGTGACTATAAGTTCAACGACTCCGTCATCGCCTGCGGTGGAGAATCAGATGGCATGACAGATGACGAGCGGAGGGCGTATCGCCGTGGTGAACCGCGCGCCGCCGCCGGGTCGATTCAACCAACTGCTTTAATTAGTGGTCCAAAGTATAAACCAGGGTCAGAGGGTGCTAGAATGCATCCGGACGCACCAACCTTTCAAAATAATACCTCAAACAGATAACAAGTGATTATTATTAAACTTCCATACTAGCTTCTATAATCTGTTTATAAATTTCACTTAATTCGCCACAGCAATCTTTGAATACTTGAACAACTTTACCTGTTTTTTCTTTTTCACTTAAATCTTCTGAATTATTCATTGATAATGTGAATAATATTCTATCTTCTAATGGGTGTGTGCGTTTATATCCACATAAACTTAATACAGAACCATCTTTAATCATTTTACCAGATATATGTGCTTGGATTATAGATCCTAAAGTATCATCAAATCCATGCCATATATTATTATTTTCAATCACACATGGCATTTCAACTAACATATTAATAACTTCATTCTTATTATCATCATTATATTTCATTTTAATTAAATTAGTTTCTTCCGTATCATCTACCAATCTATCTAATTCATCTTTAAATCCTTCGATTGATTCAATAATAATTTCATTTGCTCTAATGAATAATTGTTTTTCATCTAAATGATGTTGTGATTCTATTGTAAAATTATACCAATATGCTTCAGATTGATTATCTCTATGGAAATATCTTTGACCTTCTCTAATTATAAATTCTTTTTTATATTGTTCAGGGTCTTCAACTTCTTTCCCTGTTAGTTTAAGTTTATCTTGAATTACTTGTTTCAATAATTCTTCATCAGTTTTATAAGAATATGTAGAGCATGATACTCCTTGCCAACGAGCATCTTCTTTTGCTATTGAAATAGAGGGTGAACCATATAAAACTAATTCTTGAACATTTTCTTCCGAATTTGTAGATTTCATTTCTGTAATTATAGAGTAATATTTACTTAGGAATGGTCTGAAAATTTTTTGTTTAATTTTATCAGGAACCTGTTTAGTCAAATCATAATTATTTTTATCGATGACATTAATTAATCCATTCATATAATTAGCACTTCCCATTACAGATTGTTTTAATTCATATATTTCAAAATCATTCGCTGTAATTATAGATACAGGATTTAAATTATCATGTTTAATATTCATTATGAATAAATATTGTAAAGGATTATCTGTAGGTAATTTAGGATCTAAATATAATGGTATTAAACCAATTCTATCTAATATAAATTCATTATGTAATGATGTATTATTTGTTTCGATTGTGATATCTGAATTTTCATAAGTGGTCCTAAAAGCATAAGTTTCTATAGATGATAACAAAGTTCTACGTATCGCATTTACTATAGTTTTATCCAAACCATATGATTGATTACCTTTAATCTCAAAATTCAATCTATTATCTGTAGAAGTATCACTTTTAGTAATTTCACAAGTAAATCCAGACATTTATATAATATAATTATATATTTTTATATATTTTTCAAATTTATGTTTATTAATATTATTTAAAAATTTATGTTAAATATTCTCAAATTTATGTTTATTAATATTATTTAAAATATTAATTAAGAAATAAATGGATATTTATATAAGCAAAAAATGCCCACATTGTAAAAGTTTATTAGTGATTTTTTATAATAATAAATACCTTATTCAATATTTTAATATTATAGATGTAGAGGGCACACAAATACCTAATTTTATTACATCTGTTCCTACATTAGTTTATAATGAAGAATTATATTTTGATGAGAGGATGTATAATTTAATTGATAGTGTTAATCAACATCATATAAAACAAAATGGTGGACCACAGGGACAACAACCTAATAATATGGGACAACAACCTAATATGGGACAACAGCAACCAGGACCACCTTTAGGGACACAATCACTCGGCCAAAATATGGATGGCATGAGAACACCTAATTTAAATACGCCTTCTCAACCCAACATGCAACAACCTGATATGCAGCAAAAATCAGATAATCCCACGAAACAACTTGATAAACCCAAAGAAGAAGGCGAAATAGAAGGAGTATGTTGGGGTGAAGATTGTACATACGAAAATATTAGTGATGATAAAGGTAATAACAATTTGATGCAACAATATTGTTTTTTAGATGACGGATATAGTTCCGAAAAACCAACGGGTCCAAATAATTCTTCTTCGACTGGGGAAAAAGAAGGTCGTTTTGATAATAATGCTTATGAACAAATGATGAAAAGCAGAGGAGGTTGAATATAAATAACGCGTATGTTTTTTATATTATATTATATTTATTTAATATATATAATGGATTTTAATGATAAAACATTAACTTTATTTAAAGGATTTATGAATGATATTCTTAAGGTTTTCCCGGAACATACTGAATGTATTAATAAAAATTACAACGATATTTTAAATTCAGATGATTTAATTATAGATGAAAATGATATAATTAAAGAATTTTTAGTGATAATTGATAATAATAGTGACAATATTACAAATAAGAATGAAGAAATATTTACAGATGATTTTTATTTAATTAAAGAAATATCTATGGAAACTATATGGACTTCTAATATAAGTAATAAAACTAAAGATAATATTTGGAAATATTTACAATCATTTTGTTTAATTAATATTTCAAAAAATTCAAATGATAAAATCAATGAAGTATTAAAATCAATAGAATCTAATGAAAAAATTAAAGACAAAAAATCATTAAAAGATATTAAAAATATTAAAAAAATTAATGAAAATTTGAAAAATACTGCCGAAGAAGAAGAAGAAGAAGATACTAAAGATAATAATTTAAATGATATGGACAATATTCTTAATAATACAAATATTGGTAATTTAGCTAAAGAAATTACAGACGGTTTAAACTTAGATGAAATGGGTGAAGACGGGTTATCTGATTTTATGAAACCTGAAAATATGATGAATATATTTCAAAAAATTAATACCACTTTAACAGATAAAATTAGTAATAATGAATTAGATGGTAATGCTTTATTAGGTGAAGCATCTAATTTAATGGGTAAAAATGATATGATGAAAGGTATGATGAGTATGTTTGGTAATATGGGAAATTCTGGATCTGGTGATGGAAACATGCCAGATATGAGTAATATGATGAATATGTTTGCAGGTATGAATAACCAATCATCTGAACAACCCAAACCCACAGAACAAAATCACGAACAACGCTCACCATCAAATAATACAAATGACAATCATGACCCAGATGTTGTTAGAGAACGACTAAGAAAGAAGTTAAACAATAAACAATAATTTTTTTATAAATATATATATTATATATATATGAATACTTTTTGGATAAATGATTTATCAATTTTATTTAGTAAAAACCATTTTTTAGAAGTAATACCATTATCTTCTATGAAATTTAATAACAAATTAAATGCTATATTTAGATTATCTATTTATTATTTCTTAATTATTACATTAATTAATAAAAATATTAAAAACATAGTTGTTCCCATTTTTGTAGGTATAGTAACTGTAGTATTATATAATTATTATAGAAAATTCCATAATATTAATGAATCTAATGATAATAATAATAATATTTCAAGAAATTCAAATAATTTAAATATAAGTTCGGATAATGATAGCGGTATCCAAGGATGTAAAATGCCTACTAAAGATAATCCATTTATGAATGCTGGTCTATATGACATGGCGACAGGTAACTTGGAAAAATCGTGTAATTCATATAATAATAGTGTTATTAGAGATTTAGAAAAAATTAATTATAATAATGATTTATATAAAGATCAGTTCGATATTTTTGATAAAGAAAATGGTAATAGACAATTTTATACAATGCCTGTAAATTCTATTGTTAATGATCAAGGTGCATTTGCAGAATGGTGTTATAGCAGAGCACCCACTTGTAAAGAAGGTAATGGTATTCAGTGTTTTGCTAATTTACCTAGTTCACAAAATGTATCCGGTGGTCCTGGAGGCAAGGCAAGCGGGACCGGAGGAGGGTAGATAAGTAATAATTACTAATCCCATAAATGAAGTTAATAAAATTAATAATTATATATAAATAAATATATTTTACATATATATAATGTCAAATCAATATAATAATTTTAATGAGGGTGGATCAGATTTTGATTTACAGTCATGTGGTGATCAGAAGATTGATAAAAAGACTTTTTCATTATTTGGTCAAAGTAATTTAATGTATGATGGGGGAACTACCACCATTGATAATGAACAAAGATTAGGTCCAGGCAGAAGAGAATTAGATAATATGTATGGATGCGAATGCGGATTAGAATCTGCTAGAGATTTACAATTAAGTCAACCAGCTATTAATTTTAATGCTGGTACAGGTTGGATGGGTGAAGGAGGATGTTTAATCGATAATGATTCGGCACTCAGATCTGACCTATTAACTAATAAAAATTACAGAAATCAATTACCCCAAAAATATACTTCCGGTTATTTTGGTAAAGGAGCATTTAATGTTGATACTGAATCTATTATTCAAGGGGGTAATTTAACTAGTCACGGTGATAAATCATGTAATGTATTATCAGGTGTTTCTATAGGTAATTATTACACTCCTATGATACCTCGATTATCCAAAGAAGTCCAAAACCCTATCCATATTATTCCAGAAGATAATAGTAAAGGTTGGGTTCGTGGAGGATTACCTTCCAGAGATATATTTAAACAAATGGATTATAAACAAAGATGTAATGCACCCAGCAATAATAATAACAATAATAATAATAATAATTCTAATAATAATAATAATAATAATTCTAATAATTATAATTAAAATATATTAAATGCTGTAAATTAAATATTTATATATAATATAATATGAATGATTTATACTTAAAACATGAATCTGATCAATTACACCAATTAAATAAAGAATCATTAGGATCGGGGTTATATATGCTGGATGTTGCTAAAAAAATGAATAGTGTAGCATATCCGTGGGCACCTACTGTCCGCTTACAAAAAATGGGAGCATCGATTAATAAAAATATGTCTCTGGTTGATACTGAATCGGATTTAAAAAACATTGTTAATGTTAATAGTAATGATCCAAATAAAAAATATAAACCAGACCCCAACAAAAAAATCGAATATAAAGATTTACCTGATGGTTTTTTTCATGAAGAAAGTACCTTATTAAATAATCCTCCGTCAGAGTTAAGAGGTATAGCTAAAAATAGATTTTATCAATTACATAGAGATCCTCAAAAAAACGCATGCGAACCGTTTAGAAGATTAGGTGAAGATACTTACCAAGATATTATAGATAATGAAAAAGATTGTTAAATAAAGAAAAGATTGTTAAGTAAATTTATTTATTTTTTTATATTTATTTTTTTAAAATATTATTATATACATATAATAATATGGAAGCAAGTATTTTATTAGGAATATTGGGAGCGGGTTATTTCTTAAATAATAGTAAAAAATCGGACGATAATAATAATAATAATTCAGATTTACCTACTAGAGAAGAAGCATATGAAACTGATTACTTTCATGATTCTAATAACCAACAAGAACATTCTACTAGTTTATATGATGAATATAAAACAACCCAAATCCCAGGGGTTAAAAATATTAATTTCCAAAATATACAAGATTATTTAAATTCAGAAGATAATGATAATAATGAAGGTAAAGAATATATATATAGTAGTAGTGCTGGTGCTAAAATAGGGAAAACCGATTTTCTAGTAAATGATCAAGGAATAAAAATAGAACCATTCTTTACGACAGCGCCACCCAATATTAATTTAAATGATAATAGACATCTATCCAGACATCAAGGTGGTAAAGATTACCATATTCAAAAAAAAGAACAGACACCTTTCTTTGAAACTTTTAAATCTGAAAATGTTCACGGTCAAAAACCTTATTCAGATGAATTGAAATCACAGATATATGTCTCTAATAAAATGACTAATGTATTACCATTCGAACAAATACAGGTCTCACAAATAGATGAAAAAAGTATGAATAATATAGATATCGGTCGTCAATACTATGAAAAACATAGTATAGATAATTTAAGAACACTTAATAATCAACAACATACGCATGGTGGACGTATTTTACCTGGAAAAGGTGAGCAAAAAGGTGGTAAAATCGGTCAAGTATTTAAACATACACCTGAAATTGATTATTTTAATACCCCAGATAAATGGTTAACTACTACAGGAGCTTATATTGCTAAATCAGAAAGACCTGAACAAATTGTACCCAATACTAATAGACAATTCTTTAATAAACAAGAATTTGGTATTGCTACTGGTGGTGACCACGAAGCACCTCAGTATAGATCAAAATATGCCGTTTCAAGTAAACAGAATTTTCAAACTGATAGCATGAGAAATGCTGGTGTGACTGTTGACCAATCCAATAATGATACAGTCAAAGACACATACCAAATGTATCCAAATGAAAGAGATGTCACTACTTTAAGAACATATGATAGCAATATTTCTACAGAAGTCAAAGATTTTACATTAGGATTAATGGATGATATGAAGAAAACTATTAAACAAACTACAATTGATTCTCAAAATAATGGATATATTGGTGGAGGCACAGATTTACCTACTGAAAGATTATATGATGAAATTAAAAAGACTAAAAAACAATTCACATCTTCTGACCAAAATTATATGGGCACAGGCGGAACTGAAGTGGGTCAACCTATGGATCATAATAATTATAATAATGCTGAAATGAATGCTACTAAAGAAATAATTGCTCAAGGCAGATATCCTGTCCCAGAAGGTAGTAAATATTATAATAGTAAAGAAACATATAATATCGAAGTTAAAAAGAATGAAAGCGATTATTATAATCAAAGACAAACTCATTATGATAGAATGAATCCAGAATATTTAGAAAAAGATACATGCGAATTCACACATTTTAAAGACAAACTTAATGATACTGCTATCGCTGGCAGAACAACCGACCCTAATTTATTAACCGCCTTTAGAAACAACCCCTATACTCAATCTTTAGAATCATTTGCTTATTAAAAAAATATATATTTATTATATATATAATGGATGAAATATACGTTAAGGCATTTGTAGCATTCGTCGTAGGTGCTTTAGTATACAATTTAATAGATAGTATGAAGTTATGTAATAAAAATATAGTAGAAGGTCAAAGCGCTGGCGCTGGCGCTGGTACTTGTATCCCTGATGAAACTAATTCTGACGCGGAAGCAGTAGATACTTGCGCAATAAGAACAGAAGACAGTTGTGAATCTTCAGGTGATAACGGTGATTCACAACCATGTAAGTGGGAACCTGCCGGATATGAACCAGGACAAACCGACGCACAGAAATATGGTCCGACCGGGACAATCACACTAAATAACATCATGGATGATATTAATAAATCATTATTTCCAAGTGATCCAATTACAGGTCTTCCCCTCTTTATTGGTGTGGTCTCAAAACTAGCAGGAGTAACCAATACAACGAAACCATCAACTAGTGAAATTGAAAGTGCAAGTGGTGTATTTGCTAATGTCCATTCCTTATCAGATTTAGGTAACCCATTAAATTCAGAAGCTCTCGATTTAATAGAATTAATTATGAGAAATTTCATAAAATTAGATCCGGATACTTTAAATACGAATATATTAGCTCAATTTCCTAATTTAGGGTCGAATATATGTGATAATGATATAAATATTTATGTATATGCATTTTCATTATTATTATATAATAAAAAAATGGATGACGATAAAATGGGTTATATAATAAATATATCTAATAGATTATCCAAATATGTACCTGATATATTAGAGAAAATTCAAGATTTATATAAGAATTGTAATGATAACGACCGTTATGACCCTAAAAAAGCAAAAGTATTATCAGGTCTATATCATAAATTATTCAAAAATAATAAAACTATCATTAATTTTAATGGTATAAGTGATTTAATGGAAAGTCTTGAAAATGTAAAAACAATTTATATTGTATTATTCATGGTCTGTGCTACTTATATACTAGTTAAATTTATGGGTATGTTCAATATGAAAGTTAATATGTAATCCCTAACGATTTATAATATTTTTTTATTGATTCATTCATATCATCTTTATTATCCTTATCATATTTTTTTATAATATCATAATTCAACTCCATATTATTTTTGTCTGATACAAATATAATACCATTTTTAATGTAAATTTTTTTTAACATATAATATATATGAATAAACAAACTATTTTTATTATAGTTATTATAGTATTTTTTAACTTTTTACTTTTAAATATATTTAGATTACAAAATGATTTATTTTCTCTGAAATCATATAAAAATAATAATAAAGATAATAAAAATAATAATTTATCAGGATTTAATAAAAATAAAAACAAATACAAACCTCTGAATAATAATAATAATGATAGTGTTCGCGGTAAATTAAATAATATAGCCAGTTTAGTTGATATTGATATGAATAAGATAGATAAAACTGACGCACAATTTATTCCTAAATATAAACAAATTTAAAACTACTTAAGCATAATTCTATTTTTATAATTGTAATCATAACTATGGATTTTCTATTGAAACAAGACATTGATAAAAATAATTTTAATATTTTTATCCGTGATTTATCATTATCCTTAAATGCTAATCTTAAACATATAATTGAAGATAGTCTCAAACTAAACTCGTGTATTACTACTAACCTACCTACTAAACACCATAAAGGTAGAAAACCTGTGGTCAAAAAGAAAGATATTATTATCGCCGAACAAAATAAAAAAAGAGAATTATTAAAAATACAAACAGATTTGAATAAAGTAAATTTCCTATTTGAAAATAAAGATATAAATAATCCTTTTAAATCAGTTAAATTATTAAAATCTAAAGAAGGTATTGAAAAAATGAAATATCTTTTATTAGAACATTATTGGAACAACGAAGAAAAGAAACAATATATGAATTTCATCATTTCATTATATTATCAACTTAAAG
>Ga0209632_10002624_pt1 | contig 17094 bp, 20 predicted proteins | sample COG_10_FD_184754 | JGI IMG/M metagenome (GOLD analysis project Ga0209632, IMG submission 184754) | Pelagic Microbial community sample from North Sea - COGITO 998_met_10 (SPAdes) (version 2) | ecosystem: Environmental > Aquatic > Marine > Neritic zone/Coastal water | place: Helgoland, sampling... | reverse complement strand
TTTCTAGTTTAGGTATCAAGGTTAATTAACATGGATGTTTGTTGAGAGTTTGGTAAATTTACGGGGTCTTCGAGCTGTTGCCCGTTGATGTTAATCCAATTTACAATTCTTTCAATTTGTTCATTTATAAAATAAATATATTTATATTCATTATCCGTCCATTTCTCATCACGCGGATTTGGTAATGTTGGTGGTGATTCTTGATAAATTTGGTAATAAAGCATATTTATACGCGTTTCTTCTTTCTCATTGCCGTCTCTATCCCTAGAGTTTCGTGTGTGTTGCGGAGGCGATGTTTTTGGTATCGTCTTTCGCCAAGTTGGCTCTGACAAACTTTTTATAATTTGAATTGAACCATTATCCATATATAAATAATTTGACTTAAATTCGTAAGAACTTTCATCTATGGTCGCATATTCATCGTTCCTGTCTGGATCAATCTCAATATATTCGCCTAATGAAATATCAATATTATCTTTACATTGTATACTTCCGGGTAACTCTTCTAAATTTAAATCTAATTCTGTAATAAATTTTCTTTTAGAATTTTTAATTTGTAAACAATCTAATAATATTTTTTTCCAATTTTTTAAACCGTTGATAATTTGTATATCATTAATAATTGTGTCTAATAATGATTGTTCACATCTTAAAATATGTTGATTATAATCGTCAATAATTACGTTAAATAATTTTTTACATGTTAGTAATTCATAAATAAGAGTTCCAAATCCCCATGAATCAATTTTAAATATATTTTGTGTTTGTTCTGTCCATAACGTTTTGTTATATTCAAGTTTGGTCGGAGGGGTTATAAATATTTCAGGAGGGATTACACGGTTATTCACTTTCATTGTCTTTATACCAACAAACGGCCATTGAGAAGCATCATTTTTAACTAATAAACTTATTCCAAAATCTGTTATTTTTACTGTATTTTCTTTTGTTAATAATATATTTCCTATATGAATATCAAAGTGTAATATATTTTTACTATGTAAAAATATTAAACCTTTACATACACCTTTTATGATAGGGTTATGATCTTTAAATTCATGTTTAGATTTTAAATAAGTATTTAAATCTTTTTCGTATTCTGTCATAACTAAACCAAACAAACTATAAGTATTAGTTGCGTCACAAGGACAACATGGAGCCTTCTTCTTCTCTCCGTTCTCTACTTCCTCCTCCTTTTCATCAGTTGAACATGTTCCTACATCACATAGTTTTAATCTTGCAAAACCTTTAACATTTGCTATATTATCATGTTCTCCAATATAAAGAGTTATTGCAATTTCTCGTATTAATTCAATTTCTTCTTTTGGATCTTTTTTATTTGAAAATTTAACAACTACACCCTCTTCTGAGTTATATGTTTTAGAGACTATAGATCCAAACTTACCAGAAGAAAGAATAGTTTTACAATCTTTATTAATATTTATTGCTTTTTCCCAATCTGTTAATTTGTCAGTTTTATTATATGAAGTTTCAAGTATTGAACTAGTATCATCATATTCTGAAAAAATTTCTGTCAATTTTTTCCGTATTGCTTCATTAAAAATAGATATTATTTCTGTTTCTGATTTTGAACTAGATATTATTTCTGTTTCTGTTTCTGAACTTGTGAGATAAATTGCTCCCGGAACACTACCACCTTTCAACGAATATCTTTTTTTTTTTTTTAATTTGCTCTTATTTGACATAAATATAGATTTAATTTTCTTAGACATTAACCTCTTTTTATTTCTTCTAATCTTTAAAGATTTATTGTTATTACGGAAATTATTCTTAATTTTTGATCTTTTCATTATATATATATAGGAAAATAATTTATAAAAACAAATTAATAAAATTATTATAATTTAAAATCAGCAGGCAATTCTTCTATAAGTGTATGATAATATTCTTCAATATCTTTCATCTTTTTTATATCATATCGCGTCAAAAAATTAATAGAGGTGCCTTTACGACCAAATCGCCCACTCCGCCCTATACGGTGAATATAACTTTCAATATTATTAGGAATATCATAGTTAATCACTAAGGAAACTTGTTGAACGTCTATTCCTCGCGATAATAAATCAGTAGAAATCAACATACGAGATGTTCCATTTCTAAACTCTTCCATAATCTTATTGCGTTCCTCCTGCGTCAAATCACCATGAATGCAAACGCAAGAAAAATCATCATCACATAATCGGCGGTACAATTCTTCAACCATTGTTCGCGAATTACAATAAATAATAGTTTGTGAAACAGTGCACATATCATACAGATCACACAAAGTATCATATTTATATTCATTGTGTTCTAAGTTGATATAAAATTGTTTAATACCTTCCAAAGTTAAATCCTCATTTTTAACCAGAATTTTAACAGGGTCTCTCATAAAACATTTTGATAATCTGAAAAAATCAGGCGTCATAGTAGCACTGAACAATCCAACTTGAATATTATTAGGAAGAAACCTAAAAATATCGTATATTTGATTTGAAAATATTTTTGATAACATTTCATCGGCTTCATCTAATATCATTACTTTTAAATCACGCGTATCTAATGCCTTTTTATTAATCATATCAAGAACACGACCAGGTGTTCCAATAACAATGTGTGGATTTTTAAGAAGGGCATCAATATTATCTCTAACGGCAGTTCCTCCTACAGATAAATTTACATCAATTTTCATGTAGGTTGAAAGATTTTTTATAACACCTTCAATTTGTAATGCTAATTCTCGTGTATGAGCCAATATAACTGCTTGAGTTATATTTTTAGTTTCATCGATCCGTTCAAGTACACCAATAGAAAATGTAGCAGTTTTTCCGGTTCCTGATTGTGCTTGTGCAATTAAATCGCGACCATCAATTAAAGGCTTAATTGCTTTTTGTTGAATAGCACTAGGATTTTCATAACCAGTACCATAAATACCTCTTAATAAATTTGACTTAATATTTAAGTCATCAAATGATTCTGTGATTATAGTATTATAATCTACAGAATCAGTTGTTGATTCAGAATCACCTAATGATTCTGAATCAACATTAGTGGGGGTTTCAATTTTATTTTCCATTTTGTCTAATACATAATATATATATAAATTGTTTAAATAATTTTATTTAAAAGTATAATATAATATTATTATATATGCCAACATTAAATTTAGAAGACTTAGAGACTAAAAAAATTATAGTACCAAAAGAATTAAACAAAATTATAGTACAAAAAGAAATAATAAAATTTTTAAAAGATTACGAACATAGTAAATGGCTTACCGGATGTTAGAATTATTTTTTAAGTTTGCCGTAATTTATACTTACTATTCCAACAAATATCAATATTATACCCATAATTCTATATATTTCAAATTTTTCTTTAAATATAAAATATCCTATTAAAGAACCCAATAATATAACTATACCTTGAATATTTGGAATTAAATATGATACTTCATCTTTTTTTATTAAAAATAGTAAAAGTATTGACCCTACCATACCAGTTATTACGGCCATTATAGTCCAAAATAAATCTTTTCTGGTTAGTTTCTTAAAACAAGAAAAAGAACATGTTTTACTTTGTATTAAATATCCAATATAGAATGAAATAAATACAATTGCTAAAAACTGATATATTAGTGTAAATTCACTTGAAGAAACATTATGAGATGCTTGTTTTTTCAAATATGGATTAATAGTAAAAGATATAATTAATAAAACCATCATAATATAGGTTGAAATCATTTGTTATACTATAATGAAATATTTTATTTATTTGTTCCATTTACAATCATAACTTCTCCAATAGTCGGTATCTTGTGTTTCATTAAGACATTCATTTTCTGTAGTATGTATATCACACGGATCATCAGGTTCATTTTCATCTAATATAGTTGCTTCACAATACCCCTTTTTCAACACAATATTCGAATTATTATTGCTTTTTATTTTAGACTTATCTTTTTTAGATTTACTTTTTAATGGTGTTTTAGATGATTTAACGTTTCGTTTTACTGCTGATTTAACTTTTCCTTTTACTGCTGATTTAACTTTTCGTTTAGAAGTTTTAACTTTTCGTTTAGCTGTTTTAGCTTTTCCTTTTGATGCTGTTTTAACTTTTCCTTTTACTGCTGATTTAACTTTTCTTTTTACTTCTGTTTTAACTTTTTCTTTAGCTGTTTTAGCTTTTCCTTTTGATGCTGTTTTAACTTTTCCTTTTACTGCTGATTTAACTTTTCTTTTTACTTCTGTTTTAACTTTTTCTTTAGCTGTTTTAGCTTTTCCTTTTGATGCTGTTTTAACTTTTTCTTTAGCTGTTTTAACTTTTTCTTTAGCTGTTTTAGCTTTTCTTTTTAATGGCATTTTATATTATAATAAAAGAAATAATTTACGATCCACACATTAAACAATCCGGATCATCTTTACGACACACAAATTTTTCGTCACTTTGTTTAGCTTCTGGTTCAATAGTAAATTGTTGAGCCTGTGCTACAGGTTTTGTTCTTAAATAATAAATCCCGGTTTTAAGACCTTTGGTCCACGAATAGAAATGCATGCTTGATAATTTATTAAAATCGGGTTCTGCCATAAATAAATTCAGACTTTGTGATTGACATATATATTTCCCCCTATCAGCAGCCATATTTATTAAAGTTTTATTACCTATTTCCCAAACAGTTTTATAAATTGCTTTAATATTATCTGGAATACACTCTATATCTTGGACACTTCCATTATTTTTAATAATTTTATTCTTTATTTCTTCACTCCATAAATTAAGTTCCAGTAGATCTTCAATCAAATATTTATTTATAACAACAAATTCGCCTGCCAAAGTACGTCGTAAATAAATATTAGAAGTAAATGGTTCTATACATTCGTTATTACCCATAATTTGTGATGTTGATGCAGTTGGCATAGGAGCCAATAAAAGACTATTACGAATACCATACTTTCCGATTTCTTGACGTATATATTCCCAATCATAACGATCACTTGATTTGACATCCCATAAATCAAATTGAAATAATCCTTTACTCAATGGACTTCCTTCAAAACTTGAATAACTTCCTAAGAAATTATCTCTATTTAATTCTTCTTTGATTGGTTTATAAATCTTTTTTAAAGCAGATAATTCTTTTTTCATTTCTGTAATAACATCTGAGCTTACATTATCGCTACATTTTTCGATTTTATTCATTAAATATTTAATCTGTTTAATATGAGGAGCCCGTTTTTTTGCTATTTCAAGTGATGTTTTAATCGCTCCATAATAAATAGTTTCAAAAATATTATTGTTTATTTCTTGAGCCTCTAAACTGTCAAACCCTACTTTCATCATTGCAAATACATCAGCCAAACCCTGAACTCCAATACCCATAGGACGATGTAATTTATTTGAAAATTCACATTCTGGTATAGGATAATAGTTTACATCGATTACTTTATTTAGATTTTTAGTAATTACTTTTGTTATTTTTAAAAGCATATCATAATCAAATTCTTTACTATCTTTATTAACAAACTTAGATAAAGCTATTGATGCTAAATTACAAACCGCATATTCAGTAGGAGACGAATATTCTATAATTTCGGTACAAAGATTACTCGATTTTATAGTTCCAAGATTTTTTTGATTAGATTTATTGTTAGCTGCATCTTTATAACAAATATACGGTGTACCTGTTTCAATTTGTGATTCTAATATAGCAAACCATATATCACGAGCCTCTATTGTTTTACCTTTATATTGAGGATCTTGTTCATATTTCAAATATAGTGCTTTAAATTCTTCACCATGACAATCAGCTAATCCTGGTGCTTCATCAGGGCAAAATAACGTCCATTTTCCGTTTTCTTTAACACGCTCCATAAATAGATCAGGTATCCATAGTGCGTAAAAAAGATCCCGAGCTCGGTCTTCTTCGTTTCCATGATTTTTTCTTAACAGAAGAAAATCAAAAATATCTTTATGCCATGGTTCTATATAAATTGCGAAGGAACCATTACGCTTACCCCCCCCATTATGAACTATTCCATTATGTAACAAATAATTATGTTCCTCTTTGAATTGAAGGTCGAACAACGTTCCATCATATGATGTATTACTAATGGTTGTGATTCTTGATAGCAAATAATTATTATATTTGAAAAATTTAAAAAAATGTGAATCACACTTTATTTCTAATAAATCGCAAATTTCTTTTGTTTTTGGTATTCGTAATGTATAACTTAGTTTTTGATTTGTAATACTATCACCTCTATAAGTAATATGTGTTTCACCAATCATATCTCTTACTGTACCACTCGTTAAAACACCTAGTTTTAAACATAAAAATCGCACACTTTCAATTAAGTTGCGTGATGTACTATCAAATACTATTTCATTACCAACACATCCATCAGTATCTACTAGACCTTTAATAATATGTTTACTTTTTTCTATAGGAAGGTTTAACCATCGATGATGGCAATATTTTTCTTTATTTACATCATAAACATCATTATATCTAAAGGGCATATTTACTGTTTTATGCCAGTAAATCCGTGTTGTATTATCATTAGTTTCAATCCTATATTCTATATATTTACTATTAAAATATCTTTCTACATCATATAATATGTGCTTTTTATTAGTTGTGTGTAAACTTATATAACCATTTTTATCTTTTGCATGCATACATCCATCACCCAATATAACACCATATATATAACAATCTTTGTTAGAGATACTACTTATATCTTTATTATATTTAGGTATTGGAAATACAACCATATCATCTGTAGTAGCTTCACTAGCATCAGTCCACTCAAAAGAAATTAACTTTTTATCTAATCTATTTTTTATTACTGAATAATTTAAACCTTTTTTTTGATTTTTTAATAAGTACATTGGATGTTCATCTGTAATTTCTAAATCATCTATACTATGTTGTATTTTAAATTTAATTAGATTACCAGTGTAAGGATGTTCTAATACATTCTCTATTGTTTCTACATCACCTTTTAAATTATACACTTCAGTTTCACCAATTGTAACATCCTGTATTTTCATAGGTCCATTTGTAGTATAAATCAATGTTTCAGGTAGGACACATTGATCAACATACCGAGCTGTATTATTAAATACTCGCAACATAGGAACTAAGCCATTTGAAATCCCATTTGTTCCACGAATTTTACTGTTTTTGGCACGAACATTATGTATATGTAGACCAATTCCACCTGCCCATTTTGAAATCAATGCACAATCTTTTAGTGTAGAAAAAATACCATCTATACTATCATCTTTCATTGATAATAGGAAACAAGAAGATAATTGAGGTCTAGGTGTTCCTGAATTAAATAAAGTTGGTGTAGCATGAGTAAAATATTTATTTGACATATAATTATAAGTTTCAATCGCTTCTTTGATATCTGTTAAATGTATCCCAACAGATACTCGCATAAACATATCTTGTGGTCTTTCAACCACTTTTCTATTGATTTTCATTAAATAACTTTTCTCTAAAGTCTTGAATCCAAAATAATCAATATTGAAATCACGTGAATAATCTATAACATCATTTATTTTTGTACCATGACTTTTTATAATTGAAAATACCTTTTTACTAATAAGCCCTTCTTCATATAATGCTTTAATTGTTTCGGTAAATGATGGAAAAGTATTTTTATGATGATTTGATACTACTATTTTAGACGCTAAAGAACCATAATCAGGATGCTCGGTTGATAAAGATGCACAAATCTGTCCCGCTAACTCATCTATTTCTGATGTGTGAATATTTGGATAAATTTGTGAACATACTTTTTGAGTTACTTTAGACGGATTAATTGTTAATCCTTCAGATAGTTTTTTAATACGTGTCAAAATCTTGTCAAATTGTATTTCTTCTTTTGTCCCATCACGTTTCGTAACATAATCTAATTCCATATTGTAATTCAATTCTATAATACTATTATTCGCCATTGTTTTAGATATATTTTATAAAATATTTTATTTTAAAATTTAAAATAAAATTGATTTAAATACAATTCATAAATTTACTTATATTAAAAGCATAATGATTTCATTCCTATGGCCATTCACATACATTATTAATTACTTTTTCCCAGAAAATAAAAATCCAATTGATTTAAGCGATTTAATCTACTTTGATTTTGAAACTACAGGACTTAATCCATATCATGATCAAATTATAGAATATGCATTGATTCAAGAAGAAGAAGATGAAACTTATGATATTGATAATGAAGAAACTTATAAAAATAATACATTCATAACTGAATTGGTAAATCCTGAAGTTAAATTTGAAAAGAAAATTACTGATATTACAGGGATTCATCCTGAAGAATTAGAAAATAAAGAAACTATTATATATGAGCTTCCTAAAATGATGAAGTTCATTAATTATGATATGAATACTAAACATATTTACATGGTAGCTCATAATTGCGATTCATTTGACAGACTTTTCTTGCTAACACAACTTAAAAAATACAATACAACTAATGATAAAAACCTTGATTATAAACATATTATGTTTATTGATAGTCTTAACTTGTGTAAAAAACTTTTACCAAATATTAAAAGTTATTCAATGAAAAATATGGCACACCATTTTAAAATTAAATCAGGCACTCATAGAGCATTGTCAGATACAATTGCTCTTAGAGAATTGTATCTTAAACTTATGGAATTACTTGAAAAGGAACTCAATATTAATAAAGATTATTTGTTACATACTCCAAGTATTGTATATAAATACATTTACTAAATACTTTTTAGAAAAAAGTAAAATCAAAAAAAACATAGATTTTAAAATCAAAAAAACATAGATTTTAAAATCAAAAAAACATAGATTTTAAAATCAAAAAAACATAGATTTTAAAATCAAAAAAACATAGATTTTAAAATCAAAAAAACATAGATTTTAAAATCAAAAAAACATAGATTTTAAAATCAAAAAAACATAGATTTTGTTAAAACTTTTATAAAGTTTAATACTTTTTAGAAAAAAGTAATTTAATATTTTATTAAAGGATTTACAAAATAAATCAAAAATGAGAAAAATGCTACAATCCAACACCAATAACTTCCAACAACTGTAATATCTTTAAAAACTAACGTTGTGTATAGCCATGGAATAATATAAAATAATACTACAAACAAGGTGAATATTTTATTTTTAGGATATATATATTTATATGCTATTACTAATCCAAATAATACTACTATTACATAATGGTAGTGTGGGAAATTCCACACTACATGGTCTGAATTACCTGATTTATATGGTATAAATTTATTTTTCTGGGTTATTAATATATATAGTGCGAATATAGCACTCATAACAAAAATTAATAATGCTATAATCCAAAATATATTATTTTTAAATTTTATTTTATAGAGATTATCATATGTTAATCCAATCATTATTGCTAATGGATGGAAAAATAATAATAAATTTGCTAAAAATGCTCCTATTTTTTTTAGAATAACATTATTATAATCTATTCCCAACCATATTAAAGTTTCAAATAGTTGCATTGTTCCATAAGACATAATAAATATAGACATTAACCTATCATTTGGTAAATTCCGTTTATATAATAAACCAGATACTAAACTTATGATTATAAATGAACCAAACGATACCTCTTTATTCCAACACATATTATTTTTAAAGATTATATTTTTGGAAAAATGGAGTTATAAAATATATTAAAAATGCTAATATAGCAACTAACCAGCACCAATAAGATCGGAATATCTCAAATTTAATTCCTTTCGGGCCTACATTTTGAGAATATATAGCTGTTGTTCCAAAAAACACTAATAAGAATAATGAATATACCATATTTTTAGGAAACATTATAGTAAATAATACAATTACTAATAATACAACTCCATATTTATATTGTTCATCTAAAAATTTTGGAATTTTCCATATTAAATGTTGTGATTTAGGTGATACATATGATATATAATTATGTTTATTTACTAATCCTTGATATATTGTATTTAGAACTCCCAAAACAAATAATAATACCGCAAAACAAAAAAATAACTTGTACAATATATTCTTTTTGACCTTATTGTAAAAATTATCATATTTTATACCTAATAATAACCCCAAAGGATGGAAATATAAAAGTAATGTTGCTAGAACAGTTCCTATTTTATTTATTATTGGTTTATTATATTCTAATCCAACCCAAATTATAGTTTCACATAGTTGCATTGCTCCATAAGCCATTACAAATATAGCCATCACGCGATCATTTGGTAAATTACGTTTGTACAATCCATAACAAATTACAGATATAAGGGCAAATGTAGAAATTGAAACCTCTTTATTCCAACACATATATTATTTATAAAGATTTTTAAAATTTTGCTTAAAAGATTTTTTAAATCTTTAATCTAAGAAATGTAATTCTTTTTCTTTATAGGCTTTTTTAGGTTTTTTACTCTTAAGTGATTCAATACCAATTTCTCTATGTTTTAAAACATCGTCCCAAAAGGCTTTAATATTTCCAAAATTTTTTGTAAAATAACTTTTATCTCTTTTAACTAATACAACATTATATTTATTTAAATACCAGAAAGTAGATGTTAAATATTCTAAATATTCATTATCATAAATTTTGCTTATCAATTCTTCTTCCCATGCTTCAAACATTTCTTTACATTTAATATGCTTTTCTTCAGAGTAGTAAAATAGTGGTTTTTTAAGTTTAGAATCATACAATTCAATAATTATTCCCTTTTCTTTAAATGGTTCAATATCTTCAAAAAATGCATCTTTTGAAATATATTTCTGAAAATCACATTCCAAAAAATCACAGTAGTCTAAATCACACACTTCTAATTGACCTTGAACTTGCGCAAAATAACCGGGTGGAATTATTCCAGTAATTTTCCGTGATTTAGGACATTTAATTTCTAACATACGGCCTATATAATTTTTATTTTCACTATTGTAATGAACTATACCATCGGGCGATGCACCGAAAAAAGGAATAATTGGGTGAGGTATACATCCAAATTCAGTTATAATAAGTTTATTTCGCTTTTCATAAATTTGAACCGCTAAATCTTCAAATTTAATTCCATGCATAATTGCATCATTCGTTAAAAATGGCATTTCTTCGCCACATTTTTTCATGATTAATTCATTACGTTTAGATACAGCTCCTTTATCAATAACACTGTAAAAATCACTTGCTGTTAATCTATTATTACGGTAAGTATACCATTCTGGACTCCGTTGTTCTGGTTGAGGAATTTTCTCTAAATGTTTAAATTTGGATTCAAGATACAATAATTCTGATTCACTATAATTAGGATCATCAGGCATATTCTTTTTTTGAAGCAATAATTTATGGATTTCATCACAGATTTTATTCACTTCATTGCTACATTTCAAGTCTGCAAATTGTGAATATGTTTCAAGTACTAAGACTTTTGTATCTTCAAAAATAGTATTATCACACAAATCATCACATGTTACTTCACTATTATCAACCAAATCAGTTATGATACTGAACAATTCTTGGTCCATTTTATATTTACACTTAATATATCTTTATATGAATCAATTTTATAATTTGATTTAAAAATAATATGATAAATAAAATAAATGGAAACAATTGAAGAATCACCTGAAACAGAAGAAGAAATTAAAAAACTGGAAGAAGCTATGTGTCATGAAATAGAACATGCATTAAATGATATAGATAGTCAAATTATGAATTTGCTTGTACAACGTAAAATTCAAGAGAATCTTATGAAAAATATACTTGAAAAATACAATAAACCTTTAACCCCTAAAAATTTGAATAAAAATATATTAAATAGAATTAAGACACATTATGATTATAATTATGCGGTATATTTAGAATCAGTTTATTCCACCATACTTAAAGTTTTTTCCTAAAAAGGTTTTTTAGCCTGTCGCACCTGTAACACCAACCGGTCTGCTACCTGAATCACTCGCTGGATTAAATAGCCAATCATATAGTTCATGTTTCTCAGTGTAATTGCTTTTTATAAATCGCGGTGTTTTGCGAATAACCTTTTCTTCATTAGTTGGTATACCAAAACAATCCCAATCTATTTTAACATAATCTGATTTGATAACGTTGTGTTCATTGTCAAACATTTCGGCATCAGGGTTTAAAATCCAACTTGTTCTATCTACAACTCCATTATGTTTATCTTCTGTGTCTTCAAAATCAACTAAGCTATAATTATTTTTACGATCACTGTATTTTTTTACCTTTGATATATCTACTTTTGGTTTAAATACAATTGAACCCCGTGAATCAACAGCATCTCTCTCGATACCTAATACCTCTCTTGAAACACCGTTTTTAATACTATTTAGGATTATATGTTTGTCATTAAATGTAATATCAAAGAGTATTTTTCGATTCACATCTTTATCAGGATTATAAATAAACACATTAATTTTATAATTAATGCTATTATTTTCTTCATCGAATTCTTTCTCAACCCTGTCCAAATTTCCACGAACAAAATTCTTTTTAAATTTATTATTAATATTGCTTAAAACAGAATCAACTAACAAATAACATTCATGTTTAGATACTGAATCAATTGTATCAACGGGCATTGAACTAAATTTTTCATGGTGACTCTTCAAGTATAAAAATATTATTATTAAAATTAATACTAAAAAAAATATTACTATCATTAATTATTAGTAAGATTTAAATATGACAATAAAAAGAAAAAATAGAATAATTAATACTGATACTGATACTGATACTGATACTGATACTGATACTGTAGGCTTAATTTTTTTATCTTCAAATTGTAGTATCAATCCTAAAAAGAAACTAAATTTAAACAAAACAAAACTATATCATAAAGATAATAATTATATTACATTAGTTAAGTTGAAGAATTGGGAAAAAACACTTGATACTATAATTGATAAAACACATATCGAAGATATTATAAATATTTATAGGAATAGACTATATATTATACATATTAATTATGATTACTCCTTAAAATACTATGAATCAAAACGTTATTTAGATTTATTTCATAGTATATCTGAATCTATTTATAATGATGTATATGTCTATAATAAAAATTCCAAAGAATGTTACTTAAGTACTATTATAAAGGATGGCGATAATATGTATCAATTAACATTAAAAGACTTATACTATTATTTAATTGGTTATATTTAGCTAAATATAAACATATAAAGATAAATAATGCTATAATATAAATGAGTATTAATGATGTCCAAACTGAATTAAATATCATTAAAACAGGTGCATCAGTTAATTTTAATTCAGATAATGAAATAGATAATGATTCTAATAATATTAAATCTATTTTAAAAAAAAACATAAGAAATTTAGAGTCATTTGTAGAAGGAAAAGTTATTAATATGTATGCTCGACCATGGAATAAATTAGAACCTAAATTAAAAAGAACTAAAATAAATGAGTATTTACAAGAAATGGTGAATGATAATGAAATTAATTTAATTAATTTCAATAATTTAATATATAAACTACACAAAGAAATAGAATTTAATCGAAAAATAAAATTAACATATGATAAAGAAAAATGTGTCATTACTGAATTTGATTACAGTGTTTATTTAATTTCTTAAATGAATAAATTTTCTTATAGATTTAAGGATTGTTGAAATTCTTCAAAATCGATGTCTGTTCCAATATCTGAATCACTGTCAGACGTATATTCTGATTCTTCAACAAATTTCACTGTTTTTTTTATATTTTCTAATGGTCTGTAATTATTAGATGGTTTTTTAATTATAGATTCGAGTGATTTTTTTTGATTTATTTGTTTTTTTGGAGTGTTGGCTGTTAAAAGTTTATTTTTGATTAAAATAATGATATTATTTAAATCAATATCTTTATTATTTGTTATAATTATCATACTAATATCTAAAATAAAAAATAACCAAAAATAACCTTTCAAACTGTTTAATAAAGCATCTTTGCCACCTATAAATAGTGTTGCATGAAGAATAATATATGAAATACCTCCATATAAAAAAATTTTGGTAATTTTAGTGTTTTTATCTAATTCCTTTTCTATCAATGTTGAATTTTGTATTAAATAGAAAAACATATTTAAATATATTTTATATAAAAAAAGATTATAATAAACTTAATATTTTTGTTTTTTTTATTATATTATACTATGAATAACGATACATTAGTTACATCTAAAGCAACGTTTAAGTGTAAAACTAAAAATAATGGTATTTTACCTATTAAGAATCGTATTTTAGTTATAGGAGACCTTCATGCCGATTTTAATAAAACAAAAGAAATATTTATAAATTTTGGTTTAATAGATGTTAATGAAAATTGGATTGCGAATCCAAAAGATACGGTTGTAGTTCAACTAGGAGATCAATTGGACGGAGGGGGGCGTGGCGGCGAAGAATCTTTTGGTGAATTAGATTTAATATATTTTATGGATAGGATTCATTTAAAAGCTGAAAAATTTGGTGGCGGCGTTTATTCGCTTATCGGGAATCATGAAATAATGAATTTGTTAGGAGATTTCCGTTACTCTTCTTCTAAAGATATAAGTAGGCAAGGTGGTATTCAAAAAAGAAAACAACTATTCTCGCCGGGCAGCGATCTTTTTAATAAAATGTCTTGTACACGAAATGTTATATTAAAAATAGGTGATTTTATTTTCGTACATGCAGGCATTCTTCCTGAACACATAGAAGCAAGTGAAAAATCAAAATTTATAAGTAAATTAAATACTCTTATGCGACTTTATCTACAAGGAAAGAAGACATGGCAAGACGAAGATATACAGAAATATTTTTTAGATAAAAAAGGTGTTATATGGAACAGAGAATATGGCGATAAAACACTTTCCAAAAAAACGTGTGACTATTTAAATAAGGTTAATAAATTATTAAATGTGGGTCATATGGTAGTGGGTCATACAGTACAAGATAATATTAACAGTAAGTGTGATGATAAATTGTGGAGAGTAGATGTAGGAATATCAGATGCTTTTGGAACATCAAATATGGAAATTCTTGAAATCTTAAATAATGGTGTAGCAACTAAAGAAAATAAATTTAAGCCTATAAGAATTCTTAAGATGTCTTAAAATTGATTATATAAATTATATTAAAATATAATAAGAAAATGACTAATACGTTTAAATGGATTACACCAACAAAAGAGTACCCATCTTTTAATAGTTTTAATGCAGAACCAATTCATCCTATGTTTTACAAATATCTATATTTATTACTTATGGCATTAATACTTATTTTATTCGGTTATTATTGTATATAAATTAGGGGGTTACCGATGTTTCTAATAAGAGATACACTGAGTATTTTATGTTTTTTCTATAAAATAGTCAGTTAATTCACGAAGTTTTACTTTTTGACAATATTAAGTTTAAGATATTCTACACCACACGGTTATAATGGTAATATAATGATAGCTATAACTTATTTTTAGAATTTAAAAAAATTTAACAATTTGAACCATTTTTATTAGATGCAATACTACTTCCAGGACAACAGCCATATCTTGTACTTTCACAACCACCTATCATGTGTTTATATGTCGGTTGTGAATTAGGATGTGGTCGTCTACAATTTGTTCCTTGTGGATCATATTTTGGTGTAACTTCATCTGGACAACACCCCCATCGTGTTCCAGAACAACCACCTACTACTATTTGGCGTGGTAATGGTTTATTTGTTTGTGTTATTAAAATAATAATAAGAATAAGTATTATTATTAACAAAATTATTGAACTAATCAATACAACATTCATTTTATAATAAACACGTATTTTAAATTTATATTTTCCATTCTAAGTAAAAATATAATTAAACTAATATAACTTATATTTTTACTTATAGTTTTAATAACATTTTTAATTTATAATGGCTCTGGGATCAAATGAAGTAAATCAATCAATTAATATTAAAACACTTGTTAGTAATTATATTTTAAAGAAAGGAGATATTTGTTGTGAAGAAGATTATAATAGAGATGAAATAATTAATCAAATATTTAAAGTATACTGTGATATGTTCAAGGATGATTATTTAGAATATATAGATAATGATATCATGTTATTTATTGGTTATTATATAGATTTACAAAATAATAATGATACCGAAGGAATGGACATTTGGAAATATATTTATTCTCAAATACCAGAAACAGATAATAAAACACAAGATGAAAATAATATTAAGACATTATTAAAATCATTACCCTTATTTTATTTACTTTCATTTTTAGGTTCAGCATATTATAAACAAAAAATCATAGACTAATAATAATATTTTATTATATCAATGGGACTCAAATTATTTGATCAATACACATATTTACATTTTGCATCGGGTATTATAGCTTATTATCTGGGATTACCTATATTATGGTGGTTTATTGCGCACACTGTGTTTGAAATAACAGAAAACATGAAAATTGGTATACACATAATTAATAACTATTTAAAATTTTGGCCTGGTGGAAAACCACATCCCGATTCATTAATTAATAGTGTAGGAGATACAATTGGGACTTTAGTAGGTTGGTTATCAGCATATTGCGTTGATAAAATAGGGAATTACTATAATTTATATGAATTACATATTAAATAAAATTATACATCTATGTTATTGGATATATTTTCACTACCGACACTAACTTCACTGCCACTAACGGATTGATTTGTCCCAGCACTATTAATACTATTATTTTCACTATCATTTTCACTAACTTCACTACCACTTAATGATTGATTTGACCCAGCACTATTATTTTCACTATCAATTTCCATATTTATATTAGTTGATTCTGCGATTGAATCTAATTCACTTTCACTTGGTGCACGCCCATTTAAACTAAAAAATGTGTTTACTAATTTTTTGTTATTGGAAATATTGTTTATACTATCAATCATTTTGTTTCGTTCATCATCGCTCATTTTAAATACTGGCGTTGCATCTAATGTATTACCAATCGAAGGTTTAATTAACTCTTTATTTTTTTTAAATTGGTTATTAAACTTTTT
>Ga0209632_10002618_pt1 | contig 17111 bp, 14 predicted proteins | sample COG_10_FD_184754 | JGI IMG/M metagenome (GOLD analysis project Ga0209632, IMG submission 184754) | Pelagic Microbial community sample from North Sea - COGITO 998_met_10 (SPAdes) (version 2) | ecosystem: Environmental > Aquatic > Marine > Neritic zone/Coastal water | place: Helgoland, sampling... | reverse complement strand
CAGCTTTAGCCCATATAACCAACATTAAAACAATCATTACTGCATAAACAGCTGGTCCAGCAAAGTTTAAGAATTTTTTGATAAGATCAACACCTTGCCAAAATAAATAAACCTGGAATGCTGAAACAAATATAAATGAAACCCACATTACACCTGTCATACCAAGAAGCATAACCTCACCTTCTATTCCTGTAATTCCAGTAATTAAAAGTGCTACTGCTGTTGATGCTGCATAAGTTTGTGCTCCATACCAAAACATTGCAACAAGACCTCTAGCCATTGCTGGAAAGTTTGCTCCAAATACACCCATACTAACACGGGCAAAAACTGGATATGGTATTCCATGTTTTACACTTGGTTTACCTGAAAGGTTAACTAGCCACATGATAAAAAATCCTGCAAGAATTAATGCAGCAAATACAGCCCAACCATTAAGTCCTGATGCTAAAAATAATGATGCTGCCAAAGTATAACCAAATAAACTTTGAACATCATTAGCCCACACGTTAAAGATTTCAAACCATCCCCAATTTTTTTTACCACTTGGAGTTGGAGCTAAATCTGAGTTGTAGAGTTTTGACGATCTACCCATATTATTTCTCCCTATTTTTTTTGTTACTCTTACTAACTATTAAAAAGTTATGGTAACCATTAGTGCGACATTATGGATTAAAATTTTGCTGTAAAGCTTAAAATAGCACAAATTTAAGTTGGTAAAATTAACTAATAAAAACAAGGTTTATTTAGTTTTTAAAAACCTATTTTGAACATTAACTATAACTAATTAGTCGTTCCAGCCACTTACTACTTTAACTTCTAGGTATTCTTCTAGGCCTAATTTTCCAGCTTCTCGACCAATACCAGAATGTTTATATCCACCAAATGGAGCGTCAGGTGCTAAACCTGCACCATTAATATCAACCATTCCTGATCTTAATTTTCTGGCAACTCTATTGGCTTTTTCTTGGTCTTGAGTTTGAATAAAATTTAACAATCCATAAGGAGTGTCATTTGCTATAGCGATAGCTTCTTCTTCTGTTTCAAAGGGTATAATCGACAAGACAGGTCCAAATATTTCTGTTCTTGCAATTTGCATTTGATTATTAACATCTGCAAATGCAGTAGGTTTAACAAAATAACCTTTATCTAATCCTTCTGGTTTGCCTGTTCCACCAGCAACTAACTTGGCGCCTTCATCAATACCAACTTGAATTAGTGCTTGAATTTTTTCAAATTGAGTTTTTGAAACGACAGGACCAATATGATCACCTTCTTTTGTTGCAACATCAACCTTCATTGAATTAGCAAAATTTTTTACTCTTTCTACTGCATCTGCATAGATTGATTTTTCAACCAACATTCTTGTTGGTGCATTACAAGATTGTCCTGAATTTCTAAAACATCTTAGAGCACCTCTCTCAACAGCTTCTGCATCAGCATCTTTAAATATAATGTTTGCTCCTTTTCCACCTAGCTCTAAACTAACTCTCTTGAAGTCATTTGCAGCATTTTGAGAAATTAAAGCACCTGCCCTAGTTGATCCTGTAAATGAAACCATATTTACATCGGGATGACTTGTTAATGCATTTCCAGTAACTGCACCGTCTCCATTAACTAGATTGAATACACCCTTTGGTAATTTAATTTCATCAATCATCTCTGCTAAAATCATTGATGATAATGGTGCTATCTCAGATGGTTTAAGTATCATTGTACATCCAGCTGCTATAGCTGGTATCACCTTTAAACAAGTTTGATTCATCGGCCAGTTCCATGGAGTAATTAATGCACAAACTCCTTTTGGCTCATGTAAAATATTATTATTAAGGGCATGTTCTCCTAACTTAGCCTCAAATGTATATTCTTTTAAAACTTTTATATAAGATTTTATATGGCTAGCTCCAGTTCCCGCTTGTAACTGTGTTGAAAAGTCAATGGGTGCTCCCATTTCAAGAGTTATAGCTTTAGCCATATCAGCCCATCTTTTTTTATAAATAATATACAAAGCTTCCAAATATTTTAATCTTTCTTCTTTGGTTGAAAATGCCCATGTTTCAAAAGCTTTAGTTGCTGCACTTACTGCATCATTTACATCTTCTAATCTACCTAAAGATATTACGGCACACTCTTCCTCTGTCGAGGGATCTGTTACTTTGAAGTCATTTGGTTTTTTTGGAGAAACCCATTCACCATTGATATAAAATTTTTTCTTATCTAACATTTTGAGAAACTATCCTTTCTTTATGATTTTGCAAATAAATTTGTCAGTTCGTAAACAATGGTTGCTGCAGCTAATGAGGTAACTTCAGCATGATCATAAGCAGGTGAAACCTCAACCACATCTGCAGATACTAAATTTAAACCTGATAGTCCTCTTAAAACATTGACCATCTCTCTTGTGGTCATGCCTGCAATTTCTGGAGTTCCTGTTCCTGGAGCAAAAGCTGGGTCTAACACATCGATATCTATTGATAAATATAGAGGATTGTTGCCTACTCTTTTTTTAATTCTTTCTGCTATTTTGTCAGTTCCTTCTGTTTGAAATTCATCACAATGAATTATCTTAAATCCAAAACTTTCATCATTTTTTATATCCTCTCTACTATAAAGTGGGCCTCTAATACCAACATGCATTGAAGCATCATCTAAAAATAAACCCTCTTCTCTCGCTCGTCTAAAAGGAGTTCCATGTGTGTATGGAGCGCCAAAATAAGTGTCCCAAGTATCTAAATGTGCATCAAAATGTACTAAAGCAACTGGCCCATTACATTTTTTATTAATTGCTCTTAACAAAGGTACTGCAATTGTATGATCTCCACCTAAACTAATTATACCACCAACTTTACTTAATAAATCTGTTGCTCCAGCTTCGATTTGTTTTATCGACTCATCAATGCTGAAAGGATTACAAGTAATGTCACCAGCATCAGCAACTTGCTGCACTTTGAAAGGTTCAACATCATAACTTGGATGATAGTTCGTTCTTAAGTGTCTAGAAGCTTGTCTAATACTCATCGGTCCAAACCTAGCTCCAGGTCTATAACTAGTTCCAGCATCAAATGGAATTCCAACAATAGCAACATCACAACTTTTAACATCCCTTAATTCTGGCAATCTTGCAAATGTAGAAGGGCCAGCAAATCTCGGAACTTTTGTTCCACTAACAGGCTGGATTGGATCTTTATTTCTATTTTTTTTCATTTATATTTAAAATGTACCACATTCTATGAAATTCGAATATCATGATAATTAATTATATGAACTTATTAAGGTTAATTTTATTAGTTTTTATTTGGATAACACCTGTTTATGGAAACTCTATTTACAATCTAATCAAAATTCCAAACTTAGAAATTTATGAAATTAATACAGAAAATAGGCTTAAATATTTTTATGCAAAGAGTTCATTTAGATTAGGTGTTCAAAAAAATATTATTTGTGAAAATTCAAATAAAAAAGATTTGGATGACAAATATAAATCAATCTATAAAAATCTTAATAGATATTCTTATAGTTTCTTAAAAAAAATTAACCTTAAATATATTGTACTATGTGAAAATTTATCTATTTCTGGAATAAATACCGCAGGTATTCCAGATAATGTAATGAAAACTTTAATTTTAGATATTAAATTTGATCAAAAATACTTTGAAAGAGTCATTCATCATGAGGTTTTTCATATAATAAACGATCAACATAAAGAACTTTTTAATGAAAATGAGTGGAAAAAATTTAATGATTTAAAATTTAAGTATGCAAAATGTTCTACTTGTACTGAAAACTTAGGACTAGATGAATATGAAAAAACTAAAGGATTTTTTACAGAGTATTCTAAATCAACAGTATCAGAGGATATGGCTGAAGTTTACTCGCATATAATTTATTTAAATGCTGAAAAAATTAAGCAAATTCGAAACTTAGATGGAATTTTGAATAAGAAAATTTCTTATATTGAAAATAAAATTAAAAAAATTGATAATTCTTTCATATTTTAATGATTAAAAAAATTAAGGTTACTACTGCTGAAAAAATTATTTTTTACTTTCTAATTTTATTAGCGATTATAACTTTTAGCACATTTGTTGTTATTAAAAATAAATGTCTATTTATAAAAAATCATAACCCTCAAGACATTAATTTTAAGAAACCCAATAACATTGCAATCTTAAACGCTCCATGTGGCAATGTTATAATAGAGCTATATCCAGATATTTCTCCTAATGCTGTTAAACGATTTAAGAGGTTGATAACATCAAATGCCTATAAAGATATTGCTTTTCATAGAGTAATTGAAAACAAACTTATTCAAGCTGGTGACTTAGAGTTTGGAAAAAAAGGATCATTGGATTATGGAAAAATTGGAACTGGAAAGTCTGGGTTAGGAACCATCAAATCAGAAATAGATAATAGATTTGATTACACAAAAGGAAGTGTTGGATTGGCACGAACTTTTAAAAATGATACTGAAGACAGTCAGTTTTTTATAATCTTACAGGATGAACCTTTGTTTGAAGGAGAATACACTCCTGTTGGTAAAGTGCTTTACGGTTTAGAAATATTAAAAAAGATTAAACATCAAAGACATTCAGAGTATATTTTAAGACCAGATTTTATTATTTCCTTTGAAATGCTTGAATAATTAAGAATAAACCTCTGGGTTGAACCCATTTTAATCAATTAAGGTCTTTTATTGTAATCTAAAGTTTGGTTAGATTGGTGTGTGAAAAATTCTTCAGTCAATAAACTGAAAAAAATAAAATTAAATAAAAGAGAAATTTTAAAAAAACCTCTAAAAGTTCTCAAAAAAATAAATCTTAGTAGTTTCAAAAAAATTACCTCATTTTCGTTGAATAAAACATTTGATGATTTTAAAGAAAAAATAAAACAAGTAGAAATAGATAGAATTAAAGCTTTAAAAAAAGAAAAAATTAATGAAGCTAAGAGAGATAAATTAGAACAAAAAAAAATAAAAATAAAAGAAGCAAAAGAAATTAAGAAAGAACAATTATTAAGATTAAAAAAAGAAAAAGAAAAACTAATAACTCAAGAAAAACAAAAAATTAAAATTGAAAAACAACAGCAACAAATTGAAAAACAAAAAGTTAAAATTGAAGCACAAAGAATAAAAGCTGAAGAGCAAAAAATAAAAGATGAACAGGAACAAAAAATAAGGGAGGAAGATTTAATACTGAAAGAAGAAAAATTAAGATTAGATTTTCTAGAAAAACAAAGAATACGACAAGAAAGACAAAGAGCAAAAAGTGAAGAAGAAAGATTAAAAATTTTTGAAAAGCAAAAAATTGATGAAGAAAGAGAAAAAATTAGACAAGAACAGCAAAGATTAAAAGAAATTGAAAAATATAAAAAAGAAGAAGAACAACATAAACTAGATGAGGAAGAGCGTAAGTTAAAATATCAAGAAGAAAAACTAAAAGAGGCAGAGCAGAGAATAAAAGATATTGAGAATCAAAGACTAAGACAAATTGAAATACAGTTGTTGAAAGAAGCTGAAGAATTAAGGAAAAAAGAAGAGGAATTTAGATTGAAAGAAAAAGAAGAAATAAATGAATTAAAAGCTTTAAAAATAAAAGAGGATTTAGAAAGAAAAAAAGAAGCAGAACTTAAAGAAAAAGAAATAGAACTTAAAAAACAAGAGTTAGAAGAAGAAAAAGCAAGAGAAGCTAGATTTGCTGAAGAAAATAGAATTGAAGAGGAGAATAAAAGAATAAGGGAGTGGGAAATAAAATTTGATGAAGAACAAAGAAAAAAAGAAGAAGAATTAATTAAAAAATTTGAGGAAAAAGAAAATGATAACAATCCAGATTCAAGAAAAGAATTCTCAGATGATGACACACACTAATTAAAGTTAATTAACTAATGGTTTACCAGTCTCCAAAGTATGTTTTATTCTTTCTTGTGTTTTTTTCGTTTCAATCAGTCTCATAAAGGCACCTAATTCAAGTTTAAATAAATCATCTTCATTTAACACCTTATCTATCGTTGTATCACCTCCACTTAAAACATTTGCTAACTCTTTAGCTACCACAACTCCATGATCCAAGATAACTTTATCATTATATAGTTTTTCTATAATTTTATCCATTTCTCCTCTAACAATTTTTCCAGGAAGTTTAAATTTTAACTCATCTGGAGCTTTGAAATTCTTATTATCTATAAGAATTTTTTTAGAAACTTCTAATAAACTATTCCTATTCATTATTTTTTTATCTTCTGGTCTTAAATATTTTAATGGTTCTGCTTCAACAGGTGATGTAGCAGTTCTTCCATATCCAATGATATCAAACACTTTTAATGTTGCATAATGAGGATCTTTTTTAGCTTCATCAGTATTAAGCCATCTTGCCAACATTTCTTTACATCCACCTCCTGCAGGAATTAAACCAACCATAGTTTCAACTAATCCAACTACAATATTTGTATGTGAGGCAACAAAATTACTTTGGACCATTACCTCAAATCCACCTCCTAATGTTAAACCCGAAGGGGCAGAAATTACAGGATGTTTTGAATATTTCAAATGTTTGCATGTTTCTTGAAAGTATTTGATAAATTTTTCAATCGACTTTAAATCATTCTTATCTGCAAACTCCATTGTATAGCTCAAATTTACACCCGCAGAAAATTGCATACTTTCATTAATGATGATTAAAGGTTTATCTGTAGCTTTTTTTAATGCATCCATCGAATTATAATCAAGAGCATTTGCTTTTGTTGTAAATTCAACTACGTTATAATCTTTAAATCTATAGATCTGTGCAGAATTATTTCCATCAACACTTATGGCTGTCTTCTTAGCTTTTCCAAGAGTTTCAATTTTAGTATATTTTTGTCTTTGACCATAAAATTTTTCATTTTTAGTTTTGACAAGATCTTTTAAAAAACTGTTATTGTCATATTCATCAATTTTATCAAAAAAATTAGTAACACCAATTTCTTCAAGCATTTCAAAGGGGCCTTTGCTCCAATTAAAACCTAGCCTCATTGCTTCATCTATATCATTAAATTCTTTTGTAATGCCTGGGACTAAAGATGATGCATATTTAATAATCTTTGAAATAACTGACCAAGCATATTTTCCATACTTATCATTTCTATTTATTAGAGATTTAAGATCAACTTTTTCAGGTTTAATATTTATTTTTTTACTTGGAGAATATTCTTCAGTTTCAAGGTTTATTGCTTCCATTACTTTTGTGCCACTTGTTTTGTTTACTCTATAAAAACCACCTTTACCTTTTCGACCAGTATACCCTGTTTCTACTAATCTTTTTAATAATGGGATTTCTTTTGCTACTTCATGAAATTTATCAGTTTCTGGTAGTTCTTTAATGAAACTCTTTAGTACGTCAGACATTAAATCTATACCAATAAGATCATAAAGCCCAAAAATACCAGTCTTAGGTATCCCCATTGGTCTTCCGAAGATTGCATCCGCTTCTTCAATAGATAATTTCATTTTAAATGCTTCTGTCATTGCAATTTGCATCGCATAAACACCTATTCTATTACCTAAAAACCCTGGAGTGTCGTTACAAACAATCGCACCTTTTCCAAGCTCTATTTCACAAAATTTTTTTAGTGAATTTATTTTTTCTAAATCGTTATTTTCACTTTTTACTATCTCTAAAAGACCCATATATCTAACTGGGTTAAAAAAATGAGTTATACAAAAATCTTTTTTTTCTTCTTCTGATAAATGTTGAGATAAAACCTTAATGGGTATTGACGATGTGTTTGATGAAACTATCGCACCCTTTTTTCTCTCCTTGAATATTTTTTGATAAATATCATGTTTAATATCTATTCTTTCAACAACAGCTTCTACAACCCAATCTGCTTCTTTTACCTCTTGAAAATCATCTAAAATATTTCCTATCTTAATGTTATTTATTTTTGATTTATCTAACAAAAGTGGTGGTTTTGATTTGTGAATTCTGTCTCTTGCTTGTTCACTTATTTCTGTTTTTAAATCCAATAATGTCACTGGAATATTTGCATTACATAAGTGAGCAGCAATCCCACTTCCCATAGTTCCTGAGCCAATAACAACTACTTTTTTAATTTTCATAAATCTTTAAATTGAGGTGATATTTATAATAAAAAAAAATAATCTCAGTAAATGAATTACCTATTAATTCCTCTTAATCTTTCAGATCTTCTTCTTAAAAGTTCTGCACTTACTAGTATTAAAGTTGACATTATAATTAAACAAGTAGCTACAGCTAAAATAGTTGGGCTCAATTGCTCTCTTAATCCTACCCACATTTGAATAGGTATTGTTGTATTTTCAAGTCCTGCCAAGAACATTACAACCACAACCTCATCAAAAGAAGTAACAAAAGCAAATAGTGCACCAGAAATAACACCTGGTAAAATCAATGGCAACGTTACTTTCATAAATGTATTTACAGGATTACTTCCAAGACTTGCTGCAGCTCTTGTCACACTGTGATCAAATCCTGTTAAAGTTGCAGTAACAGTTATTACAACAAAAGGTGTTCCCAAAATAATATGTGCTAAAACTATTCCTGTAAATGTTGCAGCCAGTCCTGCTTTCGCCATGAAGAAAAATATTGCTGTTCCAGAAATAATAAGAGGAACAATCATTGGAGAAATTAATACAGCCATAAATGCAGCTTTATGAGGCATGTGCCTACTACTCAATCCTAACGCAGCAACTGTACCAAGTATAGTTGATCCAATAGTTGCAAAGAATGCAATGATAATACTATTTTTTGCCGCAAGGCCCCATGGGTTTTTAGTTCCATAAATCATATCCTCATACCACCTCAGTGAAAATGCATCTGGATCAAGTGCTATCATTCCTTTGGAAAAATGAATGTATTGTTCAGCATTAAATGAAAGTGGAAGAATTACAAATAACGGTGCAACCAAAAAGAAAAATACTAATCCACATATAGTTAAATATGCATAGTGCCATAATCTATAATGCAGAGGTGTATAATTTGGCAATGACATAATTTATCCTAATTTAATATTATCTATTCCCACTATCTTATTATAAATCCAATAAATAACTAATACACCAACAAGCAACATTGCTCCTAGTGCTGAGGCGAAAGCCCAATCCAAAGAACTTTTCATATGATAAGCAATAGTGTTACTAATTAATGATCCACTAGCTCCACCAACTAAGGCAGGTGTAATGTAATAACCAATTGCTAAAATAAATACCAATAAAGAGCCAGCACCTATTCCTGGAACTGTTAAAGGAAAGTAAATTTTTCTAAATGCAACAAAAGGTGTTCCACCTAATGATTTTCCAGCTCTCATTAAGCTAGGAGATATAGTTTTCATCACACTGTAGAGAGGAAGAACCATAAACGGTAATAAAATTTGGGTCATTGCCACAAATGTTCCAACTACATTGTACATTAATTCTGGACGAGCATCGTTTGCTGTTAATCCTAACATTACTATAAAATCATTAATCGGTCCCTGTTGTTGAAGAAGAACCATCCAACTAGATGTTCTTACAAGTAAGGATGTCCAGAAAGGCAGTAATACACAAATCATCAATAAATTACTATATTTCATTGGTAGTGTGGCCAATAAGTGTGCAATTGGATAAGAAAGTATGAAACAAAATATTGTAACCCAAAAAGCTACTTTCAAGGTTCTCAGCCATAAAGTTTTATAAATTTTTCTGTCTTCTGCCACTTGCACTATATTTCTTTCTTGATCTAATTTTAAATCAACACCTTTTAAATATTTAACATAAGACCAATTAGGGGCTGTATTTTTTAATGCCACCCAATATTCAACATTATTCCAAATCTTATGAGTCGCCATAAATTGTTCTTTAAAATTACCCTTTTCAAATTTTTTTATTTTTCTATTAGTCTTTTTTAATCCACTACTAAAGCCTGATTTTTCATAGTTTAACCTTTGGTATAATTTACCAGATTCTTTTGCCATCGCTAAAGGATAAAAGTCATTATAAAACGCCTCATAAACTTCTTCATTTGGTAAATCTTTACCATCCCATTGTTCTAAGGCAACAAAGGTATTAGGTAACATTTTTGTGATCATACGATCATCTACACTTCTAAAAAGCATGTCTCCAATTGGAATAATGTAGGTAATCAAAAGAAATAAAAACAAGGGACCAACAAGAAGCATAGCTCTCATTTTATTTTTTCTTTCAGCTTTTTTTAAACTGATTTCTAAAGGTATTCCGTCAGATGATAAAATTTGTTCAGTGCTCATAATAAAAAAGGGCGGCTATATAATAACCGCCCTTTAAATAAAATAAAAGTTTAATCTATAATTAAATTACAGACCAGCTTTCATAGCTTCCCATTTTTCACCAATTTCATCCTGGTTATCTGCCCAGAATTCAGGGTTCATAAGAATGTATGATTTAGTGTTCGCAGGTGCTGTTGGCATATGTGGTACCATGTTAGTCTTACCATCTTTAAACCAAGGTTCTCCTGCTTCCATGATAGCGATTGAAGATTTTCTCCAAGGAGCGTAAGCAATATACTTAGCACTTCCTGCTAGACCTTCAGTACTTGTCATTTCTCTAAGAACTTTCATAGCTTTACCGTTAGCATCGTTAGGTCCGCCTTTAACCATAGCGAAATACTCATAGTCAAGAATTTGTGAATCCCATACTTGTACAATTGGAGTTCCTTCCATTTGCGCATTAAAGAATCTTCCATTCCAACCAGTAGCCATAACAACCTCACCATTTGCTAATAATTCTGGTGGCTGAGCTCCAGCATTCCAAAATACACATCCACCATTTGGATCTGTACAAAGTGCTTTGATTTTAGCGATTGCCTTATCTACTCCACCTTTTTCAAGTTTGTTGTAAATCTTATCACCACCTTTACCAGCTTTTGTTCCTGAGCCAGCCATAGCTAATTCTAAGTTAGACATTGCACCTTTGTAAATAGCTCTTTTACCAGGAAACTTTTTAGTATTAAAAAAGTCTTTTGCTGATTTTGGAGTACCTTTTACATTGTTCTTATTGTAGGCAAAGTTCCAAGAATATAAAATGTTTCCTACAGCACATTTAGAAGGCATGCCTGTAAAGAAATCATCTGAAGCTTTTGTTCCATCAGGAGCAGGAGCAAAGTCTTTGTCGAAATCGAATTCAACAAAAATACCTTCATCACATCCAATGATAGTGTCTTTTGCGTACACATCAATGATGTCCCAAGTGATTTTTCCAGCTTCTTTTTGAGCTTTAATTTCAGATAATCCACCTGTGTAGTCTACCCAATTAACAGGTATTCCAAGTTTTTTAGCAGTAGGATCACCATAACCTAGCTTTTGACTTTCAGTATAAGCACCACCCCAAGACACTACAGTAACTGCAAATGCTGAAGTTGTGATAGAAAGTACAAAAGATAGAGCAAGTAATAATTTACTTAGTTTTTTCATTTTCTCTCCTATTTAACGTTAACGTTTGTTATTTTATAAAGTGAAAGTAAAACAATATCAGATAGATGAGTCAACAGCCAAATATGGCTAATTTGCCTTTATTTTTTAAGAAAATTTTTAAAATTTATTTAGGATCTAACGCTCTACTGTCTTGTATATTCCAGCCAACATTAATATCGTTTCCTAATTTAATATCTAAGTTAGAGGTACTATTAGGAATTTTTAAAATGAATTGATCATTTCCCAATAAATTAATTCTAACTCTTGTATGGTCACCGTGATAAATAACTTCTTCAATTTTTCCTTTATGATTATTATCCATTTTATCTTTTGGATTAATCAAAGCTCGTTCAGGTCTTAAGGATACTGTTGTTTTTTCTCCTTTAGCCTTAACTGAAATTGGGTTTGCTAAAATTTCAGTACCGTTATTTAATTTAACTTTACAAGTATCACCTGAGATATCACTAATTGTTCCACCAAATGTATTATTCTCACCAATAAATTCTGCTACAAATGAATTTACAGGTCTTTCATATAATTCATCTGGACTTGATAATTGTTGAACTTTACCATCATTGAATACTGCAATACGACTTGACATAGTTAATGCCTCAGTTTGATCATGCGTAACATACACAACTGTTACACCAATACTTTCATGAATATGTTTAATTTCATATTGCATACTTTCTCTTAAATTTTTATCTAACGCTCCAAGTGGCTCATCCATTAATACAACTTGTGGATCAAAAACTAAAGATCTTGCAACTGCTACTCTTTGTTGCTGTCCTCCAGATAACTGCATCGGCATTCTTGCTTCAAAACCTTGCAAGGATACCATTGATAAAGCTTTATCAATTTTTTTATCTGCTTCATCTTTTGGAATATTTCTTACTCTTAATGGAAATGCTAAATTTTCATAAACTGTCATATGAGGAAACAAAGCATAATTTTGAAATACCATTCCTATTCCTCTTTTATGTGGTGGAATATTTGAAATTGGATTACCGTCTAAATAAATTTCTCCATGTGTTGGTGTCTCAAAACCTGCCAACATCATCAAACAGGTTGTCTTACCAGATCCAGAGGGTCCCAACATTGTTACGAATTCACCTTCTGCAATATCTAACTGTAAACCTTTAACAACTAAGATTTTACCATCATAGCTCTTGTCTACATTGTCAAATTTAACAAATTCATTATTTTTCGACATAATTTTTTATAGATTTAAAACATTAGTTGAGTTTTTTATCAAGTTTTTTTATTTCAACTATTTAATGTGTAGACCTTTTGGAAAATTACAGAATAACTCGCACCCTTTGTCAGTTATTCGTATTGCCTCGGATGCTTCAACACCCCATCCCCCAAATTGCATTACTGCAATCATATGAAAAGTTACATTTGGTTCCAAAATTGTCGTATCACCCTTTGATATATTTAAAGTATGTTCTCCCCAATCAGGTGGGTATCCAATTCCTATTGAGTAACCAGTTCTTGAAGTTTTTTCTATTCCATACTTATCTAATATTTTCCAAAAAGCTTGGGCTACATCATCTGCAGTTTTTCCAGGTTTTGCTGCATCAATACCTGCTTGTAAGGCTTCATTAGTTTTATCCATGGTGTCAATTTTTTTTTGATCAGGTTTTCCAAGCAAAACTGTTCTAGCCATTGGGCAGTGATACCTTTGGTATACGCCTGAAAGCTCAATAATTGTAGCTTCTCCTTCAACAAACTTTTCTTGAGTTGCGGTTAAATGAGATGCTGAAGTTCCTTTTCCAGTTGGTAATAAAGTTGCAATACTAGAATATTCACCTCCAAATTCTGTAGTTCCATAAAATAAAGCTTTTTGAATTTCACCTACCGCATCACACTGTCTAACACCAGGGTTTATAACATCAATTGCTGTTTTCATTCCTTTTTGAGAAATTATTGCTGCTGATTTCATAAGTTCAATCTCAGCATTGGATTTAACTACTCTTGCCCAGTTAACTAATCTTTTAGAATCTTTAAACTTAGCATTTGATAAACCTTGTTTCATTTTTTCATAACAATAGGCTGTGAAATAATGACTATCCATTTCTAAGCCAATTGTAAGTTTATCCCACTTTCTCTCTTTTATAATATCTACAAGATTGTCATAAGGATGAAGTGGCCATGTATGAATATATTTTTCATCATAAACTAAAATATTCTCATCTTTTAAGTAAGTTTTTATATAAGCGCCACCTGAATCTTGTTTTCTTACCCAACATAATGGCTCTTCAGCATTTACATGCACTACTACAGCTTGAGCATAATAAAATGACCAGGCATCGTAACCCGTTAAGTAATTCATGTTCGCTGTATCACTAGAGATTAATAACTCAATACCTTGTTTTTGCATCAAACTCTGAACCTTTAGTAGTCTTGCTTTATATTCTTCTTTTGTAAAATTCATATATCAATAACTATGTTTTTTTTTAGGAAATTTTTTATTTTTTACTTCTTTTTTAAATTTTATTACAGCAGAATTTATATTTTTTGTAATATCTGCATATTTCTTAACAAACCTTGCATTGATTTGATTTAACCCAATTAAGTCATCAGTAACTAAAACCTGTCCATCACAATGTGATGAAGCACCAATTCCTATAGTGGGAATCTTAAGTTCTTTTGTTATCATTTTTGCTAATGATGTTTCTACACACTCTAAGACAATTGAAAAAACACCAGCTTTCTCTAAAAGTTTCGCATCATTTAAAATTTTATTTTTTTCTGAAAATTTTTTACCCTTAAACTTAAAGTTTTTTGCAGATTGAGGCAGAAGACCTAGGTGACCTTGTACTGGAATTTTATTCTTTATAAGACATTTAATTATATTAACAACTTTATTGCCACCCTCTAATTTAACAGCGTCACATTTTGTTTTAGAAATAATTTTTTTTGCATTTTTTAAGGCTTCATGATTATTTCTATAAGTGTTATAGGGCATGTCTACAATCATAAGACTTTTTTTAATACCCACCCTTACACTTTTAGAATGCTCAATCATTGTATCAAGCTTTACACTTCTGGTTGATTTATAATTATATAAGACAGATCCCAAGGAATCCCCCACTAAAACCATGTCACAATGCTTATCAAGAATTAATGCTATATTTTTAGAATAAGCAGTAAGACAAACAATTTTAGACTTATTTTTTTTTCTAATTAAATTATCAAATTTATTCATTTATTCTAATTCAATAGTGCTGGGGGGCTTTGAGGTAATGTCATAAACCACTCTATTAATTCCTCTTATATTATTAATAATCTTATTAGATATAGTTTGCATAAATTTTTTGTCAAAATTATAGAAATCAGCTGTCATCCCATCTTCAGAAGTAATTGCTCTTAATAAACAAATGTGCTCATAAGTACGATTGTCGCCCATAACACCCACTGTCTTTACAGGAAGTAATGCAGCATAAGCTTGCCAAATTTTATGGTACAAACCATGGTCTCTTAAAGCTCTAATAAAATAAAAATCTGCCTCTTTTAAAATCTTAATTTTTTCATTAGTTACGATACCTGGCATTCTTATTGCCAACCCAGGTCCTGGAAATGGATGCCTTGAGATTATGTCTTTTGATAGGTTAAGTTCTAATCCTAATTTTCTAACTTCGTCTTTAAATAGAAATTTTAGAGGTTCTACTAATTTCAGCTTCATTCTTTTAGGTAAACCACCTACATTATGATGAGATTTTATTTTAGATGTTTGGCTCCCAGTTACTGATTTACTTTCAATTAAATCAGGATAAAGCGTGCCTTGTGCAAGAAATTTTACATTTTTTATTTTTCTTGCATATCTTTCAAATATTTTAATGAATAAATTTCCAATAATTTTTCTTTTTTTTTCAGGGTCTGAAACATTTGTTAGTTTTTTGATGAATTCTTTTTCTGCATTAACATACAATAAATTCATTTTTAATTTTTTTTTAAATGTATTTACTACTTGTGTTTCTTCATTTTTTCTCAAGAGACCATTATTAACAAATATGCATGTTAGATTTTTTCCTATAGCTTTGCTTAAAAGTTGTGCAACAACACTGCTGTCAACTCCACCTGATAGACCACAGATTACTTTGTTGTCACCTATTTGATCTTTAATCTCTTTTATTAATTTTAATTTTTGATCTTTGGAAGACCAATTTTTTTTAACCTTACATATAAGAAAAAGGAAATTACGTAATAAAATTTTGCCTTTATATGTATGCGTTACTTCTGGATGAAACTGAACACCATAAAAATTATCCTTAGAATTTTCAATTATTGTTAATTTAGAATTTTTTGTTGATGCAACTATTTTGAAATTTTTAGGCATTTTGGACACTTGATCTGCATGACTCATCCAAACATTGTTTTTATTTTTTTTGTTAAAAAAGTTTTTTGTCAAAATGCTATTTGATACTTTATTAATTGTTGCAAGTCCAAATTCCCTCTGTTTTGATTTTTTAACCCTTCCACCTAATTCTTTTGATAATACTTGATGTCCAAAACATATACCAAGAACAGGCACACCTAACTTTAAAATTTTTTTATCAAAGTTGAATTTGTTATTTTCATAAACATTAAGAGGACCGCCTGAAAGAATTATTCCAACTATATTTTTTTTTATGATGTCACTACTATTTATTTTTTTATGACTAACAATCTCCGAAAAAACACTCAATTCTCTTATTCTTCTTGCTATAAGTTGAGTAAATTGAGATCCAAAATCTATTATAAGAATTCTATTTAAGTTATTATTAAGACTCATTTTTGGGTTCTAAATTTTTTAAGGATTTTAGAATCAAAGTTTTTTTGTCACACAGGGTATTACAAATTTTAGAAAAATTTTCAGCTAACTCATTAACTTTTGAATAATTAGATCTTCCAAGTTCAATCTCAATTAACATATACATTGCCTCTTCATTTTTTGGTTTCAACAAGAGAACAGTATTAATATTTTTTTCCTCTTCTTTCTTGTTATCTTCAGAGTTGTAAATTTTAGCTAAATATAAATATGAACCTGAATCTTTGGGGTTAAAAACAATGCTTCTTTGAAACAAAAATTTTGATTCCTTATATTTATTTTCATTATACTTTTTTTTTCCTTCTTCAAAAAAGGAACTGTCTGCCAAAACAGAATTAGTTAAATTTAACAATATTAATAAAGTTGCTATTAATTTAATTTTTTTTATCATTAGTATTTATTATCATTTGTTACTTCATCAACGTTATGAACCATACTTTCATAAAATCCCGCTTTAGTTATTTTTACAAAATTAGGATTTTCCTTAAGATTAAGTACTTTTTTTGTACCTAAATATCCCATGGATGATTTAAGTCCTCCTATTAATTTATAAATTATATCTTTAACATCTCCCTTATATCTTACAAAGCCTTCTACACCTTCTGGCACATACTTAGATGCATCTTTTTGTTTTATTTGAAAATACCTATCAGCTGATCCTTTATTCATCGCTCCAACAGATCCCATGCCTCTAAAACTTTTAAATAACTTTCCATTTTTTTTAAACAATTTACCAGGTGTTTCCATACTTCCTGCAAACAAAGAACCTATCATTATTGCATCAGCTCCAGCAGATAATGCTTTTGCCAAGTCACCAGAATATTTAATTCCACCGTCTGAAATAATTTTTACTTTTTTTTTTTTT
>Ga0209632_10002616_pt1 | contig 17114 bp, 17 predicted proteins | sample COG_10_FD_184754 | JGI IMG/M metagenome (GOLD analysis project Ga0209632, IMG submission 184754) | Pelagic Microbial community sample from North Sea - COGITO 998_met_10 (SPAdes) (version 2) | ecosystem: Environmental > Aquatic > Marine > Neritic zone/Coastal water | place: Helgoland, sampling... | reverse complement strand
TCTATGTCCGGTGGGATCCCGCCCTCGAATCCCAGCAAGCGATTACGCGATGCCAAGAAGCGCGGACTCAAGCTCATCGTGATTGATCCCCGAAAGGCCGAAGTCGCGCGCTTCGCCGACGTCTATCTTCAGCCAAGGCCTGGCGAAGATTCGGCGATTCTCGCGGCCATGCTTCACGTCATTTTGCGTGAAGAGCGCTATGACGTCGCCTTCTGCGAAGCGCACGTTTCCGGCTTCACCGAAATGGCGGAGCAAGTCGCAGAGTTCACACCCGAGTGGGCCTCGGAACGCGCTGGCGTGACGACGGAAGAAATTGAACTCGCCGCACGGACTTTTGCGGGCAATCCCGCAACGGGTGATGTGCGAAGCGGCTGCGGTGTCGCGGGCACAGGCCCCAACATGTCACCGCACGGCAACCTCACCGAATATCTGTTGTTAGTTCTCAATACGGTTTGCGGGCGATGGCGGAGAGAAGGCGACCTCGTCGCGAACCCGGGCGCATTTTTGCCACTGGCGATCCCTAAAGCTCAGGCGATGCCGCCTCGTGCTGGGTGGGGACGCGGCGAGTCCCTCCGCTCACGAGACCTCGGAAATTCCGCCGCGGGTCTGCCGACCGGCGCCCTTTCAGATGAAATTTTGCACAAGGGCGAGGGCAGCATTCGCGCCTTGATCTGTGTTGGAAGCAACCCCATTGCCGCATGGCCCGATCAACTGAAGACCGTTCGCGCGATGGAATCCCTCGATCTCCTAGTAACCCTCGACATGAAAATGTCCGCGACCTCGAAGTTCGCAGACTACGTAATCGCCCCCAAGCTCAGCCTCGAAGTGCCGGGGATCTCGGTCTCGAGCGAAGCGATCGAGCAGACTTACGTCGCTCACGGCTATCCGGAGCCTTACGCGCAATACACGCCAGCGATTGTCGACCCGCCACCGGGCGCGGATGTCATAGAGGAATGGGAATTCTTTTACGGGCTCTCCCAGCGAATGGGCTTCAACCTCACTTGTTACCCGATTCGTGCCGAAACCGGAGTGCTCCGCGAAAACCGTTCGGCATTTGAACTCGATATGACGAAGCGCCCGTCAACAGATGAAGTCCTCGATGGCCTCATGAACGGGTCGCGGATTCCGCTTGACGAAGTTCGGCGCCATCCCCACGGCAAGGTCTTCGATGATCTCGAAATTCGGGTCGGGCCCGCGGATCCAGACGCCGACGGTCGTTTGGACGTTGGGAACGAGGACATGCTCACGGAACTAGCTTCGATTCGAGACGCGGGCCTAGATGACGGTCAGGATATTCAGTTCCCCTTCCGTCTCATCTCCCGTCGCCTCCCGAATGTCTACAACTCAAGTGGCCGGGACATCGCCAAATTGAACGGCCGACGGCCCTACAACCCCGCGTTCCTGCATCCCGACGACCTTCTCTCGTTAGGCCTATCAAAAGGTGACGTCATCGAGATTAGCTCGGCCCACGCCTCGATCCTCGGCGTGGCGGAACCTGCACCCGAAGTTAGACCCGGCGTGATTTCAATGGCCCATTGTTTTGGCGATATTCCGGAAACCGAAACCAAGGAAGCCCTGCGCGAGATCGGCAGCAACACCAGTCGCCTAGTCAGCAACGAAGACGTCTTCGACCCTCATACCGGAATCCCGCGTATGAGTGCGATTCCTGTCGCGATCGAGCGGGCGTAGGGGGCGTAGGGGGCTTTGAAGACTTTGGGGAGTAAGGAGCAGAGTCCCGATCAGGCGCCTGCTGGTCCGCAACTTCGACGCGCTAGGAACCTAAGCGTCGCATCGGAAACCGGATTGCCTTCTGCGCTCATAGAAATCACGATGCTCTGATGATTGAGTCCGGGGACCGAGAGACGCTCCGAATCCGGTGCCACTTCAAAGAGCGCGCCGAATAACAGATCCGCCTGCCGCTCGAAGGTCACCGCCTCGCCCTTCGCATTCATGACGAGGGCTGGCGGACTGGAGGGGTCGAGATGTCGGAGAATAGACGACTGTTCTGCCCAACTGTCATCACCCGTCGAAAAACGCTTCTCGAAATAGAGACGGGAGGCCCCAAGCGCATAGGTCTCATCGTCTTCGGGGTCGTAACCGGCGCCACTTACCAACACGAGACTACACAGCGCACTTCGATCAATTCCCCGTGCTGCGAGCGCGGAATCCTCGAGCCCGACCCAAGCGGCCAACCAGGCACCCGCCGAATGGCCTGAGAGATGGATGGCGTTTGGATCTCCGCCTCGTCTCGCGATTTCCTGGCGTGCAAATGCGATCGCCGCCGCAACATCATCCACCTGATCTTGCCAAGTCGCATCTGGCTGGAGTCGATAACTCGGCACCACGACGCCATAGCCGCGCGCCGCATAGAACCGGCCAATATTTCGATAGGGTTCTACGCCTAGCACTCGTGTTGCGCGGTCGCCTGAGGTCCAGCCGCCTCCGTGTACGAAGACCAGAGTGGGCCAGCCCGGCGCGACCTTCTCAGGAAGAAAGAGGTCGAGCTTGTGTTTTTCGGGATCGGCCTCCGCGTCAGAACGATATGCGAGGTCGAGCTTCGCCAAGCCTACAGGGTGCTCCGCACGTTCGTAGACCAAGCCTGCGCCAACCGCGTTAAGGGTTCCGGCACATCCTGCGAGAAAAAGCATCGCCACCCCAAGCAGCGCAGCCCAGGCATGCATGCCAGAAGAGATGATTTCCGATCGAGGGCGAAACCGCATGTCCCTCATGAATTGACGGCGGATTCGAATGGCCATCGGTCTCAACATACTAGGCCCCAGCCAAAGTGAATGTGTTAGATAAAACTACCAACGCAGCTCTCTTTCATGCTGACCTACCAAGAGGATACCGACGGGAAGAGCGTCAGGATAGGCGACCTTTCGTGCCTTGCCGCGCGATCGAGGATCTGCAGCACCTAAAAATGCGAATGCGCAGGAGGCCTTTTTCGCCGCTAGGCCGCGGTATCTGCCAGCATTTCGCCGAGCCGACGCATGTGGTGCGTCGAGCCTCCGAGCATCAGCTCGATATGCCTCGCGTAGATGTAGTAGCGATGAACCGGGTATTCGCGGTCGACGCCAACTCCGCCGTGAATATGTTGAGCCGAGAACGTCACCCTATACCCGGCCTCGGCCGCGAAGTGCTTAGCGATTGCGACCTCTTCTCTCGCATCACGACCGACCGAGATCATCCAAGCAACTTCCAAAGCCGTGAGCCGTACCGCCTGGGTGTCTATATAGGCGTCGGCTTGCCTGTGAGCGACAGATTGGAACATCGCGATCGGCTGATCGAATTGCTTTCGCGTCTTCGAATACTCAGCCGTCATTTCGAGTGCGGCCTCACAGCAGCCAAGAGCCATATTGCAGAGCGCAGCGTTCGCTCGGAGATCGATCCATTCGATGATCTCGCGGCCGGACGTAAGGGTCCCGAGCAGGCTATCCGCATCAAGAGTCACCCCGTTGAGCGTCATCCGCGACTCGGGCATATAGCTGGTGGTCGCCAGCGCCTCGAGACGCACTCCTGCCGCTTTCGGATCGACCAAGAAGACGGCGGGACCTCTATCCGTCATCGCCGAGACGAGAATAACATCCGCGATCTCCGCCCCAGGCACATAGGACTTCACGCCGTCGAGCTTCCAGCCACCATCCGACGCCGTCGCCTGCACGCCCGGATACTCGATCTCGCCTTCCGGCTCGATCAAAGCAGCCGTCATAATGCGATTGCCTGCCGCGAGCTCAGGCAGAATCGCCTTCTTCTGCGCCTCGCTCCCAAACTCAGCGATCGCGAGTCCGCCTAACACCACGGTCTCGAAATACGGAACCGGCGCGGAGGTTCGGCCGATATGTTCGATCACGCCGGCGACTTCGAGAAAACTGAGTCCGCCGCCATCGTATTCCGTCGGAACGGCGACGCCGATCAATCCGGACTGCCCGAGCTTGGCCCAAAGCTCCGGATCAAACCGCGGCCCCTCCGCTCGTTCCAACTCGAGCAGGCGCTCCTGCGGTGTCCCCTTGATGAGAATTTGCGAGGCGAGGTCGAAAATTGATTGTTGCTCTTCTGTATAGGAGAAATTCATATTCGTTCCTTGGTCTAGTCAATCGCACGTGAGTCGGAGTCACTTAGCCGCAGTCGCTGAGGCTGCGAACCTCTCTGCGAGCCGGGCAAATCCCGGCGCTACATGCGCGGAATCCGCGGCAACCCAAGTCCGAAGAGGCCGATCAAATCACGTTGAATTTCGTTTGTACCGCCGCCGAAGGTCAGGATTAGCAGGCTTCGGTAGAGCGTCTCTACCATGCCATCCGCCACCAGCTGCCCCGGGGAGGTCGCGTCATTTTCGACGCGGAGATAACCCCGCTGGCCCATCACTTCCATGAGAAGCCTGAAGGCATCGAGAAAGAACTCCGTGCCGTAGACCTTGATCGTCGAGGCATCCGCCGCATTCAGCTTCATACCTTCGGTCTGGGTCCAAGCGACTTTCCAGTTCATTAGGCGAAGCACGTGCAGCCCCGACTTCACCTTTGCCAGATTGATCTGCACCCACTCATCATCGATCACGCGCTGGCCATTAGGCCGGGTCGTTTCCCGGGCCCACTCGAGGACTGATTCGTAGGCCCCCTCGATCATACCCGGCGCACAGAGCGTCACGCGTTCATGGTTCAGCTGGCTCGTGATCAGCTTCCAGCCCTTGTTCAAACCGCCGACGAGGTTCTCGGCCGGAACTCGAACGTCATCAAAGAAAACCGCATTGATGTCGTGATTCGACAGCAGCTCCAGTGGATCAATGCGAATGCCCTCGGACTTCATATCGACAAGGAACATCGACAAGCCGCCATGCTTCGACGCCTCTTGGTCGGTTCGCACCGCCAACCAGCAATAGTCCGCATCGCTCGCCAGGCTCGTCCAAAGCTTCGAACCGTTAATGATGTAGTCGCCGCTTCCGTCTTCGGCGAGATCGGCTCGGGTCTTCAAAGCCGCGAGGTCCGTTCCCGCCTCCGCTTCGCTGTACCCGATACAAAAATGCACCTCGCCAGCGAGCACTTGGGGTAAGAAGCGCGCTTTCTGCTCGTCGCTGCCGTGATTCATGATCGTCGGGCCGACGGTGTTCACGGTCAGCATGGGGACCGGCGCACGAGCACGCATTGATTCGTCGAAGAAGACAAACTGCTCGATCTCGCTCCGACCCTGGCCGCCGTAATTCTTGGGCCAGCCAATTCCAAGCCATCCGTCCTTGCCCATCTGCCGAACGATCTCGCGAGTGCGCGGGCCGATGCCGTGCTCGCGAGCCAGATCCGCTTTGATCTCCGGCGTCAGCAGCTCGTCGTAGTAAGCGCGAAGTTCTTGGCGGAGGGCTTCCTGCTCGTCGTCATATCCGATGTACATATTTCAAAGTCTCCAGGGAAGAGCGAGAAGATCCTTTAAGGGCTGCCGAGTTGCCACCAGTAGCAGATCGAATCTATCGGCTTCCGAGCCTTTCCGCCGCCAGGATGCTGCCCAGGCCGGCCACCGGGAGCAAAGACTCCTCCGAGATGACCTAGTTGATGAGGAATTCGGGAAGTTCGACCATGGTGAAGGATACGGAAAACAACTCCAATGAGAACCCGGAAATTTTATGATGTTATGTGTCTTATTACCTAACAATGCCTCATCGGTCGTGGCCACTCGTAAGTAGAGCCGCATCCAGAAACTAGACTCAGGCACTCGCTCTCGGGGAATTGGGCCTGCACGTGGTACGCAGCGCGCATTAATCGCAAAGGATGGTTCGAGCGGGCGACGGAAACCGTTTCCTATTGGAGCGCCTGCTCTCGAAAGTGGCGCTAGGCGCCTACGGCTTGGGCAACGGCCCTGTCAGAGAAGCCCGCTGAGAAATTTCGAGCAGATTTCCGTCGGGATCCGCGACCATGGACATTCGCGCGATCTCCCCGAGATTTCGCGGCATGACGACGACCTTGCCGCCCGCCGCTTCAACCCGCGCCGTCTCAGCATCGCAGTCACGAACCTGAACTGTCAGATAAAGCCAGCCCTGCTGTGCCATTCCGAATTCGCTCGGCGCGTCGGCACGTTCCTCGAAGAGAAGGACCGAGTCACCACATCGAACCCGTGTCGCGGACTCCTGATCAAAGCCCAACACATCTCGGTAGTAAGCAATCGTCCGGGCGAGATTTCGGACGGCCAGCTGAACACCCAATTGTCTCACGCCATCCGTTCCAGTCGGCACGAAGCGCACTCGGTTGCCGTCGGGATCAGCCATTTCCTTCGGCGCTTCGAGATCATCTCGCGCAATCGAAACCAATTCGATCCCGGATCTCTGCGTTCCAGAGAGTTCTTTGCGGATGTTGACCTTCACGACGCTGCCCCGTTCGACGAAGCGCCACTGCACTTGGCCTTTCATGACCGGGATCGAATGATCGAACACGAGCCCCGCATCATCCCGCCAGAAGTCGACCAATTCCTGCCGCGCGCTCACGAGTCCAACATCCAGCTGATTTTTCACGATTTCGATCATGGATATAGACTCCGCTCAAGGGATTTCGCGCGTCTCGATTACGACTCTTAAATGGGACTCTGATGCGACCTGGAATCGCCCCCAGTCTCGGAATCCGACGTTATCATCGAAGCGCGCCAGAGCCCGACAAAAACGGGACGATAGACCCGAGCAACAGGAGCCCTTATATGGCTATGCCCAACGACATCCCGATCATCGATTGCATGATCGGCTTTCCCGCCAACGATTTTTCGCAGTACGAATTCATCCGCAAGCAGCTTCGCGATACCGAATCCCGCGACGGCTTCGACTTCCCCGTAGAGTACATGTTCAAGAATGTGCCGAAGGAGCTCTACGGCACGGAAAACCCGATCGACGTCACGCTCCACGAGATGGACCGTTTCGGTGTCGAACGCGGACTGATCGGCGCGGGAAACGAAGTCTCGGCCAAGGCGCTCAAGGATCATCCCGACCGATTCATCCCGTCGGGCAATGTCGATCCGAACGAGGGCATGGAAGGCGTGCGCAACATGGTGCGCCAATACGAAGAGTTCGGCGTCCGCGCGTTCAGCGCCTTCCCCGCCGGCTGCAACCCACAGGTTGCGATCGACGATGCCAAGTTTTATCCGATCTATGCGAAGTGTGTCGAGCTCGGAGTCCCGATCTTCGTCTGCGCCGGCGTGCCCGGACCTCGGCTTCCCATGGACTGCCAAAAAGTCGAGCGCATCGACCGCGTTATGTACGACTTCCCCGAGCTCGTATTCGTGACGCGACATGGCTGCGAGCCCTGGGAGAAGCTCGCTATGAAACTGATGCTCAAGTGGCCCAACCTTTACTACTCGACCTCGGCCTTCGCCCCGAGCCACTACCCGAAAGAGATCGTCAACTACGCTAATACCCGGGGCGCCGACAAGATCATCTACGCGGGCTATTTCCCCATGGGCCTCTCCCTCGAACGCATCATGACGGATATGCCCACGGTCGATTTCCGCGACCACGTATGGCCGAAGTTCCTGCGCGAGAACGCGCTTAAGGTATTGGGGCTCGATTCCTAACATGAGTGAAGAGGAGCCGGATTTCGAGGCGCTCAAGGGCGCCGTCGGCGCGGTGCGCCAACTGATCACCCATCTGCGCAAGACGAAGGCGGACCCCGCCCTTCTCGCAGATGTTGAACGTGAAGCCAAAGCGCTGTCTGCGCGCCTCGCCCCCCACGACCACAAAGGCCCCTATGCCCAGCGTCGCCTGGTGATCGGCGAATTCGGCAAGGGGCCGGACCGCGATACGGATGACCCCGTCGAGTATTTTCAGTATTCCCCCATTATTGGCCCGCTTAACCCGATCGCGCCGCCCGTCCCCTTCAAGCTCGTCGGCCGGGAAATGCACGCAAGCCATGCCTTCGAGCCACAATACAACGGCCCGCCGCTATCGGTTCATGGCGGCGTTATCGCCATGGTCTTCGACGAACTGCTCGGCTCGTTAGGCGCCATACTCGATATCGGCGGTTTCACGGGCACCCTCGAAGTCATCTACCGATCGCTCACGCCACTGCAACAACCGATCCGCATGCGTAGTTGGATCGATCGTGAAGAGGGCGTCAAGATTTTCATCAAAGGCACTATGCACACAACCGATCCAGGAGGCGAAGAACGTCTCTGCTCCGAGTCCACCGGCATTTTCATTCGGCCGAAGCAGAGCATTCTTGCGGACGCACTGCGGGAAGCAGAAAAACTCGCCGCGAGTTAGGCGCAGCGGCGTGCAGGTCTTTACGTGATGGCCGGACCGGCTACGGGCCTTGGGGTACCAGCCGGAAGATCCAGATCGTTCGCTCCGGGTCGCGGTCAGAGACGGCGATTTCGTAGCGCGCTTCGAGAGCGAGCCGAGCGACTTGGTATTCGGCTGAGTCATCTGCGACGCGCATAGCGCGGCGCTCGAAGACAGTGTCCCCTAGACGAATACGAACGCGATCGTCTTCGGCGACGTGAGCGACCCAGCTTCGGCCCTCGGGATGCAAGGGGCCAAGAATCATGGAAGTCGGCACGTAGAGCTGCTCGCCAACCGCGGCGAACCACGTGTTCACTGAATGCGGGTCTGCCGGGCGGGTCTCAAGTTGGGCGTTTTCAACATCGTCCGCGAAGGACCAGTCAGCGACGCCGACGGCTCCGACGTCACCCGAGAGCGCACCTCCCGGAATCGGCCCAATGGGGCCACAACCCGCCAAGACGAAGGCACCTACGGCGGCAATCTTAAGGACCCAGAATCCGAAGAAGCCGTTGGCTCCCCGAGACAGACGGCTCTTCGAGACATTCGATTGATTCATCTAACGGTCCTCAATCCAGGTTCATTGGACGCTCGGCCACCTGAAGTGTGTCTATAGTGCGCCCTTCGGCACCCCTGCGCACCTCTAGAACGTTAGGATTCCTCTGAACCGACTCAGAGCATCCGCTCGTAGCCGATCGTCAAGCGGCATAGAATCAAGCACAAATTAGGAGCAGAGGCTGGATGCGAGTGATGATGACGGGCGGGACGGGATTCGCCGGCTCGCATACGGTGCGGCGCTTCGTCGAGGCGGGCCATCAAGTCAGATTGCTCGTTCGTGATGCGGACAAAGTCCGCCGCGTCTTCGAACCTCAAGGCATCGAGATTCCCGAGTCCGACGTGATCGTGGGCGACATTGTCGATGCCGAGTCCGTGAAGCGCGCCATGCAAGGCTGCGATGCGGTTTATCACGGGGCGGCACTCGTCGACATGCGCCGTGCTATGGCCAAGAAAGTTCTCGATACGAATGCGAAAGGCGTGGAGCTTGTCGTCGGCGGCGCCGTAAAGCGCGGCCTTCCCTCAATCGTCTACGTCTCGAGCACGTCCGTCTTCTTCAAACCGGGCGGGGAGCCAATCCATCTCGACATGCCAATCGCCCGCGGCACCACGGCCTACGCCCAAAGCAAGGGCCAGGGCGAACGCGAAGTCCGCCGACTCCAAGCCGAAGGAGCGCCCATTCGTGTCTCTTATCCAACCGGAATAGTCGGCCCCGACGACCCGGGGCTCTCCGACGCGAACGGCGCTGTCTACATCTTCTTCAAGCAAACGGGCATCAACACTTCGAGCGGGTATCAAATCGTCGACGTGCGCGACCTCGCGGAAGTTCACCTCAAACAACTCGAACTCCCTGAAGGCCCGGCGCGACATATCGCCGCCGGCCCCTTTCTCGATTGGCCAGAAACCTACCGAGTTCTCGACGAGGTCACACAGACGAGGCTCTGGCGCTTTCCCATGCCTGGCGGCCCACTCCGCGCGTTAGGCTCTGTCGGCGACTTTATCAAACGTTATGTCTACGATTTCGAATTTCCACTCACCCGCGACGCGATGGAATACGCGACCCAGTGGCCCGGAGCGAGCGGCGAGGACACCGCCCGAGAGCTCGGCGTCACATTTCGCAGCGCGGAGGAAACGTATACGGACACGGTGCGCTGGATGTATCAAGCTGGACATCTAAAGGCGCGGCACGTGGGAGTGTTGGCGAAAAATCGCTAAGACCAGTCCCGCGCTAGTTCACTGCTAGCTCGTCGGAAGATGCTTCTGAAATTCTCCGGCAAGCTGAACCCAGGTTCCATTGGGCAGCTTTTCGATCAAGACCGACTGAACGAAGTCCATAGACAAGCCAGAAACTCGCCGCACATCGAGAGCGCCTAACACGACCGCTGCATGCCTCAGGCAGCCGCTATGGGCCACAAAGAGCCGCGCGACATCTTGCGAGTCGTCGGCGGGAATCGAGTCCATGCTCTGCTCGATGCGGGCTGCGACACGTTTGCCTGCATCCATCAAGGACTCCGCGCCGGGAAAGGGCAATCGAAACTCTGGCGTACGACGCCAGCCTTCGGGCAAATCGCCTAGACGCGAATCCAAAGCAACTAGCTCGCGGATGCGTGTAAAGGTGATATTCGCCGCACTGCCAAGGCCGCGCTCGATCAACTCGTCACGCTGAATCACGTGATGAGTTGTATTGGTGTATTGGGTGAGCTGCTCGCAAAGCACGTTCGCAGTCTGCCAAGCGCGAAGGAGCTGTGAGGCTTCCACTCGCTTGTCGATCGTGAGACCGTGATCTGCACAGCGCGCTGCCATGACTCCCGTCGCGGCTTCGGCCTGCGCACGCCCAGTCTCGCTCAAAGGCAATAGAGAGTGCGCGCTCGCCGTATCTTCGGGTCGATCGAAATGGCCGTGCCGAACCAGCACTGCAACGCGTCGACCGCGGCCCTTCCCGTCGCTCATTCGTCGTCTCCCGGGAGACCCTCTCGGGTGCCCCGATCGTGAGAAGTTCTAGTCTCGTTTCTATCGGCAGGTTCTACCTCAAAGCCTGAGCCTGATATGCCGGAATCGCTCTGGGGGCGCTTTCCTTCAAATCGAGCCGCTTTTCGTCCTCGCCACCATTTCGAAATTTGGCTCCCCAGGCGCTCGGCCCAGGGCAATCTGCGTTCCTCTAAGAGCACGCCGTCCCGGTAGGTTTCGACGCGGTCACCCTGCACGCGATGCTCGAGCCCGCCCGCTTCGAAAACCCGGAACGGCCGATCCTGCTCGCCGGGTTCGTGCGCCGCGACAATTCGAACGCGCATCTCTTCTCGATACCGGGCGGCGATCGTCTGGAGACCAGGAGACTCGTCAAAGGCATTCGTGCGCGCTTCGCGGATGCTGAGCTGGACGCCGAAGCCGGTGCTCTCGAGATCGATGATGCCGCCGGTTTGATCCGGTCGTTCATCGTCTTCGAGGCCACCCTGAAGCCATAGGCAGTGATAGCCGCGGCAAACGCTAGGTCTCGCTTCGTGGATGGCGCAGCCCGCTTCGCCCTGCTGCTGCGGGCAATCAAAGCCGGCTGGTTTCCTAAGCTCGTCAACACGAAGCACGCTGCAACAAAGCGAGCACGAGCCGCAGCTTCGTGCCGCAGCGCGTTTCGCGCGCTTGGGATCATTTGAGAGTTGGGCCACTTTTTCGCCTTTGGGGACGGCCGCTCAGGCTGGGATCGAGCTCGCGCCGCCGCTGCTCCACATTGACGCGGTCAACTTGATGCTAGGCCGATCCTTGCGTGATTCCATCTGCTCCCAGATTCGGTCATAGCCCGTGTGTTCGATCAACCAGTCGCCGTCTCGCTTCACGTAGCGATCCTCATAGAAAGCGGCGCCCGAGATCATGATGTCGAAGTCGGTATCGACAACGATATCTTCGATCTTCCAGACACCGGTTGCTCGAGCATCATCGACGAAGTCGATCTCCGGCTGATGAACGCTATGCGTCGAATGGAAGCCGTCGCGGTCCATTCCCTTTTTGAGCCACCCAATAATTTCGTCGCGACCCTCGTAGCTGTAGTGGCCAGCACTATAAGCGCAGGTCGCTTCGGGAATGAAGAGTGTCTCCATTTCTTCCCAGCCCTTCGTATCGACGCATCGCATATATCGATATTTGAGGCGCTTGATCTCTTCGATCGCGAGAAGGGTTTCTAGAGGTTCCATGGATAGAGATTTTCCTAATAAGGGTGAGGGGGCTGCGTGAGTTAGACTGGACTAAGTCGGGAGCTCCGTGGACTAAATGTCGGCTCCGGAGGGACCGCCCGATCCAAAAAAGACGAGTAGCGAGAGATCCGCCTCGACTGAGGCAAATTCGTGTTCCGTATCGGCCGGCACGTAGAGGATCGAACCCGGTCCGATCGGCTTCAGTGTCCCGTCGAGGGTGATCGTGCCCTCCCCTTTAAGAACGAAATAGACTTCGTCCTCGTCGTGGGTTGACTGATTGTCGGTTGAGCCCACCGGCAGCGTATAGATGCCGCAAGAAAGCTGCGGCACGCGTAGGAATTCGAGATAGGGCGCGTCGGCCTTCTCGGCGCGCTCGACGAGCTTCGACAGGTCGAAGTCTTTCCACTTGGGTTCGCTCATAGGGTGCCTCCAGCGCCCGAATCTAGCACGCAGATCTGGCCCGTGAGCCGCGCGCGTGGCCCTGAAGCCAAACTCGCGGCATCCTCTACGTGTGTCCAACGAACCCTCGCTTCCGACCTCGAACGTCCTTATTGGCATCGCCTCCGTAGTGGTCATCGTCGCGGGACTAAAAGCCGCAAGCGGGCTCTTCGTTCCCTTCTTACTCGCGGGGTTCATAGGCCTGCTCTGTGCGCCGGCGCTCTTCTGGCTGCAGGATCGCGGACTTCCCAATCCAGTTGCCCTCGTCGTTGTGCTGCTCGGGCTCTTCGGAATTGGCGCGGTCTTTGGCGGCCTCATGAGCTCCTCGATCAACGAGTTCACGCGCTTGCTTCCGTCCTATCAGGAACGCTTCGGCTCCGTCCTCACCTCTCTCGTCGCTAGCCTCGACGCATACGGCATCGACTTCGGCACCAACCCCGAAGCCGCCAACCCCTTCGATCCCCAAGCGGCTCTTGGAATTGTTGGCGGGCTCGCGGGGAACCTCGGCGCGCTCCTCAACAACGCGTTCCTACTTTTCCTGATCGTCTGCTTCATCTTGCTCGAAGCCTCGAGCTTTCCGCGCAAGGTCCGTGGGGCTTTCGGTGACTCGCCGGTCCTCGAAACGCGCATGACCGAGATCGGTGAATCCATTCGCCGCTACCTCGGCATCAAGACTCTCACAAGTATGTTGACCGGAGTCATGGCCTACACAGCCTTAGTGGTATTAGGCGTTCAGTTCGCGCCACTCTGGGCACTGATCGCGTTCCTGCTGAACTTTGTTCCCGCGATCGGCTCGGTCATGGCGGCGATTCCAGCGGTAGCGCTTGCTCTCGTCGACAACAGTATGCAGACCGCGGTTTTGGTCGCACTCACCTATATAGGCATCAATATTTCGATCGGGAGTTTCCTGGAACCCCGTGTGATGGGCGACGGAATGGGCCTTTCCCCCCTGATTGTGGTCACTTCTCTGATCTTCTGGGGTTGGATTCTCGGCCCCGTCGGGATGGTCCTCGCTGTACCTTTGACCGTAATCTTGAGGATCCTGCTCGACAGCCAGCCGCAAACCCAATGGGTTGCGGTCTTGCTCGGCCCCGCGTTCCCCGCGCCCGTATTTGCGAAGAAATCATCTCGTGCAAAAAGCCCCGAGACTAAACAAAACGCCTAACACGAGTCCGCCTGAACGGTCCTCTAGATAAACGGAATTGTCTTTTGAGCGAATACGAAAACGACACCCACTCCTTGATCGTGGGCTACATCCTCTGGATCTTCGGCATCTTGGGCGCACACCGCTTCTACTTCGGGAAGCCGATCTCCGGCACGATCTACTTCTTTACCTTCGGCCTATTCGGCATTGGCTGGATCGTAGATCTCTTCTTGATGCCCAGCCTCGAGCGCGGCGCCGAACGACGCTACAAACAGGGCTACCTCGACTACACCGTCGGCTGGATCCTGCTCACCTTCGTGGGCATCTTCGGAATCCACCGCTTCTACATGGGCAAGTGGCTCTCCGGCGCGCTCTATCTATTAAGCGGCGGCGTCTTTCTAATCGGGATCGTCTACGACTTCTGGACGCTGAACGACCAGATCAGCGAAGAGAACACGGCCTAGCTGGCAGCAGCGATCGTCGCGAAGGCCTGCTTCACATCGTCCGGTGCCTGCACCAACTCGACGAGTACACCTTCGGATCCGATCGGGAAATCGTCGTTGCCCTTGGGGTGGATGAAGCAGACGTCGTAGCCAGCTGCGCCCTTGCGGATACCCCCGGGCGTGAAGCGCACGCCCTGGCCTTCGAGCCATTCGACGGCGGTCGGAAGATCGTCGATCCAAAGACCGATGTGATTGAGAGCCGGCTCATGAACTTTTGGCCTCTTGTCGGGATCGATCGGCTGCATGAGATCGACTTCGACCGTGAACGCGCCCACTCCGGTCTCGCAAATATCTTCGTCAACGTTCTCTTTTTCGCTCTTGTACGAATGCCCGTAACGCAGGCCCATGATGTCAACCCAGAACGCGCGAAGCTTGTTCTTGTCGAGGCCGCCGATCGCGACTTGCTGCACACCGAGGACGTTAAAGGGGCGGGCTTCGGACATGAGTTGAACTCCTGGAGCGAGTGTTTCGAGTATTTTGAAGGGCACCGATTCTAACGGATCAGAACCGAGACCGGCAGCGTCGAACTAGAGCCCCTCGGGCGCCTCTCGCCATAGCACCTTCATCCACTCGCCACCGTCGAAGGTCTCGTTGCCGAGATAGCCATTGATCAGCGCGGTTACGCCGGGATCCCACTCATTATTCGTCCGCTCCCCCAGCCGCCGAAGGTCCTCTCCTGATCGTGCGAGAACAATCCGCAGCCGATCGGTGCGAATCTCCTGGCGATGAGCGGCGGCAAGCGGGCGAAAGCTTCGCGTCGTCAAAAGGAACTGTGGGACGTAGCGCTTACCCGCGGCTCGGGGACTCAGGCCGATGATTCGCCAGGTTGAATCCGCAAAAGGAAAGAAGGTGACCTGTGCATCAACGCTGCGGCCGCCGCTGCGGCCGGTAATCGAATAGCGAAGGCCTTTGATCAATCCGAGTCGGACGTGTTTCTTCTCATGTACGGTGACCTTCACGTCTTCGCCCATCTCTTTGATGAAGCCTTCCGCGAGCTCAACCAGATCCCCGGCCGGCATATCCGACGTCAAATAGACTGCGGCGTCGCCCCGGGGCGAACTCGCACCCACGGCCTGGCTCGTGTTCTGCACTCGCCAGCCGCTCGGGAATTTAATTTCGAAGTCGAGTGCCGGGTGCAGGAAGAGTTGGTCTATGAACACTCCAGTCTCAGGCCGATCGCCTATGACGAGACCATCAACCCGGTCGAGCAATCTCTCGCGGGTGTTGCCGAGTGAAGTATCTCGCGTCCATCGCAGCTCACGCGAACGAATCGCATTTTCAGCTGCTCGCTCACGCGTCCCGGGATGCGTGTCGAAGAAAGTAGGCGAACGCGGCGCTCCGATCAGCAACCGCTCACGCTGGTCGAGCCGCCGCATGAACGTCGACATCCCCATTGGGTCGTACCCGACGGCAGCACAGAGGCGCTGACCTAACGCGTCTGCTTCACGCTCCATATCGCGCCCATATGCCGCGAGGGTCTGAGCCCGAGTGCGAGGCAAGGTGAGCCCCGGGATGCTGCGTGCGGCGGCCTGTCGGCGAGCCGAATGGCGCCGGGCCGCGTGAATGATTTCGTGGCCGAGCACGCAAGCCAACTCGTCTTCCGAGTTGGCCAAGGCGAGCAATCCCCGAGACACGAAAATATGCCCTCCCGGAAGCGCAAAAGCGTTCGGCTCCATCTGGTCAACGATCTTGAAGCTATAAGCAAAGGAACGGCTAGGCAAAGCCCGGATGAGCTTCTTACCAATGCCCGCGACGTAGGCCTCGAGCTCCGGGTCGTCGAACGTTCCGATTTCGGCCGCGACCTGCTCGGCTCCTTCGCGTCCAACTCGGACGTCATCCTTCGACGTTAAGATGACGGTTCGTCGGCGTGCTTCCTTCCGCTTGGCTGCAGTGCTCCCTTCTGGGCTCGAGGCGCAGGCGCAAACGCAGAACAACGCAAGACTCGCCCAGGCTACAACGCTGGTGCGCCCTGGCCTCACGGCATCTCCTCGAGCCAGTCCCCGTCATTCATCCAGCGCACTTTCATCTGCATGAGGCGACCGGTGTAGTCGAGCGTATTCAGATAGTTCTGAACGAGATTTGCGAAAAGCGGAGAGTTCGCAGGCAGCGCGACTCCTAGCGGCTCGGTCGTGAGCGGCACCTCGAGCGTCGCGAGGCCTCTCCCCAAATTGCGGACAAGGGCGTACTCAACGAAGGGAAAGTCGGCGACGAGGCCGTCGATCTCTCCATCAAGAATCAGCTGGACCGCGTCTTCCTGATTGTCGATGACTACGAACTGGGCGAGGGGGAATTTTTCGAGAATGACTGCTTTGCCGGTCGAGCTTTCAAGCGCCGCCCAGGTCCGTGCCGCGGCGTTGAAATCTTCTACGCCCTGAACCAAGTCTGCACGGGTCAGCAGAGTCGATCCTGAAATCAGGTAGGGACCCGCGAAAGCCACACGTGCATTGCGAGCGGGTGTGATCGTTAGGCTTGAAATCACCAGGTCGATCGATCCGGCTTCGAGGTCCGGCAAAAGGTTCGCGAAGGGCCGCTCAACGAGCTCGAGCTCGACCTTCATCGCGTCCGCGAGTGCCTGGGCTAACTCGACATCGAGCCCGATCAGCTCGCCCTCGGCATTCTTCATATTCAAAGGCGGCTGCGCACCAGTCATCCCAACGCGCAATATTCCGCGATCGATAATCTCGTGAAGACATTCTTGACCGGCGGGATGGCCGTGTCCGGCTCCCAATTTTGGAAGCGACTGACAAGCGGCCAAGCTGATGACCAACAAGAAAGCCAGCGATATGCGCGTGAATGCGTGAACGGGTCTGAGCGCATTCATAGGATGTTGATCGAGCGAACGACCTCGGTCGACGGCGGAGTATCCTCGCCGCAGCCCACGAAACCGAGAGAAATAATAGGGATAGCAAGCCACTTGATCTCCAAAATACGTGTGAAGCCTTGCATGGGCCTCGATAAAAATCGCGGAAAGTGAATATTTCTGGATAATGCATACAGACAGTGGATCGCGAACTGCGAATCAGCGACTAACCCGCCTGTACGCAATTAGTTCTCCG
>Ga0209632_10002614_pt1 | contig 17127 bp, 19 predicted proteins | sample COG_10_FD_184754 | JGI IMG/M metagenome (GOLD analysis project Ga0209632, IMG submission 184754) | Pelagic Microbial community sample from North Sea - COGITO 998_met_10 (SPAdes) (version 2) | ecosystem: Environmental > Aquatic > Marine > Neritic zone/Coastal water | place: Helgoland, sampling... | reverse complement strand
AAAGATTACAAAAGGCTGTTCATTTTCTATAGCATGTTGAATACCATATAAAAAAGCCTCACCTTCGGCTGCACCGATTGAACCACCTACAAAATCAAAGTCTGATGCAATTGCAGTTATCTTTATATTTTTAATATTTGTATTAACCGCCATCATTCCACAATCCATACCTGTTTTTTTTCTAGCAGTTTTTAGTCTGTCTTTGTATGATTTGGAGTCACTCCAATTTAATGGGTCATCTTGAGGGATTGGAGTTTTTAAAACTTCATAGTTATTTTTACCAAAAATGACATCAAATCTTTGACGAGGACTTATTCTGTGATGCTTGTTGCAAGATGGACAAACCCATAAATTATCTTCTAAATCTTTTTTTAGAATGGGGCCTTTACAACAAGATGTCCAATCGCTATTAGCAATCTCTTCTTTGCTTGCACGTTTCTTAATTATTCTTTTTATTTTTTCACCGAAACGTAGAGTTTTTTTAATCCAATTCATGAAATTTTATTTCTCAATCTTTTTACAATATTAGTTACATTTGTGACAGGATTTTGTCTCTTTTTGATTGATTTTGATATTTCTTTGCACAAAGCACTTCCAACTACCAATCCATCAGCCTTTCTTAGTGATGCTATTGTCTTTTCAGTAATTCCAAATCCGATTACAATATTTTTATTCTTATTTAGACTTTTAATCTTATTATATCTCTCAAGAATTTTTTTAGGTGAAACCTTTAGTTTTCCACCTGTTGTTGAGAGCATACTGATGTAGTATACCATATCATGAGAGTCTCTAATAATTTTTTTCATTCTACTTGGTGAGGTAGTAGGGGAGACTAATTGAATAAAACTAATATCTTTCTTCTTACATTTTTTAGCAAAATCTTTGTTTTCTGGATAAGGTAAATCAACAACAATTAAACCATCAACGCCAACTTTTTGACAGATATTGATAAAGTTATTATCACCATATTGATAGATCATATTATAGTAACCCATTAGAATTACTGGTTTGGCTTGTTTAGATTTTTTAAAATCTTTTACTATTGAAAAAACATCTTTTATTTTAATTCCATTTTTTAAAGCTCTATAGGCACTTGATTGAATTTGACCACCATCTGCTATTGGAGTGTTATGAGGAAAGCCTATCTCACAAATATCAGCATAGCTTGCAATTGATTTTAATATATCTAATGATTTTTTTTTACTATTGTCACCTGCAACTGTATAAGTGAGTAAAACAGGTCTTTTTTCATTTTTAGTTTTTTTAAATGCTAAGTTAATTAACGACATCTTAGTTAATCTTCCCTAATCTTTCTTTTAAAATATCACGATCTTTTTTAGCATCTCCACAAGAATTTACTATAACGATTGTATCCCTACTTAACTTAGGAGCAATTTTGATTGCTTCTGCAAATGCATGACTTGGTTCTAAACTAGGATTTATTTTTTCAAGTTTGGTTACAAGTTTGTAGGCATATAAAGCATCCTCATCTGTTGCAGATGTATACCTTGCCCTCTTTGTATCTTTTAAAAAACAGTGAATAGGAGACACTCCAGGGTAATCTAATCCTGCAGAAATAGAAGCAGTATCATTAATTTGTCCTTCGTTATTTTGACAAACATAAGCAGCAGCACCATGCAATATTCCAAGTTTAGCATCGTTTGTTAAAGGTGCAGCGTGAAGTTTAGAATTTTTTGGACCACCTGCTTCTACGCCAATCAATTCAATTTGTTTTTTATCATAATCCATAAACTCACTCCAAAAACCGTAGGCTGAACTCCCCCCACCAACACAATTAATAAGTTTAATTTTTTTTGGAATTTTTTTAAATTCAGACTGTATTTGAATTTTTAACTCTCTTGAAATTTGAGCTGTACTCCAACCACAAATTTTAACGAATATATTTGGACCTACTGTTGAACCAACACACATGTGAGTATTATTACAATTTGAAACCCAATACCTCATGCATTCACTTACTGCATCAACTAATGTTTGGCTACCAGAGTAAACAGGCACAACTTCAGCACCATTTTTTTTCATCGCATCAACATTTGGCTTTTGTCTCATTATGTCTTTTGCGCCCATAAATATTTTACACTTAAGACCAAATTTCTTAGCAGCCATACTTAACATTTTGCCGGCATAACCAGCACCAGTATCGCCTACGACATATTTTTTACCTGCTTTTCTAGCAATAAGACAATGAACAGTCGCATTATATATCTTATGAGCACCTCCGTTGGCCTCAGACACCATTTTTGCATATATTTGAGCTCCTCTTAGGTGGCCAGATAGGTTTTGAAGTTTTATGAATGAAGTAGGAGATCCTACATAGTTTTTAAAGTAATAGTCTCTTTGCTTAAGAAATTTTTTATCATACCTAAGTTTTTTAAAAAGAATTGTTAAGTCTTCAACAGGTTTTTTTAAGGTTTCAGGGATAAAATTGCCACCAAACTTACCACCCCAAAAACCACTTTTATTGTGTTGATCAATTAGGGGAATTTTTTTTTTAAGCTTCATTATTAATTTGTTTAATTTTTTTTAAAAAATTATTTATTTTTGAAATATCTTTTAATCCAGAAGTTTCTAGACCTCCAGAAATATCTACAATGTCTACTATTTCTTTATAATTTTCAAGATTATCTTCTATTTGTATATTTCCTGCCAACATTAATTCTTTATTCGTTTTAAGATTCTTAATTAATTGATGATCAAAAGACATACTTTTTTCATAACCTTTGCTGTCAAATAATATTATGTCGGCAAGTTTATTGTAATCTATATATTTTACAATATCGTTTTGATCTTTGACAGTGATGGCAACTATAATTTTTCTATTATATTTTTCTATGATAGCTTTTATTTCATCTGGAGAGCAATCATAAATTTGATAATAATCAAAAGGTAAATTTTTAATTTTCTCAAGAATATTATCATCAGGCCGGACCAATACAGCAACATATTTTGAATTTTTTTTATCTATTCTTAAAAGGTCCCTAAGCTGATTATGATCAACAAATCTTTTAGATTTTAAGTAGTTAACAATAAAGCCAATATACTGGGGTGGGCTAGAGTGTTCAGTTAAATATTTTAATGTTTTAGAATCAGAGATTCCACAAATTTTTGACTTCATCTAATCTATCGATGAAAGAATGTTTTTTATATTTTCTTTTGGATTACCCTTAGTAATTGGTCTTCCAATTATTAAGCAATCACTACCTTCTTTAATTGCTTGATTAGCACTCATAGTTCTTTTTTGATCATCTATTGTATTATCCATTCTAATTCCTGGAGTAAAACACTTAAGCCTTGGTGCAATTTTTTTAATCATCTTAATTTCAATCGGGCTACAAATAATACCATGCAAGTTAGCTTCCATTGCAATTTGAATTAGTCTTTTAACTTGGTCTCCGACTTTATTTCTAAAACCTAAACTTCCTAAATCTTTATCACTAAAACTTGTTAAAACAGATACACCTAATAACTTTAAATTAATTTTTTGTGCGGCCTGATTTGCAGCATTAAGAGCATCCAATCCATTTAGTAAGTGAACTGTTGCATAGTCTACATTCAAATTTTTAAGTGATTTTACTGACTCAACCAATGTGTTTTTAATATCAAAAAATTTTCCATCATAGAAAATTGGTTTTTTAAATTTTGAAAGTTCTCTTATTTCTTCTGGGCTTCTTTGAGTAATATACTGTAATCCAATTTTAATTCCCGAAACATCTTCATGAATTAATTCTAATAAATCTAATATTTCTTTTTGACTTGATACATCGCAGGCTACGAAAATATTTTTATTCGTCATTGTTTAATTTTTTAAACATTTCTTTTGACATTTTAAAGTGAATTGTTTTTTTTTCTAAAGTATTTACTTTTTCTCCAGTTTTAGGATTCCGAGATATTCTGGCTTTTTGAATGTTCGTTGAAAACATGCCAAAGCCCCTTAATTCAACCCGATCCCCACGCTTTAAGGCTTGTTTAATTTCGTTTAGAATAACAGACACAACTTTCTCAAGATCTTTTTTGAGAAAATTAGGATATGATTTTTTGAGTTGGTTTAGAAGCTTTGATTTTACAATAGCCAATTTTTTATTCTTCTTCTTTTTTCTTTTTCTCTAAATCATCAGATAATGACGAGAATGGCAAGTTTTTACCACTCGCTTCTGATCCATAAGTATCTAAAGCTACTTTTCTGTCAATTTCTTCAAGCAACTTAATACTTAATGTAACTTTTCTCTTATCTAAATCTAACTCTTGAATAGCACAGTCAATTCTTTCACCACCGGTAAATCTTGCTGGTCTAGCATCAGCTGCATTAATAGCTATTGCCGACTTTTTAATAACAAAGTCCATTTCACAACCTTCAGGTCTAACAACTAATCCCTTATTATCTGTTGAAATAATTTTAACAGTGATGGTTTGCTTAACTTTTTTATCATTAAACCAACTAAATGGATCTGGTTGAGTTTGACGTAAGCCGACCCTAACTTTTTGCTCAGCTGCTTTAACTTCTAATACTTTGACTTTTAATTTATCACCAATCTTATGTTTAGCTAATTCTTCCTCAGCATTTGTAAGGTACGTGAGATCATTGCAGTGCAAGAATGCATCAATGTCTAATCCATTAATTTTTAAGAAAATAGAGTATTCATTTTTGCTAGCAACTTCACCTTCAACCTCAGAGCCTACAGGGTGGTTTTTTGAAAAAGTTTCAAAAGGATTTTCTATTGTAAGTCTATGTGAAATTGCAACTCTTCTTTTTTCTTTATCAATTTCAGTTATAACACAATCAATCTCATCTCCAACTTTGAATATTTTTTTTGCTAGTAAATTTTTTTTCGTCCAGCTTAATTCACTTGAATGTAGTAATGTTGAAAGACCTGGCTCCAGTTCACAAAATGCACCAAAATCCATTAATTTAACAACTTTAACTTTATAGATTTTATTTAATTCATAATTAGTAATATGTTCAAATGGATCTGGTGAAAGTTGTTTTACAGAACAGCCAACTTGTAGTTTTTCTTTATCTACAGATATAACTAATAAATCGTGTTTTTCACCAATATTAAAAACTTCATCAGGATGATTAACTCTCGAATAAGATATTTCTTGAAGGTGAACTAATACGTCAAGCTCACCGTTAACAGAAAAAAAACAGCCAAATGAACTATAACCTTTTACTTCTGCACCTTTAATCACATCTCCAACTTTAAATTTTTCAACAATTTTAATTTTATCCTCTTTTTTAAATGATGAAATAATTTCTCTTCTAGAGACACAGGCATTACCTCTAACTTTATCCAGTTTAATAAGTGCAAATTTTTGTGGTTCATTCATCAAATGACTAATATCTTTTAATGGTTTATCTGAAATTTGTGATCCTGGTAGGAACATTAAAGATCCTGTATCGATATGCTCAACAATACAACCACCTTTAACACGCCCAGTAATCTTACCCATAATGGGCTCACTCTTTTCATATGCTTCAACAAGCTTATCCCAACCTTGAATTTTTTGTGCTTTAGAAGCAGAAACCAAAACTTCACCTTTTTTGTCTTCCAATCTTTCAAGAAGAACAGAAATTTTTTCACCCACTTTCGCTTTATCAATCATACCCATACTTTTTAATTCATTAATATCTAGTATAGGTTCAGACTTTAAGCCTGCCACTTCAAGAAATACAAAATTGTCTGTTACTTTATTTACTATACCTGAAATAATTTTTCCTTCTTCAAGGTTTGCTGTTTTAGTAAACTGTGTATTTAGTAGTTTTTCGAATTCTTTTGAGGCGGCTGTATCTAAATTATTGTATATTTCCATTAGGCGTTAATTTTTATCTATTATTTGTTTTATTTTTAAAAAGCATGATCTTTTAGATTCATTTTCGGAGGATATCAAGTATTGATCTTTCGTTCTTCTCAAGGGTGAAATTTTTCTATTATAGTCACTTTTATCACGTTTTTTTATACTTTTTAACACCTCATTTAGTGATATTTTTTTATTTAAACCTTTTAGCTCTTTATATCTTCTGAGAGCTCTAGTTTTAGCACTTGCGGTGATAAAAAATTTAAAATCAGCCTCAGGCATAATGTTATAAGTTATATCTCTTCCATCAATAATAGACCCTTTATATTTTCTTGAAGGGTTGTATGCACACTCCAATTGAAAGTTATGTGCTAGTTTCCTAATTTTTATATCTTTTGCAATAATTGAAGCCATGCTACCAACATCATCTGATAGAAGATATTTATTTTGTAAGTCAGATATTTTTAAAGCCTTCATCTTTTTTGAAATAAAAGAGTAGTTAAATTTTTTTGGATTATTCATTTTTAGATAAGCTAGAAGACGATAAATTTTTCCAGAATCTAAATATAAAAGATTGTAATGTTTGGCTATTAATTTTGCTTGTGTGCCAGCCCCTGCGGCTGCAGGTGAATCAATTGCTATCTGTAAATATTTTTTTTTATACTTTTTCATTTTTATCTATTTATTGTTTATTTTTTTAATTATTTTTAGAAAAGATGGAAATGAAGTATTGATAGAATCTTTATCATGTATGATCCATTGGTTTCCACATGTTAGTGCAGCAATTGTACTCATCATAAAAATTCTATGATCTTTTAGATAATTTTTTATTGTTATTGGTTTTTTAATTTTTAAATTTGGCTGACCATAAATTTTAATTGAATCTTTTGTTAGTTCTGTTTTAATACCCATCATATTTAAAATTTTAGAACCCCAGTTTAATCTTGGACTTTCTTTTTGATTTAATTCAGCCAAATCTTTAAAGTAAGAAATTCCCTTTGCTTTTGCTGCTACCAAAAAAATAATTAAAAATTCATCTATTGCACTACTATTTAATTCTGATGAACAATTTATAGCTTTAAGATTGCTTGAACTTTCTATTAAAATATTCGCAATTTTTTCACCTTTATAGTTCCTTTGATTTTTTAGTGATATTTTTGCACACATTTTTTTTAAGATAGTAATTACACCTATTCTTGAAGGATTAATATTTACGTTCTTAATCAACAGCCTTGATTCATTTGATAAAACTGTAAGAGCAATGAAAAATGCACTTGAACTAATATCTCCTGGAATATTATAATTAAATGGTAGTATTTTTTTTGGTTTCTTAATCTTTATAAAATCATATTTTTTGTTTTTTTTAATTGTAATGGGAACTTTTAAATGTTTGAAAAGTAATTCTGTATGATTTCTAGATTTTTTAGCTTTTATAGTTGTTGTGCCTGATGCATTAATGGCTGCAAGCATTACACTGCTTTTACATTGAGCTGAGCCTTTATTTTCTAAATAATTGATTCCATTTATAGAAGATGATCCCATAATAGATAAAGGCAATCTATTTTTTTTATGATAAAATTTAACACCAAATTTTTTTAATGGCAAAGTTACTCTACTAAAGTCTCTTTTTGATAAACTTTGATCACCAATTAATTTTATTTTGTGAGGGGATTTAACTAAAAGGCCCAATATTAGCCTACCAAGTGTCCCTGAGTTTTTAGCATCAATTACTAGATTTTTCTTATATTTGTAGCCATTAATACCATTCCCATAAACTTCACAATTATTTTTACTTAGCTTAACTTTTATACCTAATTTTTTTATAGCATTTATTGCAGCAATTACGTCCTCAGACATCAAAAGGTTATGAGCTTTAGATTTTCCGGATGCTTGTGAAGCAAGCAAGACCCACCTAATACTTAAACTTTTATCACCTGTAACTTGTATTGTTTGATTAAACTTTTTTATTTTTTTTTTGATGAATAAAGTTTGAGGCATTTTATTAGTTGAATCTAAAAGAATCACCAAAATAAGCATTTTTTGCCTCAACATTGTTTACTAGATGAGAAGGTGTTCCTTGAGCTACAATTTTGCAATTTGATAATATGATTGCTACATCAACACAAGATAGTAAATCTCTAGCTTGGTGGTCACATATACAGATAGCAATATTATTTTCTGTTTGTAAATTTACAATTATTTCCTGAAGCATCTTAATTGTAAGAACATCTAATGCAGCAAAACATTCATCTAGAAGAAGTACCTTTGGTTCACTCAGTAAAGCCAAAGCAATAACTAATTTTTTTTTTTGCCCCCCAGATAAAAACTTAGCTTTTACATCTCTTATTGCATCAAGTTCAAATTTAGCAATCAGTTGATCTATCTTGTGATTTATTAAACTCTTGTCTTTTATAACTATTTCTGCAATTGCTTTGAGGTTTTCTAATAAAGTTAGGTCACTAAAGTAGCCCCCATATTGAGGAACATAACCAATCTTAAATTTTGTTGTTCTCAAATAAATAGGGTAATCAATCACATTAATATTATCAAATTTAATTGAACCATAATCTGGTTTTATTAATCCAGTAATTAAATTAAAAATTGTTGATTTTCCAACACCGTTAGGCCCTAACATTCCTAAAATTTCCCCACGATTTATTTTAAAACTTACATTGTCTAAAATTTTCCTTTTTCCAAATGAGAGAGAAATGTTCTCTAAAGAAATAATTGGTTGAGGGTTTTTAAAAGATTTAATTCTAAATTTTTTGATTACACCCATCTTATTTTGTTCCCTCAATTAAAATTTTTTTAGTATCATCATTCATAAAAATTTTAGTATCTTTACTAGAAATATCTATTTCCATTCTATCAGCTTTTAATTTTGTTTTATCACCACTATAAATTATATCTGTAGACATTGTTCCAAGGTTATTTATAAAAGAAAAATCTAAATATTCACCAGTAATTTTATGATTAGGATAAGTAATTATTACATTATTTGAAAAAATAGTATCGTAATTTTTAGAATTATATTTCCCAAAGTTTGATGTAATTTTAACTGAATTTGAATCTTTTAAGAAAACGTATGCAATGATATTTTCTAAAAACATTATATCAGTATTATCTATGTCTATTTCTGCTTGCTCAGCAGTTATCTGATATTTGTTTCCCTTCAAGTCTGATGATGTATAATTTATATCATTAATAAAATTAGATGAATTACTTTTTGGAATATTAATTTTTTTTTTTAGCATATCTTGATTTACTTTATCAGAATCTTTTTTTATATATTTAAAAAAGAATAGCCAAGAAATAAAAATGATTAAAAAAATCATTAAGATTTGTATTATAACTTTTTTATTCATTTAATGAATATTTGACTGCAAAATGGTATGAATATGTATAATTCCAATAGTTTTTTTTTTATTTTTTTTGTCATAAACACATAAAGATGTGATCTTTTTATCATTCATCATAGATAATGCTTTTTCAACTAAGTCATCTTTATCAATACTAATAGGTCTGACTGTCATTACTTTTTTTACTGTTAATTTTTGTAAATCGTTATTGGTTTGACTTAACCTTCTTATCTGCCCATCTGTGATAATCCCAACTGTTAATTTTTTTTTGTTTTGAACTATTAGAGTGCCAAGTTTTTTTTTTGAAACAATCTGTAAAGCTTTTTTCATTTCTAAATCTTCTCTTACAAAGGGAATTTTTTCTCCAGTAAACATTAACTCTTCAACAGTCTTTAGTTTTGCACCTAAATTACCAGACGGGTGAAATTTTTTAAAATCTACCTTGTTTATTTTTTTTTTTTTTAAAGTAGCTACAGCTAAAGCATCTCCTATACTTAGTTGAGTGATGGTGCTAGAGGTTGGAACAATTCCTAAGCCTGCCTCAATAACTTCAGGTATATAAAGTTTAATATCCGATGCTTTATATAAAACTGAATTCTTTTTTGACATTATACCAATTAATGTAATTTTATTTCTATTTGCATATTTAATAATATTTTTTAATTCTTCGGTAGAACCTGAATAACTTATTAAAACCAAAACATCTTTTCTTGAAATACTACCTAAGTCTCCATGAGAACAGTCATTTGCTGAAAGTGAAAATGAAGGTGTACCAACAGATGAAAGTGTTGAAGAAATTTTAGCAGCTATTAGACCACTCTTACCAACACCACATAAAATTACTTTGGATTGACATTTGGCAATAGCATCAACAGCATCATTGAATGAGTCATTTATGGAATTTTTTAATTTTTTAAGAGCTTTTATCTCTAAATCAATTACATTTTTTGCAATTTTTTTATAATTATACTTCTTCATTTAGTGAGACCAAATATCATCTTTAAATAATGCTAAGTCTAGATCGACTCTAGTTTTTAAAAATTTTAAGCAATCATTGTATAAATTAATTCTCTTTTCTCTTATGAGGATTTTATTTAATTCTTCATGAATTTTATGTAAATAAATAACATCATTTGCACAATATTTTAATTGAGCAGGTGTAAGTTCACCCCCAAAATCTGAACTTTGAAACTGTTTACTAATATCTATATTAATGAATTCTTTTATTAAAACTTTTAAAGAGTGACTGTCAGAATAAGACCTGGCTAACTTTGATGCAATTTTAGTATCTAAAATATTTTTTGTTTCTATTTTTAAATAATATTTAATATGAGCAATGTCAGCTCTTCCATAATGGAATATTTTCGCTACTTTTTCATTTAAAAGAATCTTATTTAAATTTGGTGAGTTATAATTTTTTCTATCCAGCTGGACAATATGCGCATCTGAATTACCACTAGAAATTTGAATAAGACATAATGGATCTCGCCTTACATTGAGCCCCATAAACTCTCCATCAACAGCTATAAGATTGCCTAAGTCCAAATCTTCTGGTAGATCATTCTTGTGAAGTTTAATATCAATATTCATTTTTAATTATATATATATGAAAGCAAAAAATTGTCTAATTTTTGGCGGGAGTGGTCAAATAGGTCGTCATTTAATCAGAAAGCTTACCAAAAATAATTATAAGGTTACTGTAGTCACTAGAAACCTGCATCAGAAGGGGTATGTGATAAAAACTCAAGCTAATGCTGGCTATATAGATATTGTAGAAGCTAATATTTTTGATGAGGTTAAGATTAGAAAACTTTTTATGCATACTGATATTTGTATTAACTTAGTTGGCATTCTCTATGAAAGCAGCAATGGAAATACCTTTAAGAATATTCACTCTACCTTTCCATCTATCCTAGCTAAACTTTGCAAAGAATATAAAGTTCAACAATTTATTCACTTGTCAGCATTAGGAATTAACGATGCTGTAGATTCGGAATATGCAAAAAGTAAGCTAGAGGGTGAAATCAACATTCAAAAATTTTTTTCTTTGGCTGCTATATTAAGACCATCAGTGGTTTATTCTGTGGATGATAATTTTACTACAAACTTTATGACATTGTTGAGTAGACTCCCATTTTTCCCTCTTTATTATGGTGGAGAGACTAGATTTACTCCAATTCACTGTTCTGACTTAACAGATACGATCTATTACGTTGTTTCTAAAAATATACATTCTAAAATAATTGAGTGTGTGGGCCCAGACATCATTTCACTAAAAGAAATCTTGAAAAAATTATTAAAGCTCATTAATAAAAAAAGATTTTTAGTACCATTACCTTTTTTTTTATCGAATATATCAGCAAAACTATTTCAGATATTTCCAAAGCCTTTGTTGACAGTCGATCAACTTAAACTTTTAAAATATGATAATATTCCTTCGAAAAAATATCAAACAAACTCTGATATAGGTGTTCCCAGTACAAAATTTTTTGATCAAGAAGTTGAAAAATATTCTTATATGTGGAGAGAAGGTGGTCAATTTTCTACCAAGAAGTATAATCCAGAAAGCTGGAACTAATTTTTAAATATAGATTTTTATAACTATTACTATATTTGATAAACAGATCTATAATGAAGAGAAATAATGTAAATTAATTATTTAGGCAGTACTAGATTTTTTCTCGATATATTGTGGGGCATCTTCCTCTTTATCAGCAGGCTCTTCTTTTTTGCCCTTTGGTTGATAAGCATATAATAAATGAAGTTTACAATATGAAAAATCTTTTAAAGAAGATCTTCCACAAAAATAAAATGATTTCTCTTCTGGGTGACCAATGGGCCACTTACAAGAACTTTCATCTAGTTCTTCCAATTTTTTAGGATTTTCTGGCTCAAAATCCTTTTCGATTATCAAAGACCTAAACTTGCTTTTTCTTCCATGTCTCTGTTTTGAATTATTATCTTCAGAGTTGTCATTAGTGTTCTGAGCTGATTTAGCATTTCTAGTTTTAATTTTTGATGATAAATTTAACCTATGTGCCTTACCTATAACTGCGTTTCTACTAATACCACCAATTATCATAGCAATTTGGCTTGCCGTATTTCCTTTACCCCAAAGTTCTTTAAGTTTATTAACTTTTTCTTCGTTCCAGCTCATATTCTATATTTAGTATGTTATTTAATTTTTATAACTATATACAGATCACACAGGATTAAAAAAAAAACAATAGATATTTTAGTTTTGTACACAAATTTTTCAAAGTTTATATATGATTACTTATGGTTGAATTGAATAAGAAATACCAAATTAGTAAAAAAAAATTTGGTTTTATAAACTGGATTGGCTTTAAAAGTTTATGGCTTAAAGAATGCAATAGGTTCATGATAGTTTGGCAGCAAACATTACTATCTCCACTTGTATCAAGTTTGTTATTTTTATCAGTTTTATCTTTGGCTCTAGGTAATAATAGAGGAGATGTTCTTGGTTATTCTTTTATAAGTTTTTTAGCACCAGGTTTAATTGCGATGAGTATTTTAACTCAATCATTTAGCCATTCCGTATCCTCATTAATGATTGGAAAAATTCAGGGAAATATTGTTGATATGCTTTATGCGCCTTTGTCAGCACTAGAAGTTTCTATGGCAATAATATTAGCAGCTCTTACAAGAAGTTTTTTAATTGCTATAATTTCAACAGGTGTCTTCTCTTTAATTGTTGAGATGCCAATAAATAGTATTTTATTTATTTTTATTTTTGGTTCCTTAAGTGCCTTTATACTAGGTAGCTTAGGTTTTATTACTGGTCTTTGGGCTGAAAAATTTGATCACACAGCAACAGTAACCAACTTTGTTATTACACCATTAAGTTTTTTATCGGGTGTGTTTTATTCTATTGATAAACTTCCTCAATTTTTTCAAACAATTAGTTACATCAATCCATTCTTTTATATGATTGATGGATTTAGATATGGTTTTTTAGGAAAGTCAGACGGATCAATAACCATAGGATTAATTTATTTGACAATTTTAAGTATTGTAATGTGGTATGTGGCTTTTCTTCTTTACAAAAAGGGTTATAAAATTAAATCTTAGAACATGAGCGCTTTAGCAAAAAATTATAAAAGAAGAAATATTTCATTTAATTATGGAAAAGGAAGCTTTCTTTACTCAACAAATGGAAAAAAATATTTAGATTTTGTTCAAGGGATTGCAGTTAACTCTTTAGGACACGCTAATCCACACTTAATAAAGGCTATTAATAAACAAGCTAAAAAACTTTGGCATGTATCTAATGCATTTATAATTCCAGAAGGTGAGAAGTTGGCTACAAGATTAGCTAAAAAAACTTTTGCCGATTTTATTATCTTTCAAAATAGTGGAGCAGAAGCAACAGAAGCAGCAATTAAAGTTGCAAGAAGATATTTCTATTCAATAGGAAAGCCAAATAAAAATAGAATTCTTTGTGTAAAAAATTCATTTCATGGAAGAACATTGGCAACAATTTATGCCAGTGGATCAAAAAAAATGACAGAAGGTTTTGGACCAAAAGTTGATGGATTTGATCACTTCGAGTTTGGAGATCATAAGTCACTAAAGAAATCTATAACGAATAGAACAGCTGCAATCATGGTTGAAACTGTTATGGGAGAAGGTGGAATTAAAGTTATTCCAGATTGGTGTTTAAAAGAATTAAGAAAAATTTGTAATGAGAAAAAAATTTTACTAATTTTGGATGAAGTTCAATGTGGTATAGGTAGATCTGGTAATTTTTTTGCCTTTGAAAGCTCAAAAATTAAACCTGATATTGTGCCTATAGCAAAAGGAATTGGAGGTGGTTTTCCACTTGGGGCAGTTTTAATGAATAAAAGAGTGGCATCTGGAATGACAGCAGGAACTCATGGTTCAACATTTGGTGGAAATCCATTGGCAATGTCTGTTGGAAATGCAGTTTTAGATCAAATATTTGAAAAAAAGTTTCTTACTAATGTTAAAAAAGTATCAAAATATTTTCACTTTGAGTTGAATAAATTAAAAAAGGACTTTCCAAAGGTAATTAAAGAAGTGAGAGGCGTTGGTTTATTGATTGGATTGCAGTTACACAACGATCAAACAAAATTTATTCAAAAATTAATGGACAATAAATTATTGACAATTAGGGCTGCAGAAAATGTCATAAGAATACTGCCTCCGCTTAATGTTAAAAAAAAAGAAATAGATATAGCTGTAAAAATTATCAAAAAAGTTTGCTTAACCCAAAAATAAAAATGAACCATTTTATTACACTCAAAGATATACCAGCGACAGATCTTAGAAAAATTGTGGCTGATGCAAAAAAAAGAAAAGATAAAAGAAAGAAATTCAGTACACTTGATATTGATAAAGATAACCCCTTAAAAGGAAAATTACTTATTCAAATGTTTGAAAAATCAAGCCTAAGAACAAGACTAAGCTTTTACCTTGCAATAAAACAATTGGGGGGTGGAACCATAACACTTAGAGCCAACGAACTTCACCTTGGAAAAGGAGGAGAGAGTTTGGCTGATACAGCCAAAATTTTATCAACTTATGGTGATGGCTTTATGGTGAGAACTGATAGTGATAAAAAAATAGAGGAATTTAGCAAATATTTAACAATACCTGTTATTAATGGACTGAGCCCATCGTCACATCCAACACAAGTTTTGTCAGATATTTTCACAGTTGAAGAAATTAAAAAAAAGCCTATTTCAAAATTAATTATCTGTTGGATTGGAGATTCAAATAATGTTCTAAATAGTTTGATTGCAGCATCAGTTAAGTTTTCTTTTAAATTAAATATTGGTTGCCCTAAAAAATATGAGCCTAAAAAATTTGTACTTGATTGGGTAAAGAAAAATAAAGGAAAAATTAATATTTACAATGATGCTAAAAAAGCAGTTAAAAATGCAGATGTTATTTTTTCAGACAAGGTCATTTCTTTAAATGACAAAGTTAATAAAAGTAAAAAAATTGAAGATTTTAAAAAATTTCAAATAAATTCAAAATTAATGAACTTAGCTAAAAAAGACACAACTTTCTTGCATTGTCTACCAAGAGGCACCGAAGTATCAAGTGAGGTTTTTTTAGGAAAGAATTCTAAAGTTTGGTTGCAAGCACTCAATAGAGTGCACGTTCAAAAAAGTATTTTATTGTACTGTTTTGGTAAACTAAGGTAGTTGCTTAGGACTATCACTTTTTTGGTTTAAATATTTAATTACAGACGCTCTATCTTTTTCTTTTCTTAAACCAGCATAAGACATTTTAGTTCCCTTTAAGTAACTAGCAGGTTTTTGCAAGAACCCATTCAATTCTTCAAAAGTCCATTCTTTGCCATATGAAGCTAAAGCTTTAGAGTATTTATAATCATTTACTCCACCAACTGCCCTACCAACAACATTGTATAACGCAGGTCCAATTTTATTTTTTCCACCTTTATTTATCGAGTGGCATGCTGCACACTTTTTAAAAATTTTTTCCCCACTTGCTACATCACCTAATGCCATAATTGCAACAATGTCTATTTTTTCTGCTACTTCGACTGCCTCAGATGTGTTTGAGGACAATTGGCTTTCGACTTTGACTTGATATCCAAGTTTTTCTGGTTTCTTCACATAAAAAACAACATCTGCAATTTTTCCCAAGCCGATTACAAGCAGTACAACCATTAAAACTGCAGCAATGATTTTATTTAATTCAAACGAATCCATTTAATTATAATTATTTTGGACATATAACATGATAATTAAAAAAATACTTAATTTTTAATTTTATAATTTTGCGTCTGTTAGACGCATAAAGTTGGTAATTTTATAATGACAAAAACACTAATATTAATACCATCAAGGATGGCAGCAACAAGGCTTCCAGGCAAACCACTTCTAAAAATTAATAATTTATCAATTATTTCCCATGTTTTTAAAAGAGCAGAAGAAGCTAATATTGGTGAAGTAGTAGTAGCAACAGATGATAATGAGATTCTTAAAGATGTTCTTAAAAATGGAGGCAGAGCGATTTTAACAAATAAAAATCACAAAACAGGTACAGATAGAATTTACGAAGCTTTTAAAAAACTAGATATAAAAAATGTTGATTATATATTAAATCTACAAGGCGATGAGCCTAATATTGATAAAGACGACATTATTAATTTAAATAATTTTATGATTAATCAAGATGCAGAACTAGGGACATTAGCAGCAAAAATTGAAGATAATAAAACATTTAATAATAGAAATGTAGTTAAGGTTGTTACAGATAAAAAGTTAGCTAAAAGTAATTTTCCAACTGCATTAAATTTTACAAGAGACAATTTATCAGCAGATTATCAAAATATTTATCATCATGTTGGAATTTATTCTTATAAAACAAATATATTGAAAAAGTTTATTAGTTTAGATCAAACCACTAATGAAAAAGTAAATAAACTAGAACAATTAAGAGCTTTAGATAATAAGTTAAAAATTAATGTAGCTTTAGCAAAGTTTTCTCCTATAGGTGTTGATACTAAAGAAGATTATCTGGCTATAAAAAAAATAATGGAATATAAAATATAAAATGAGAAAAATTTATATTCAAGGAACCTTTGGGGCATATTCACATTTAGCAGCACTTGAAATTGATCCTAATGCAGATGTTATACCATGTAAAACTTTTGATGAATGTTTTATAAAAACATCATCTGAAAATGACTCAAGAATGGTAATACCTGAATCAAATCGTATTACTGGAAACATTGGAATAGAATATTTAATTTTTAAACATAGATTGAATATTTATGCAGAGCATTTTCAAAAAATTGAACATAATTTATTAGGACAATTAGATGCTAGCCTGAATGATATAAAAGATGTTTTTTCTCATACACAAGGCTTATCTCAATGTTCAAATTTTATAAAAAAAAATAATTTAGTTGAGCATGTTCGTGCTGATACAGCTG
>Ga0209632_10002612_pt1 | contig 17132 bp, 14 predicted proteins | sample COG_10_FD_184754 | JGI IMG/M metagenome (GOLD analysis project Ga0209632, IMG submission 184754) | Pelagic Microbial community sample from North Sea - COGITO 998_met_10 (SPAdes) (version 2) | ecosystem: Environmental > Aquatic > Marine > Neritic zone/Coastal water | place: Helgoland, sampling... | reverse complement strand
TTAAATTTGGAAATTTTAAATTATTATTTAATAATGACCTTTGAATCATAACTGTAGATAAACCAATATCACATGATTTTAAAATATCATCAACGTGATTTATGTTTCTTGCTTTTCTATAACTTATAACTTTGTCTTTAGGATTTATTATTCTATAATCTGTATGAGATGCCCTAAAATTATTATTGAGCATAAATTTTAGTTGATTTGATATTTTGTTCAGCACCCAAACATCATCAGAATCTATAAATGCTAAAAAATCACCTCTTGCTAGTTTCATACCTTTGTTTCTGGATAAACCTGCTCCTATATTCTTTTTATTAATGATTAGTTTTATTCTTTTATCAATTTTTGAAATTTTTTTTAAAAAGTTTAAATCTAAAATATTTGTATCATCATATATGATTATTATTTCAAGTTTTTGATAATCCTGATTTATTATTGATAAAAGCGTTTTTCTAAAAAAACGTTTTTTTTTATAAAATGGAATAATTACACTAACTAATTTCATTATTTAAATTTATAAGTGATTGTTTTTTAATTTTTTTGAAAGTAATACGTAAAATACAATATAAATAAAGCAACTAAATAAAAAAAGACAAATTAAAATTTTTGTATTTTTATAAAAATTATAAGCTATGTAAAAAAGAAAAAAATTATAGATATTAATTATATTGGAAACTAATGGATTCATTATATTTTTTTTTAATAAAATTTTATCTTTAAATTTTAGAAAGATCATTTGATGTAAGTGACGATTGTCGGGAAATAAAGGATTATACTTAACACCAAATCTTCTAATAATTGAAAATAACACTTCAAACGCAGGGTACCACAATAAAACTGCAATCAACCAAGGAGAGATATCAGGTAACAAATTATGAATTTTGATTAAAACGATTGACGTGAGAAAACCTAACAAATAAGAACCAGAGTCTCCTAAAAATGAAGTTCCTAATAAATTAAAGAAGTACAAAATCAAAATCATCCAGCAGATGTTAATGATTTCAACCCTTAAATACGATATGTCGTAATTATTATTTGTGATAAAATACAAAACTACAAATACCCCTAAATAATATCCTATGCATAAAGTACTTAAACCATCTATAAAATTTGAACCATTAATAATTATTACCATGCAAATCAATGTAAGAAACATTTTAAAAAAAAAGTTTTGAAGCAAACTGTCTACTAGAGGTATTCGTGTTGAGTTAATATATTCTCCTGATACTAACAAAAAAACTATTACCATAAATACTTGTAGTAGAATCCTGTGGTTTGGAGAATTTAATTTATTTGTATCTGACTGAATGCCTAGAAAGAAAAATAAAGATAAAAAAATTTTTTCACTAATATCAAAATTAGTTTTATAAAGTATAAATAATAAAAGAATTAATCCCAAAGATTTTGGAACCTTTTTTGAAAAAAATTTTTTATTTTTATGGCTATTGACTAAAGGAACATCAAGTAAAATACCTTTCTTTAACATTGCATAATTTAAAGATAGTAGGAGAAAAACAATAAAAGAATATTCTAATATAATGGACATTAACATTATCATTCTATATTAAATTATTAATATTTCAAAATTATAACAAAATTAAATGAAAAAATTAATAATTTTTAATCCTTCTATTGAAGGTGGAGGTGTTGAAAGAAATATTAAATTAATTTTCGAAACCCTAGAAAAACCATTAAAAAAAAAAATTTATTTTGTCTCATATGATAAAGTAGATAATTTAGATGAATCTATAGAAGTAGTTAAGCCAATTATTAGATTTAACGTTAGAAGTAGAATTGTCAAATACTTGATTTGTATTTGCTCAGTTTTTAGAATTTATTTTAAAAATAAAGATTTGGTAATTTTTTCATTTCAAGCAAATGTATATGCAATAATCGTAGCAAAAATTTTAAAAATTCCAATAATAGTAAGAGCAAATTCGGCACCTTATAAATGGACCAATGGTTTTAAGATAATAATAATTAAAACCTTTTATAAAATGGCTGATAAGATAATTGTTAATAGTTTTGAATTTCAAAAAGAAATTAATAATATTTTCAAAGTCAAATCAGAGGTAATTTATAATTTATTAAATACAAAAAATTTATTATCATTATCAAAAAAATCAAAAAAATTTATTTTTTTTGATAATGATAAAAAGAGTCTTAAAATAATAAATGTAGGTAGATTAACTTATCAAAAAAATCAAATTGAATTGTTAAAAATAATAAATTCTGTAAAAAAAGATATACCAATTAAACTTCTAATAATTGGTAATGGACCTGAAAAAAATAATCTTAGACGATATATAAATCAAAATAAATTAACAAGATTTGTTAAGATTTTACCTTATACAAACAATCCATACGTCTATTTTAAAAAATCTGAAATATTTATTCTTACCTCTATCTATGAAGGGTTACCAAATGTATTAATTGAAGCAACTTTTTTTAAGTTATTATGTATTTCTTATAAATGCAAAACAGGTCCCAAAGAAATACTCAAAAATGGATCTGGCGGTTTATTAGTTAAAGAACATAAAGTTAAAAAGATATCTGACATACTTAAAAAATATTATCTCTCAAAAAATAAAAATATTTATAAGAAAATGATTGAATTTTCTTATAAAAATATAAATAGATATGACTTACATAATCAAAGAAAAATATATCAAAAATTAATGATTAATTTTCTTAAATAAGAATTTTTAAGATTGGCTTATTTGATAAATAAAAATATAAAGTAGTTATTAATGAATATCTCTATTATTGCTGGGACTTTTTTCCCTCACGCAGGTGGGGCACAGGTTGAAATTCACAATGTTGCTAATAAGTTGATTGAAAAAGGTCACTCTGTAGATGTTTATGTTTTTAAAAAAATAAAATTAAAGAATAACCTTTATAGAATAGTTAAAATTAATTATTTTTTGTTATCTTTTTTATATATTTTAAAAATATTTTTTAATTTTAAATTGATTAAGATTTTTAATAAATTTAATTTGAAATTTATCAAGACAGACTACGACATATACCATTTTCATTTTATTACTTTTAAATCTTTGATTCTTATTGAATATTTAAAATTTTTAAAAAAAAAAGTCTTAGTTACTTTTCATGGTGCTGATATTCAAATTAAAAAAAATATAAATTATGGCTTTAGAATAAATAAAAAATTTAACACTTATCTTAAAGAAATTGTTAAAAAAATAGATGGCTATCAATGCATTTCAAAAAATATTTATAAGGATTTACTAAAAATTAATATAAAAAATCAGAAAATTTTTTTTATTCCTAATTCTATTTATTTAAAGAAAATTAAATACAAGAAATCCAACGATAAATACCTAAATCTAATCACAGTTGGTAGGTACGCAAAATATAAGAAAGGCTTTGATTTGCTTCCAAAAATAGCAAATAAACTAATACAGAAAAAAATTAAATTTAAATGGAAGATAATAGGCAAAAATAGTAATAAAATTTATGAAGACGATTTTATTGCTAAAAATAAAAAAGATATAATTGCTTTCGATAATATTGAAAATAATAATGAAACTTATTTTCCTCCAAAGGAATTATTAAAACATTATTCTAACGCAAATCTCTATGTAAATTTAGCCAGGATAGAGTCTTTTGGCCTAACATTCATTGAGTCATTGGCATGCAATACACCAATAATTAGTTTTAAATCTAAAGGAATTAATGAAATACTTAAAAATAAAATAAATGGTTACTTTGTAAATAATGTTAATGAGTTAATTAAAACTATACATAAAATTTACCTAAACCGAAGCCTCAATAGAAAAATTTCATTTAATTGTAAAAAAACAGTGGAGAGGTTTGATCTAAATAAAAATTATACAAAATTAATTAGTTTCTATAAAAAATTTACGAATTAATTTAATTTTATTTAATTCCATAAATCAATTTTATAGTGAAATTTTATTATTTCAAACTTTAACTTTCTGTCTAAAAAATCATAAATTAAAGTTGTTGTTGGGGCAAGGTAAACTTTATACTTTTTTAACTGTTTAACCTTATCCACAAAATAAAAGTTACTTGACAAAATATTTATCTTTTTCTTATTATTGGGGTGAAGCTTAAAATAAATCTTTTTATCTTTAAATTTTTTATTATTTAAAAAAAAGTACAAACAATCTTCCATGTCATGTTGACCCAAAAAAACTAAAATATTTGATGAATTTTTTGAGTTTATCTCTAATTTCTTATTCAATTTATTTATTTTTTTTCTTAATAATATTTTTTTAAAGTTTTTTTTATAACTTTTAAAGCTCTCTTTTCTATTGCATACGATCTCGTTTGGCAGAAAATCATTTTTTTTTGAATTGACCAAATCTAACCACATTAAATTATTCGTATAAATCCCATGTTGGTACCCTACAAATTTTTTAATTTTTTTTAATCTATTTCTTAAAAAAAAACCGAAATTATATTCAAATAGAAAATAATTTAACTTTTTTGGGCTATTATTTTCGAGAAAGTAATCTAATGACCTTTCATACAAAAATAATTTTGATCTGTTATAAAAAGAAATTTTAATATGTGGATAAATTAAATTAGTACAATCTATACCATGAAAATTGAAACTTTTATTGAATAGTTTTTTTAATTTTGAATAATCAATATAAAATTTTATCATTGAAAAAAATAACTCTTTAAATTTTATATACTTTTCTATTGAAACAATTTTATCAAGCTTTGATAATTTTTTTATGTGATTAAAATATTTAATTGGACTTAGGTTCAAATGAGTTTCATCAGTTAAGGAAAAATTTAAATAAGTTTTTTCTTTAACATTATATAAATCTATATTTTTATTTTTGAAAAAGTAAGGGTATAAACTTAAACAAAGATCTGAATTTTTTTTGAAATTTGCATTTTTTTTTAAAATTTTAATTATTATCAGAAAATATAAGGCTCTAAGAATAAATTTAAAATACTTTAATATTAGAGAAGATTCTTTATTTTTTATTTTATTTTTTTTTAATAAATTTGTAATTTGTATTTTTTTTCCAAATGAACTTTGGTAAAATTTTTTTAAGTTATCTTGATCTGTTATAACTTCAATTTTGAATTTATTTTCAAGCCTCTTTTCTCTTAAACAAGAAAATAACAAAATTTTATCTATATAATTATACTTGTCGTTTCTTAAATTGAAAATTTCTAATTCAGAAGCTTCAATTCTAAATTTGTTTTTTTTAAATATATTTTGAATTTTTGATAAGTAACTAATAAAATTTTTTTTTTTTTTATTAATATTATTTTTATTTTTATTTATATTAAAATCTATTTTATTAGAATTCTTTAAATTTACAGATCCTCTATTTGTTAATAAATAAAAACAATTTTCATGAAAGACCTCATAATTTTTTTCTAAATCTATAATTAATAATTTTTTCATTTATGATTTTTTTTTACCAAATAATGCTTAATTTTTTGCAAAAATAAGAACAAATCATGAGGTAGAATATTTTTTAAAAAGTGCTTATTGATTTTAAGATTATTCTTTTTTCTTAACCATTTTATTTTTTTTAATACTTCAAATATATTCGATAATTTGTAGTCTCTCTTTACAATTAAAGTGTGGACATTTGAGTGGTTCCAAGTTTTCTTGGAAATTAAAACTGACCAATCCTTATCATAGGGGTAGTTTTCAAACCTAATTGGATATCCCACTGTTCTTTTATCATATCTATTAATATTTACAAAAATTCCATCATCTGAAATATTATTTTGTATAGTTTCAAAATAGTATTCAATTACATTTGAGTCCATTTCCATAAATGATCTAACATTTGTATAAATATCAACTTTTAAAGAATCTAGCTTAACCCAAGGTGGAATTATAATGATATCTTTGTTGTTTAACTTTTCTTCTGATAATAAATTTTCTTTTAAATCACTATAAAATAAGAAATTTTTTTGGGGAAAATTTTTTAAAAGATAATAACTACTTAAAAAGTTTGCCTCAGGTAAGTCTATAATTATTATTTTTGAATCTTGAAAAGTATTAACAAATAATCTACTTAAACTTCCAAATCCTGCCCCTATTTCACAAATTAAATTTGTCCTTTTATTAACTTTTTTTGTACAACTAATAATTTCATTTATACAATCAATATGAAATAAAGAATTAGGGTCAATAAATTTATCTTTATTTTTAAGACAATTTTTTAAATTACCTACATTTTTTTTTGTCAAATGACTATTAACAAAATCAAACCCAATTTTATTTTGAAGTTCATTGTATAATTTGTTTTGATTATCTGTACTACCAACTCTTGTATCAAGTCCAAAACTAAGTGAATTATTTCTAAAATTTTTAAGATTTTTAAATGAAAATAATTGATTTTTTTTTTTATAACCTCTTTGCCAATGATCACTTTTAAAAAAGTGGTCATATTTACTTATAGACTTTTCATATGAGTCTATAATTTTTTTAAAGCTTATTCGCATTTCTAATAAAGATTGTTAAATCAGATAACTTTTCTATTTTTTTAATACCTTTTTTTTTATTCTCTTGATAACCCCAATTTGCATGTAAAAATTTTATCTTAGCTAGTTTAGCACTTTGGAAGTCATAAATTGTATCACCCAAATATATTGCCTCTTTTTTTTTAAATTTTGAATTAGATATTATTTTATTTAAACCATCTGGATATGGCTTTCCTCTTAATTTGTTGCTTGGAAAAATTTTATGTTTAAATAATTTTTTATTTTTTCCTAATATTTTAAAAGATCTTTTCATATTTTTAGAAGTAAAAAGCGCAAGTGTATAACCATTTTTTTTTAATGTGTTCAAAACAGTTAAGTCTTTTTTTTTAATTTTCATTAGACTAATTTTTTTTAATGAATAATGATTATAGTTTATAGAAATAATTTTAAAGTATTTTTTGTTAATCTTAAGCTTTTTTAAAATTTCAATGAATGGTAATCCAATAAATTTTTTATAATTATTGAATGGTATTTTAATGTTACTTTTTTTGCATGTTTTGCCCCATGCAAACTTCATATTATTAATAGAATCAATTAAAACTCCATCAAAATCAAATATTATCAATTTGATCATTATCTATAATTTTTAGAAATTTTATCTTTTTTAAATTTTTCGATAGCTTTTTTATAATCTTTAAATACATCTATAGAAAAACTATCACCTTTCAAAACAAATGATTTAATTTTTAAACCTATTTCTAAAGCTCTTAATAATTCCACATCTTCTGATTTTTCTAAAGGTGTTTTATTAAATTCATTAAATTTTTTTAATGCACTGGGTTTAAATGAAATAATTGACAAATGTTTTTTGTAAAATTTATTTATTGATTTGAACTCTAATGGTAATTTAGATCTTGAAAGATATAAAACATTATTATGTATATCTGTAAGTACTTTAACAATATTGTTGTTATCACCATACAATATTTTTAAATGTGGCAAGATTATATCTGATTGCTTATTTGCTTTATGAAATTTTACCACTTCATCAATATGTTTTGGGTTTATCAAAGGTTCGTCTCCCTGAATATCGACAATTAAATCATATTTCTTATTTATTTTTTTATAAGCCTCATAAATTCTTTCAGTGCCATTTTTATTTTTTTTTGAGGTTAACATTGATTTAGAATTAAATTTGTTGGCTATATCCGTAATTTTTTTATCATCACAACATATTATGACGTCATCTAATAATTTTGACATTTTAGCTCTTTTATATGTGTGGATAACTAAAGGAATATTATTAATTTTCAGTAATGGTTTTGCGGGTAGTCTTGATGAACCGATCCTTGTGGGTATTAAACCTAGTACTTTCATTTATTTATTTTTGTTAGTTTATTTCTGACTATATATCAAAAAATTTAGTTAATTGTTAATAAGATAGTATTAAATTCTGAATAGATTTAACTAAATATTTAACTTTAATTTATTAAAAATATCTTTTCCAATTCTTGTCATTTGTAAAAATTCATTAGGTGTGGCTGATAAAGCATGATCTCTTATAGTGGTATTAGATTTATCTAAAGTAAAGTGTTTTTCAATAATTTTAGCATTTCTTGAAATTGCCAATAAACACATTTCAATCCCTATAGAATGATCGCTATAACCAGTAATATGATCTTCATTAAAATTTTTAGGAAATTTTCCTGATAAATCGTTATTATCAGTGGGATATTTTGACTCACACCATAGATAAGATAAGTTATTATTTGTTTTGAAGGGTAAGTTTTTTTTATCTTCCCACATTCCCAATGATACAAAGGTTTTTATCTTTAAGTCTATAATCTTTTCTGCAAGTGACATATTTTCTTTTAATGTTCTAGATGCTATTTTCAATTGAATTGGTTTAAATTTCTTAATTGTATCAAATGCTTTATCTGAAATAATTGAAAACATAATTTTAATTTCAAAATATTCAGCCCACTCATGAAGTTGTTTAATTTTAGAATCATCAAGTTGATTTATTTCACCTGGATTATCTCTCCAACCTAATTGAAACTTAACAATATCGGCACCAGAATATTTGGCTTGTTTAATTAGTTCGTAACATAATGAAAAGTTTCCATTATAATTCATTCCAATTTCAGCAATAAATATCATTTTTTCTTTAGTAGTTTATCAAAGTATTTAATTTTTTTTAAATTTTTTGTTCTATTTTTTTGATGCATTCTATATTTATATATAGGAAATTCCAATCTACCTATTTTATATCTTTTTTTAAACCTTTTATTGATTTCATGACCTTCTCTCATTTTGAATTTTTCATTATACAGGCCTATATTTATTAAACATTCTCTCCTATACATTATTCCACATGCTATTTCTTTTTTTAAAGAGTTTTCTTTCGATATAATTTTTTCAAAATGATCAACTTTTATATAATCTGTTGCTACTGCCTGGTACTCTCTATTCATGTCTAAAAAAAGTTTGGATAAAAAAAGAAAATTTCTACTTACATAATCGTCAGAGTCAACTCTAACCAAATAACGGCCCCTTGCATTCTTTATTGCTTTATTTAATGACTTTGGTAGCCCTAAGTTTTTTTTATTTCTTATTATTTTAAGATTTATTATATCATTAAAATTTTTTAAAATTTGAAGTGATTCATCCTTTGACGCATCATCTATTAAAATTATTTCAAAATCTTTTGAATTAATGTAATTTTGATTTAGTAAGCTCCTGATACACCTCTCAATCCATGTTGCATGATTATAGGTACAAACCAATACTGAAATATCAGGTAATTTATTTATTTTTTTTTTCAACATCTTTTAAAAGTTTGAGCACAATTTCTGCAGCAATATTTTCAGACTCAAAAGTTAACCCTGCCATGTGTGGAGTTATAGTAAGTTTGCGGCTATTTTTAGAAAAATTTATTAAAGGATGATCATTTAAATCCAAGCTTTGTTCGTTTGTAACAACATCCAGATGAGCAGATTTAATCAAATTTTTTTTTAAACTGTTCAATAATGCTTTTTCATCAATAACCTCGCCTCTTGAAGTATTAATTAGGACAGCATTTTTATGCATTTTTTTTAAAAATTTTTTATCTACTAGATTTTTTGTTTTCTTATTTAAATGAACACTAACTAAAATTAAATCAGATTCTTTAATTAATCTATCTAAACCCACATACATTCCCATTTTTTGTAGTATCTTTTTTTTAAAAGGATCATAAGATGAGCACTTCATCCCAAAAGATCGAGAATATTTAGCAACATTTGAGCCTATTCTTCCATAACCTATTATGCCAATTTTTTTTCCAAATAGCTGGTTGCCCCTTAAAGAGTCTTCTTGCTGTCTCCAAAAACCATTTTTACTAAGTTTTGTTCCTAGGCTTAAATTTCTTAAACCATCAAGTATAAGTCCGAAGGTAAACTCAGAAGAAGCTTTAATACTTTTTAACTTTGGATGGTCTTTAATTGAAAAAAGTTTAATTCGATTTCTTTTAAGGTAATTTGTATCCAAATGAGTTATTCCAGTTGATGGGGTAAATATTGCTTTTAGTTTTTTTGCAGTTTTTAAAAATTTGCTGTCAATTTTATATGTGGGACTAGGGCTACAAATCCAAAAGTCTATTTCTGGTAAAATTTTTTTAATAACTTTGGAGCTACTATCTGAAGCAAATATACAATTATAATTTTTATTTAATTTCTCACTAAAGTTATTAAGTATATGAGTCGGTGTGGTGACTAATAAAGTTGATTTTTTTTTATTGAAAACATTTTTTTTAACATTAGAAAAAATTTTAGGAAAATTTTTACAATATCCATTTTCAATTAACATTTTTGCAATTAGCAAATCAAATTTTGTGTCTATATTTACAGATTTTTGATCACTCATTATATAGGGAAAACTTTTCAGTCCCCATCTACTTTTACGATTTACAATACAATCTCTACTCATTGAATATATTGCGCCATTTCTAATATAGCAGGGTTCAAAATCTTGTCTAATAGATCCCCACTTTGCTTCTTTATATTCTTTACAAAAATTTGTAATTTTATTATTTTTTATTCTCTTTAATCTTATTGGATGTTTTTCCCCAGTATCCACATATGAAACAACAGAGTCATATTTATTAGTAGACAATATATTTAAAGCTGCATTAATATCATTGTGGTCTCTCAAAGGACTAACACAAGGTAATTCGATTATATAATCAAATTTTTTTTTAAATATTTTTTCGGACTCTAAAACAGCATGATAAAGGGCATCAGCAGATGTTGCTCTATCATTTGAAAGATGCTGTGGTCTTTTTATAGTTTTATCAATTCCATATTTTTTTGATTTTTTTAAAATTTCATTAGAATCTGATGAAACTACTATTTTATCAATTTTTTCAGCGTTCTTTGCTGCTTCAATGGAGTAGCTTATAAGTGGATGATCATTTATTTCATAAATATTTTTTTTTGGTATTCCTTTTGAGCCTCCTCTGGCAAGAATTACTGCTAAACAATTTTTATTATTAATCATAGAGAAATTTGAGAATATTTATTTTTTTTGAGTACTGATTTTATATCAAATATAACATTGTTTTTTTTCATTATTTTTTTGTAAAAATAGTCAAATTTTTTCAAAAATTGTAAATGGGGAACCGCCAAGATCAAAACATTAAAATTTTTATTAGAGTGTAAATCATCAATTAAAATTTTTTGATGTTTTTTGATTAAATGTTTCTTCAAAATTAAGGGATCATAAATTTTGATTGATATACTTTTCTTAAGAAAAAAATTTACTAAGTCTTTAACTTTAGAGTTTCTTATGTCTGAACAATTTTCCTTAAAACTATAGCCCATGATTAAAACTTTAGTGTCCTTTTTTTTAATTTTTTTACGTTGAGCATTTTTTAATGTAAGGTTAAAGACATGTTTTGACATATTCTCATTTGTTATCCTGCCTGATAAAATTACCCTTGGGTTGTATCCAACCTTTTTAGCTTTATAGGTTAGATAAAATGGATCAACTCCAACACAATGACCCCCAACCAAACCTGGTGAATAATTAACAAAATTCCATTTAGTTGATGCAGCGTCTAGAACGTTTTGTGTGTTAATATTTAATTTTTCAAATATAATCGATAACTCATTGACCAAAGCTATATTAAGATCACGTTGTGTATTTTCAATTACTTTTGCAGCTTCTGCAACTTTTATACTTTCGGCCTTATGTATTCCTGCTTTGATAATTGAATTATAAAGTTTATAAATTTGATCAAGTGATTTTTTGCTTGAAGCACTTACAATTTTTTTAATATTTTCCAAATCATGAAGTTTATCTCCTACATTAATTCTTTCTGGGGAATAAGCATAATAAAAATCAGAATTAGCTTTTAATTTTGAATTTTTTTCTAAAATTGGAACACATATTTCTTCAGTACAGCCAGGATAGACAGTAGACTCATAAACAACTATTGATTTTTTTTTCAATGATTTTCCTACAATTTTTGAAGCTTGAACAAGATGCTTCAAGTCAGGTTTATTCTTACTATCTACAGGTGTGGGAACAGTAACTATAAATATATCAGAATTCTTTATATCTTTCTCATCACTGGTAAAGTTTAAATCATTATTCTTTTTAATGTTTAGAACTTGATCATTATAAACATCAATGCCTTTTTTCAACTCTTCAACTCTTTTTTTATTAGAATCGTACCCAAAAACTTTTTGTTTCTTAGAAAATTTAATAGCCAAAGGTAACCCCACATATCCAACACCTATAATTGATATTTTTTTTTTCATTTTATTTGATGATAATCTTTAAACCAATTTACAAATTTTTTAACACCTACTTCAACACTTGTAGTTGGTTTGTATCCTAAATCTTTTTTTATGTTTTCTATCTTTGAAGAAACATGCACCACGTCACCTTTTTGTAATGGCAAATATTTTATTTTTGCTTTTTTTCCTAAATATTTCTCCAATAAATTTAAATATTTTTTCAGGTTAGTTTTTGTATTTGATCCTATATTATAAATTTTAAAATTTGCTTTACTGGAGCATGCTTCAGGGTTTTTTGGATTCCAAAATTTGTTTTGTTTGGAGGGATTTTTTACACACAAATATATTCCATTTACAATATCATCAACGTAAGTAAAATCTCTAGAATGATTACCATTATTAAATAAATTAACTTTTTTGTTCTCTAAAATATTTTTAGTAAAAATATACAAAGCTTGATCTGGTCTTCCCCAAGGACCATATGCCGTAAAGAAACGTAATCCTACTGTGGGCATATTATAAAGAGAGCTATATGCATGTGCCATTATTTCATTAGATCTTTTAGTTGCCGCATATAATTGTATTGGATGATCTGCCATTTTTTTTTCAGAAAATGGTAAATTCTTATTTGCTCCATATACACTGCTAGAACTTGCGTACACAAAATTTTTTATTTTAAATTTTTTTGAAATATCTAAGACATTAAAAAAACCTAATATATTAGTATTTATATATGCCTTGGGATTTTTTAATGAATACCTCACACCTGCTTGCGCAGCTAAATTAACAACAATTGTTGGCTTGTGTTTTTTAAAAATTTTTTCAATTGAATTATAATTTTCGATATTTTCTTTATAAAACTTAAATTTATTAAATTTTTTTAAAAGAGCTAATCTTTTTTTTTTTAACTTCACATCATAATAGGTATTTAAATTGTCTATACCAATAACTTCGTGATTATTTGTAATTAATTTTCTTGTGACATGATATCCTATAAAACCACACGCACCAGTTAAAATTATTTTCATTATTAAAATACTTATTTAAATTTTAAACTTGATTATTATTAAATGAATTAAATATTTTTTTTAAATCATCAACCTTATTAAGATTAATTTTGGAATATTTCAAACAAAAACTTTTTCTTGCACTTTGAGTTAAATCTGAAAACCACCAAGATGAAATTTTATCCCAGTTTTGATTTATAAAATCTGCTGCTGAATTATAATTATCATGGTAAATGTTGGCTTCTTTTAAAATATTAAGATTATTGATTGTTTCTTCATTTAATAAACATTCATCTATATTTGCATAAACAATAGTTGGAATATTGCTGGCAAGAGTTTCTAAATAACCAGTACCTATATATGTTTGTAAGACTAACTTTGCCGAATATAATAAATTTGCAATTTTTTCATATCCCATATCAATATTTACTTTATCAAAATTACGTTGAAAAAGTTTTTCTTCATCCCAACCAAATTTTCTGGAATGAAATCTTAATAATAAATCGTTCTCAACAATTTTTTGATTTAATCTTTTACATAATTTAACATTTTCTTCGTAATAACTTTTTATTTGGCTTGAACCCGAATATGAATTTAATCTATGCGTATATCTTGTTTGAGATCGCAAGATCATCAACAAATTTTTATTATTTGGATTATAATTAGCTTCTTTTATATTTTTTATTACTCCAAATGGAATTACTTTATTGGAATTATTTTTCCAACCCCAAGATAAAAATTTATCACATACATTTAATTCAAAATCTTCCATTGTTGAAAACAAGTACTGACCATAAACTCCACCATGCTGACCTACAATTAACTTTGTGTCATTTTTTTCGATACAATCAGCTGTATATCTAGATTGTAAAGTTTTAGGCATAAAGTGAGATGTAAAAATTATTTTTGGTTTTTTTGCCCATTTCATTTTTTTAGTTTTAATTCCTATAGAATTAAAGTCTTCTAAAAAAGATATTGGCATAAATGATAAAATATTTTTTTTAACAAAATTTTCAAAAAAATTTTCTGTATTAAAATTTAATTTAATATCAAATCTAGAATCATTAAATTCATTGCTATTATTTAAATCACCTAAAGAGTATCTTGGTAAACTTAAATAATTCAAAGCTAAATTAAATTCATCTTTAGGGCCAAGATAGCTTTCAGAAATAAGTATATCTTGTTTGCTAAAGAATTTTTCAAAAGATCCAACTAAATAATTATAAATCTTATTTTTTAAAGATTTACTTTTTCTAAAATTTTTATAATTTTCATTATCGGTAAATTCTATATATTCTTTTTTTATATTAAAATTAAATTCACTGTACTCTAGCATTAAACTATACAAATGGTGATTCCAAGTATCCGTTTGAATATATCTAGTAAATTCTTCATAATTTTTAGATATGAATTCATCTTTTTTTATCTTTAAAATTATCGTTTCATAATTTTCATTTTTCTTTTCTTTAAAAAATAAATTTAAATTTGAATATCTCTCAAATGCGACTTGTAAAAATGTAATTAACCAAGGACCAATAATAATAGTCCAATATCTTTCGCTATAATTTACAGAATGATATTCGTTTAAAATTGACTTGAAGTTCAACAAAATTTTTTTATAAACTTTATTAATATAATTATAATCTTCTAGTAGCTTCTTTCTATCATTCCAGTGATAATGAAAAATTTCATATTTACTTTTATCAAGGTCTTTAAAATTACTAAATTTTTGACACCACTGCCCGAGAAAAACCATTTCTTTTTTTTCATCCCAAGATTTTTTTAATGATGTGGTAATTAATAATTTTTCTGACATCTGATTATTTAAAATCAAAATATTTAATTGAATTTTCCTTTAATATCAAAACAGACAGTCTTCTAATTAAGTTTCTAATTAAAACTAAATATTTGGAAAAAAAATATTTTTCTTGAAATTGATTATCTTTAAAAAAATAAATTAATCCTTTAAATTTATTTTTAAAATTAATTTTATTCTTAAAATCATACCCAAAATCTTGAATAAACTTTTTAAAAATTACCTCAATAGACAAAACTTCTCTATCGGTTAGAACTGATTTCCATCTTTTTTCAACCTCGAATGGATCATAATAATTGTTAGGTGGTGCTGTATCAAGTTCATCTTTTGCAAGGTAAGAAGATTCGCCTTTCCATTCTTTATTCATAAAAGTTTGAAGTAACATTGTTTCTTGAAAATCAATTTGCATCCAGGTTGACAATTTTTTCATCTCTTTTCTAAGGTCAACATGCATAGTTTCATTAGTAAGAATATAAGTGGCTTTTTTATGATGTTTAAAGGCATTAATTGCTGAAAGCATTGTTAAAAGCATGGTATCCATTTGTAATGAATTCATGGTTTTAGAAGCATTTGAATTTTTCATTCTAAGAATGCCTCCACCTAGCACTGCTCTAGGATCTCTAAAAATTAGTAAGCTTTTCGCATTAAAATTATCTTTATATTTTTTAAAATGCCAAGAAACATGTTCATGTGAAACTATACATTTTTTTTTTGTAAAATCTATATTATGAGTTTCACAAAATGCGTAATGTATTGCAAAGAAAATTTGTGGGATAAGAGCTAGATTGTTTTCTTTGTAGAAATTTATTATTGATTTTTCAAATATTTCTTTTTGACTTAAATTAAATAAAAACTTTCTTCTTTTTACCTTATATGACTCATCATAAAAAAACATATCACTTAAAATCTTAGAAGCAAAAGTAGCTTTATCTAATTTTTTTAATTTGATTTTGTTTATTTTCTCAATTTTATGCAATGTTCTAAAAAAGCTAAAAGCAGGCATTATTAGAATATCTTTATGAGAATCTAACAAACTATGAGTCCAATCAATTCCTGCGTGACCAAAAGAACTTAGCATATAAATAGGCAGGTCATTTATTTTCATGTATTCTAAATTTAAATAATTTTTTTAATATTTTTAATTGTTATTTCTTTTAATCTTAAAAATCCAAACCCGAAAAAAATAGATAAAAATATCATGTTAGTTGACAAATATCTTGGGTTGCCATGCCAGCCAGCTAAAACTACATAGTATAAAATTGATAATAACAACAATATCTGAATATTAAATAATTCCTTTTTTTTTAACATTGTAAAAAAACCTAAAAGACAAATTAAATAAATTGAGAGAGAATATATTGTTCTATATATTAGGAACTTTTGATGTTCGCTACTTTTATAATATCTTAAATTATAATCAGTTGCCCTATATTCATACTTATAAAAAGAATAGATTTCAAAAGGATTAAAATTTATTGAATGAATACTTTTTTTAATTATTACTTTGGTAGACTCAATAGGGTTTTTGATAATATAATTTATAGATAAATTTCTTATAAAATTGCCATATAAAATTTTGTCTTTTTCTAGACTTAAATCTAAATTTTTGTTTCTTTTGAATAACTTTATCTTGTTATCTATTAGTGATAATTCTTTTTGGGAGGTTTCCTCATCCTTTTGTTGCAAAATATTAGGTATAAAATAAAGATAAAGATCAATTTTGGATTGATAGGGAGTTACATAAATTACTCCTGCTCTCAAATAATTATGAGTTCCCAAAAATAACAAAATTAAAAATATTCCACCAATATAGCTAATAAAAAATCTTAAAGTTTTTTTTTCTAAAAAAAAGAAAAACATAATTGGTATGAAGTAAAAAATTGCAATTGATCTTTGTAAATATAAAATTCCAACAAGAATTCCAATTAAAAATGCAGTAGATTTACGATTTGAACTTTTAATAACGGCTGATAAAAGAAAAATCGATAATGAAAAAAAAATAGACTCACTGTGAAATGAATAATTGAATTGATGAATCGTAGGCTCAATTAATAAAAAAAATAAAATAATCTT
>Ga0209632_10002611_pt1 | contig 17133 bp, 10 predicted proteins | sample COG_10_FD_184754 | JGI IMG/M metagenome (GOLD analysis project Ga0209632, IMG submission 184754) | Pelagic Microbial community sample from North Sea - COGITO 998_met_10 (SPAdes) (version 2) | ecosystem: Environmental > Aquatic > Marine > Neritic zone/Coastal water | place: Helgoland, sampling... | reverse complement strand
ACTGGATATTTACTCTGACCCCAATTCTTATTATTATAAAAAGCCAAGTGTGGTTTCGTCTTGGAAAATCTAAATTTCCTGAACGAGGTGTAAATGATGAAGAAATTGCTGCTAGGAAGCATTCTTACTCTATTGTGCTCAACTATTCCACTGCTGGCGAGTGCCGCAGACCGAGTAGGCGACTTTTCCTTGTTGGACGAAAACGGCTATTTTCACGCAATGAATCGCTATGATGATGGCCCAGCCATCGCATTCCTGGTTCAGGCCAATGGCAGTGAAGCTGTCCAGCAGGCCCTGCCTAAATTTGCCGGCTTACGGGCGGAATATGAAGAGCAGGGCATTAAGTTCTTCTTGATTAATCCAATGGGGCTGACTGACCGCAATCTGGTCCGGGCCGAGATGCAGAAGTTTGGCATCGAAATCCCGGTATTGATGGACGACTCCCAGGTTATTGCAGACGCCATGGGAATCGATAAAACCGGCGAAGTTTTTCTCTTCAATTCTAAGAGATTTACAGTAGAATTTCGCGGCCCTGTCGGTATTGAGTTCGAACAAGCAATGCGCGCGGTACTCGATGGACAGCCGGTGAGCAGCCCCTTCGTCGCTATGAGTGGGGATCCCGTCAACTACCTATTTAGTAGCGAACAGGTTTCCTACGAAAAGGATATCGCTTCGATCATCACAGAAAATTGTGCTCGCTGTCATCGGGATGGCGGCATTGCCCCGTTTGCCATGGACAGTCATACCATGCTGCAAGGCTGGTCGCCGATGATTCGTGAAGTACTGATGACGAAGCGTATGCCACCTGCTCAGGTAGACCCCCATATAGGTGACTTCGTTAATGACATGAATATTGCCGATAGCGACGTACAGAAACTTGTGCGGTGGATTGAAGCTGGCTCGCCCAATGACAGCATTGATGATCCTCTGGCCAAATTGACCTGGCCTGAAAGCGAATGGGCGTTTGGTGAACCTGATTATATTATTAATATTCCAACCCAAAATATCCCAGCCACCGGAGTACTTGATTATATCCGCATCAACGTGCCTATTGGGATAGAAGAAGACAAATGGGTTCGTGCTTCACAATATATCGCCGGTGATCGCACGGTATTGCACCATACGGTGCATAAACTGATCGAGCCTGATGCGACGCCCCGCCGCGGCCGCGGCGGCTCCGATAATCAGGCGAATATTACCGGCTATATCCCCGGTGGTGAGCCACGTATTGAACTGCCAAATACTGGTGGTTTACTGAAGAAGGGTACCCAGATTGCACTGAACCTGCATTACACCACCAACGGCAAGGAAGCCATTGATTCCAGCCGCATAGGTCTGTGGTTCTACCCTGATGACCAAATACCTACAGAACGCATGTCCGGGCAGTGCGCGTGTATCTTTCCCAATACCTGGACGACGATCCCTGCTCACGATAACAATTTTGAGCAGACAGCCAGTGTCACAGTATTGGAAGATTCTTATGTGCATGGTCACCTGGCCCATATGCATTTCCGCGGCAAATACATGCGCTTCTATGCCGATTACCCAGATGGTTCACGGGAAGAGCTGCTCAATATTGCAAACTATAGCTATAACTGGCAGCTAAGGTATGAATACGAAACGCCGAAGTTCATACCCGCCGGTACTAAGCTGACTGCTGTAGGTGCGTTCGATAATTCGGCACAGAACCCAGCCAACCCAGATCCGGCTCGTAATGTTGACTGGGGTGAGCAAAGCTGGGATGAAATGTTTTTCGGATCATCACAGTGGAAGCACGTGGGTCAGGGCGGCGATTAATCACGACTCGAAAGGAAAATAAAGGGGGACAGCTAAGGAAAATAAAGGGGGACAGCTACAACTTAACAACTTAGCGTTCCCTTTATTTATTGGTATCAGCCTGTGAGAAATAGTTTCTCATTTGCAGACTAGTCAAGAAGTAGCGACAAAGTGGAGAAATAAAGGATTCGAGATTTGTGAACCCAGAAGGCTCTCATTGGGACGCTTAGGGCATTAAGTTGTTAAGTTGTAGCTGTCCCCTAATTTTCTTTTCAATTCTTATTCGTTCGCGGCATCCTGCTCCAGTCGGCGCGCGCCGGCGAGAATACCCGGTAGGGCATGATTGCCTTCATGGCATGAGTATTCATACATGCCGTCAGAAGGACGCATGGGCATTTCGCCTGTCCAGGGCTGGGTATAGAGGTCCGGATCATCGATGGTAAAGGAGTACAGGACTGTCTCGTCGGCGACACGGCGGAAGCGCTCGGTGACAACTGTGTTGACCGATGGGCTGATACCAAAGCCATTGGCTACCTCCCAATGGTTAAAATTCTTTGTGACAACTACCAGTGTGTCATCCTCATAATAGCCTACCGAATCACCCAGCCACTTGTTGTAGGGCAGGTCGCGGTGTTGCTGATCAATCTTGACGATGCGCGCGTCGTGCACCATCTCTACTAGAAGCACCACATGGTCGGGGCTCTGTACGATCTGCATATTGTTGTTATACACGCTGCTCAGAAAAGGCGTGCTGGAGGAAAACGCCTTTAGGCAGCGATCGGACAGTGCCCTGCCTTCAGGACCGTCGCTGCGACCCAGCGCTGCTGGAAACTCATAAACAGCCTTTGCCAACTGCCGCCGGGTGACAGAGGCCTGTTCCTTGAACGGTATCTTGCCATTGGCAGGGTCTACAATAATGGAGGTTCGATACTTACCGTCAATGAGTGCCAGGGTATCCCCAATGCTAAAGTAGGCAGGGTCGTAACCGCCCACATTGGTCTCATCGTCCCGTCTATTGGTGCCAAAATTTTGATAGTCATCGAGAATTTGATCGGTGGGTTCTAGTGTGCTCAGCATGGTAGCTTCGTCAATTTCCAGCCCAGCCCCCTCATACTGATCTGGCCGTTGCAGACCGGTACGCGTTTCGTAGGTCCAAACACCCTGTAAATCCGGTGCGCCAAAGCTCAATCGCGGTGGGGTATAGTCGGCCCCTTGTGCAGCGGCGAGCGAGTTTAGTGAAATTAGCAGCAAGCTTATAACAGCTTGGGTCTTGTAATTCTTGAAGCTACACATGTCATTCTCCTAGCGGATGTATAGAGGATACAGGGGACAGCTACAACTTAACCACTTAAGGCCCTCCGCTGTCCAATGAGAACATCAATTGATTGCTGCGGTAGTACCTACCGAAGGGCACAGACCTCTCGGTTCACACTCAAGTGCAGCTAAACAAGATCGCGCGAGAACTGAATGAGAGACCAAGAAAAAAATCGGAATATGAAACACCGGCGGCTAAATTTAATGCCTGTGTTGCGCCGACCGGTTGAGGTCACATGCAAAAGCGGACATTGGCATGTCAAAGCAGAATTACCCTGGAGCCACATTAGCTGGATTGCGGCTTGTTCTGTTGGCGAAAATTACCTATGAGGGCCGATTTTCAATCGCTTAGCTATGTGCCCCACGATTGATTTTTGGTTGATTCTAGTCAATCCAAACCGGCTGCGTGAATGCACCATTGCGGGCAATATCCCACACCTCAAGCCGTGCCCATTTTTTGCCTCGCAGGTCGGCACTGATCCGAATCTCCAGCTCATCGAATTCGGTGGTGGCGGAAAGGTCGTAGTAGGTTCTGTAAATATCCGCTCCATCCCCGCTAACAATTGATAGGTGAGAAAGAGGGTAGGTCCATTCCAATGACATTTGGATCGTTAACTCACTCAGGTTTGTGCCAAGAGGAATGCTTTCGCCACTTGTGAAGCCTTGCACAGAAAATTCAGGGATAAGCACTTCGCCCGTGGTGACAAAAAAATCACCGGCCTCAAGTGTATCCAGCACAGGCTGCCAGCCATCCTCATAGCGGGGAATCTCATTCATCCTCATGTAATTGATATTCATCGTACCGAACAGTTCATAATCTTCATAGATCCTGAAGATATCCACTTCTCCGATGATGTATTTGCGATTACCCCAGTTGGCCATATCATTTTCGAGATCGAGCACTCTCCAGCCTAGCGTGTCACGGGAGTAGTCGGCTGGCATGGCTTTCCAGGCACCACCGAGGAAACGGTCGCTGGTGAAAAAAGGCTCAGACTTATAGCTGTCAGGAAAACCAGTTGAGCCTTTGACCCGCGGGTGTGCAGTCCAGGCCAGACCATCTTCTAACTCCAGTAACTTTAGGACATCGTCGGCACTTCCAACGTGATAAACCTTGCCAATGCCAGGCACATCCTGCTCAAAAGGTTGATCGTTGTTGCGGTTAAGTACCCAATTAACGGGTTTGGGAAACAGGCTAAGCCAATGGCTGCCAAAATGTACATTTGGCTCTTCGCCTGGAATCAATAGAAAAGTGTCATCAGACAGGCGAGAGAACTCATCATGCATTACTTTTAATTGGGCGAGTCGTTCTTCTGTGTCCAGTCGCGGTGTGCGGCCGAAATGAAACTCAGCCATGTGCACCATGTCCACGCCCATGCGCTTAAAGAATTCAACGAAGTCGGGATTTTCCAGTTCTTGAGGTATGCCTGTGATTCCTTGCTCTGCACGTTGGTTAATTACATCCATAGAATGTTCATGATGATAATGGCTAGATAAAGTTTTATAGCCGGGCAAAGGTTTGAAAGTGTCACCACGGGTATAGTTTTTTACCACTTCGAGATTAGTTAGACCTGATTCTTTTGATGGGAAAAGAAACACTCCCAGTTTCTGCTCGCTCCCCGGTTCCGCATTTACCCAAGGCACGAAACGTTTATCACCCATGGGTGGCTGGCGCACACCCCAGGCGAAGCCTTCTACCATGTCTAGGTATTCCTCTCCGGCCCAGTTGTAGCCATAATTATCTGCGAAATCGAGCGGATACAAATATTGGTGAGGAAAAGGGGAGATTACTAAAGAACCGGATTTTGATGACAGCGCCATGCTGCGAAATCGAGTTTGATAAACACTGGCGGTGCTCGAATCTACAGGCTGAGTTTGGGCCTGGCTCAAAGAATCGATGTACTGAATTTCAAAACCTTCAGTGTCTGGTTTTGACAAGGCGACGTGATAAAGGAAGGCGGTAGCGGGTCGCTCGGTACTTACTCTAGCTTCCATGTGGACGAACGGGCTGCCATGGTAAAGAGTGAAGGCTAATGAGCCGGAAAAGTTCGGGCTTTGTAGTCCATCAAATTCAATTGTGGCGCGTCCTCCATTGCTGGACACAGTTATATTCTCGGGGGTCAATACACCCTTCTCTGCAGAGTAGGGGCGACGATGCACACGATCGAAGAAGATCATCCAACCTTCGTCCATTTCACGTAAATCGAGATCGCGCTCCCCCACGTAAAAAAGGTAATGCGGATCTACTCCGCTTATAGAGGCTTGTCCATCTACACCTAGCTCTTTAATCAGTGGTCCGGCTGCATTATTGCCCTGCTGCGGAATTATCTGAAACTCGATATAGGACTGTCCTTCTGGCGAGTTCCAGCTAATAGACAATCCGTCATCCGTTGTTCTCAGATTAAAATCATCAGCAGGATTGAAGCCTTGGGTATTGATCTCTGCCGCGCTGGACAGAGATGCCAGAACCAGTAGAGCGCATAAACTGAAAACTCGCATGCTGTACCTCTTCGTTTTTTAGGTCGTGGTTTTAACTCGCCTTTTTTTTGACTGTCGTTTGCTCTTTTCCAACCTCTTAGCCTTGGTTCTACTCTGGCAAGGCAAATACCCACACTACGCCACCCTGTGGAACAAAGGTGCGCGTGCCTTTCTGTCTATCAATTCGGCCGGTCATACCAGCGGCGTCCACACCCCAGCCGGATTGCACGGCGACATATTGTTTGCCGTTGACGGAGAAGGTGGAAGGCACGCCGATAATTCCGGAATTGGTGCGAAAGCGCCATAACTCTTCACCGGTGCTGGCATTATGGGCGCGAAAGAAACGGTCGGTAGTGCCACCGCTAAATAGTAAATTACCACGAGTGGTGAGAATGCCGCCCCAGTTATGTGAATCGAATTCTCTCGTCCAGACTTCTTCACCGGTGTCCATGTCCCAGGCCTGAATTTCGCCGATATGATCCGTGCCCTCGACTAAAGTAAAATCAGATCGAGCTCCAGTGAATGAGCTGCCTGGCTCGTACTCTACTTCGCGACCTTCGATGTTGCCACAGGTGTTTTCGTTGGCAGGAATATAAATCAAACCAGTCTCAGGATTATACGCTGCCGGTGGCCAGTCCTTTCCTCCCCAAAGCGAGGGGCAGAAAGATCTGACAGAACCAGTCACCGGCTTGTGAGCAGGATCGTAACTAGGTCTGCCACTTATCGGGTCGATGCTGGCGAAGGCGTTCTGAAATACATAGGGCTGGGCATCGACGAAGTTGATGGCGTCGGAACCTCTTTCTAACAACCATAAATAGCCGTTACGAGCCGGGTGTACCAAGGCATTAATCTGGCGGCCGTTTCTTTCCACCGGCATTAACATCGGCGTGGACACCTCGTCCCAGTCCCAGGAGCCGTTCCAATGATATTGATGGTGGGCTTTCATTTCTCCTGAGTTCACATCCAGTGCTATTACTGAGTTGCTATATAAGTTATCACCAGGGCGTTGATCTCCTATCCAAGGGCCAGGATTACCAGTGCCCCAATAAGAAAGGCCGAGTTCCGGATCATAATGGCCAGGCACCCATACCGCGGCGCCACCAGTACGCCAGGTGTCGCCTGGCCAGGTTTCATTGCCAGGTTCGCCAGGCCCCGGCACGGTGTAAGTTCGCCACAACTGTTCACCAGTATCTGCATCCAAAGCAACCACAAAGCCGCGAATCCCGCGTTCGCCACCTGAGCTACCCACCATGATCTTGCCGTCCACCGCCAAAGGCGCCATGGTGATGTAATAACCATGGCTATTATCCTGCACCGATGTGTCCCAAACTTTCTCACCAGTGCTCGCGTCCAGTGCTACTACTCGGGCATCCAGAGTCGCGGTGAAAACTTTGTCGCCGAATAGTGCCACTCCTCTGTTAGTTCGGTGAGGAGCGATCAAGTCATCAGGAAGGTCATGCTGATAGCGCCACAAAAGGTCCCCGCTTGCGGCATCGATAGCATAGACCAGATTCTCCGGAGTGGTGACGTACATGACGCCATCATTCACAATTGGTGGCGACTCATGACCTCCGTTTACCCCGGTGGAAAATGTCCACACCGGCTGCAATTGCGCCACGTTGTCTGAGTCGATCTGGTCGAGTTTGCTGTAGCCCCAACCATCCAGAGTTCCCCGGTAGGAGAGCCAGTTACTGTCCTCAGGGTTTTGTAGTCGTGCATCCGTTACTGTGCTGTAGGCTGTTATCGGTGGCTGCGCCCAGCCTGCAGAAGACAAAAGGTAGAGTAATGCTGCAAAGGAGGCTGTGCGAAGAGTGGCTAGCGTGCTCAGGAGTCGGGCTGCGTGCATCGTGTTTTCCTTTGTTATTATTGTTAGTATCAGGGTTATAGTAATACAGATAAAGGATTAAAGGGGCAGTCCCTGAGATACCTCGGAAAAAAATGGCTGGACATTTTAAATCGCCTCAGCGTCCACAGTGACGGATTTAGTGTCGGCGTTACAATGCCCGCAGCAAGCGGAGTAAATTAAGGTGTGGTGCGCCTGCATTGAAGGGTAAGGCCAAGTGCTACTATCACGGTGGAAATCAACAGGGCCTCGAACAGAACAAGGCAAACCAAACAGTGCCAAAGCAAATTTAAAGCATGGCGAGTATGCGAAACAAGGACAAACAAAACGAAGCGAGGCACAAGTGTGTAAAGCCAAGGAAGCTAAGGGGTGTAAATATAAGGAAACTAACGACTATAATATTTCAGCTAGATATCTCTAGCCAATATTTTTTATGGGAAAGAATTTGCTTCAATAGTCGTGGAGTAAGCAATATAGCTAAGGGTAGCCATTATGCTATTTGTGAGTCTGGTTCATTTTATGTTTACTGTCGAGATGCTGTTTACAGTAGTATGGCGACTGTAATATGGAAGGTTTGAATGTATAAGAGCTTTATACCACGAATTCCTAAATTGAAATATTCGCTTGATAATATTGATTGGCAATTATTTGCGGCGAGTAGCATCGTTCTTTTCTCAATAGTTTTTGTAATTGTAATTTTTCCACAGTGGAGCGCGGAGAAAATTGACCTGCTTTATATTTCGGCTACTAAGAAATATGGAATTTTATATATTATTATCGCAATAGCGTTGCTGTTTTTTTTGTTATATGTAGCAATTAGTAAGTATGGGAATATAGTTCTTGGCGATTCGGGCTCTGCCTATTCAACTTTTAGTTGGGCATCAATGTTATTTTGTGCGGGCATTGGTGCTTCGCTTATTTATTGGGGAGCCACAGAGTGGGCTTTATACTATAAAGCTCCACCTTTTGGGCTAGAGCCTGGTTCGGATGAAGCCATTTTGTGGGCTGCAAGCTACGGGATGTTTCATTGGGGGCCAATAGGATGGTCATTTTACTGTCTGCCAGCATTAGCATTGGCTTGTTCTTATCATGTAAAAAAGGTCTCTTCCCTACGATTGAGTTCGGCTTGTGAGCCAGTACTGAAATCCTACACAACAAAATATCCTGGCCGCTTAGTCGATCTTTTTTTTCTTCTGGGCGTTATTGCGACTGCTGCCACTGGTTTAGGGTTTGGCACATCTCTTGTGTCTTCTGTCATCACTGAGCTTACTGGGGTAAAAGACGGTTTAGCATTGCAAATTATTATCATCCTGTTGGCGACTTCCTTGATTTCATTTAGTGTCTATCGTGGTTTGGATAAAGGTATAAAAGTCTTAAGCTCTGCGAATGCAGGTTTGGCCCTAATTTTTGTAACTTTTGTACTTATTTTGGGTCCGACCAAATTTATTTTGGAAATGGGCGTGGTATCGATTGGTCATGCTATTCAGAACTTTGGCACTATGCTGTCCTGGACAGATCCATTGCAGCATTCAGATTTTGTAGAAAATTGGACGGTTTTTTATTGGGCTTGGTGGTTAGCTATGGGGCCATTTGTCGGTATGTTTGTTTGTAAAATATCTCAGGGTCGCACTATACGGCAACTAATTTTTGGGATGTTGGGATGGGGTAGCTTGGGTTGTGCTTTGTTTTTTGTTGTTCTTGGAAACTATGCTTTGTTTATGGAATTGGAAGGTAATTATCCGGTTGTTGAGCGAGTTGTGACACACTCACCTGCTTCAGCGATTGCAGGTTTAGTAGCTTTGTTGCCATTAGGAGGGTTTTGGCTGTTCTTTCTCGCCGTGATTGGATTGATTTTTATGGCCACAACTTATGATTCTGCTTCATACACATTGGCTGCGGGAGCGACTAAATCCCTGGCCAGAAATGAGCACCCTGCGATCTGGCATCAGGTGTTTTGGGCGCTAGTATTGGGTCTGTTGCCGATTGGCTTATTATTTGTCGGCGGGTTGCGGGAGTTGCAAACGGCGTCACTCATTGCTTCTTTTCCACTGCTTGGAATTTATATAATGCTCTTAGTATCTACAATGCGAATGCTTAAGGAAATTAAGCCTTGATTTTAATTAAATGATTGTGGTCAGGGCATCGAGCACAGCATTGGGTTGCCCAGTATTTTACCAAGTATTAGCTTAGTATTTTTTATTGCTGCTAAAAGCATTGGCAGACCTAGGCTCGGTAAAGGTAGTCTCAATGCGAAATCGCCTTAAGGTGTGGGCCAGTAAATTATGAGTGCTTCCCTCTATGCCTCGGGAGGCAACGATATGATCTCCTGTACTCACCAATGATGCGATTACGAGGTTGATGGCGGCTTGTGCTGATGCGCTCGCTATTGATCCTATCTCATATGTAGAGTCGCTATACGCTCTTGAAGTACCGCATTTGTTGGTTTTGATAGTCGAGAATAAACCTGACCAGCACGCTCCATGTTGAAGAGTCCAGCCGCATAATCTTTATCTTCGAACACAAAGCTCACTGATTGCTAAATTGGTTTAGTTCGGGCAGCAGTACCTGAATCAGGTTATTGGCCTACATGAAGGATTAGCGTCCCAAATTTGAGAGTAGATGATTTTTTAATAGGACTTACCGATAAATAGAGCTATGGTCTTAGTCTGGATATTATTTACAACCGCACAGAAGCTAATTGTTAGTCGACCTCATGAAGTTAATTGGCGGGCTCTTTATAATCAATTAAATAGCTTTTTCTCGTTTGCAAAGCAGGCAGAATCTTTAGTATAAAATATTTCTGGAATGTAACTGATGAACATAAATACAGTGACACTACTCGATTCGGGAATGGGAAAAACGCTAGGAATGAAAGGTGTTGAAATTCCTGAAACTATTTGGTCTGCCAATGCGTTGTTAGTTGCACCGGATGTCGTAAAAGAAATCCATCGCGAAAATATCGAAGCAGGCGCGCAGGTTATCACTACTAACAGCTATGGAGTAATTCTTGCTGATCTAGCGAAAATTGGTAGAGAAAACCAATATGACTCCTTGAATGAATTAGCTGGCAAGCTGGCTGTCGAGGCTGTTCGCGAGTCCGGGAGACAAATTGAGATTGCGGCAAGTCTACCTCCTCAAAATGGTAGCTTTCGCCCAGATTTGGTATTAGATCAGAGGATAATCGAGCCATTATATCGAAGGCAAGCTGAATTGTTACAACCCTATGTAGACCTCTTCCTTTGCGAGACTATGTCCTCTATTGCAGAAGCAGTGGCTGCGGCAGCTGGCGTAACTGGTTTAGGTAAACCGGTTTATATAGGTCTTACTCTTCATGATGAAAAGCCAGCGACTCTTCGGAGCGGGGAACCACTTAAAAGCGCGCTTGAGGCTCTGGCTTCTTTTGATGTTACTGGTGTATTAGCTAATTGCTCTCTGCCTGAGCGTATAAGCGATGCGATACCAGTATTGGCTGCAGCTGATATTGACTTTATTGGGGGTTATGCAAATGCGTTTACGAGAGTGCCTCAAGATTGGTTGTTGGGGGGAGAGAAGGAATCGGATGGATTGCTGGTCTTGCGGGATGATTTATCTCCAAAATTTTATAGTGAATTTGCTATTGACTGGATTGCCAAGGGAGCAAATATTGTTGGTGGTTGTTGCGGGACTACTGCCGAGCACATCCTAGCAATTTCGCAGAAGCTTCGAGCTTAGACGCATCACATGCCGCTTCAGCTCAAACCTTCCTACTTTTAGAATTCTGCATTTAACCGATGGTATCTATTTTTGACTTTCTAAAAGCATCCCTCCAATAGTTTTTCACCTCACTTTATTAGTAGATATAAATCCCATCTTCTTTTACCACCCACCTTGCAGCCAGCACACTTCACCCCATACAACCTCAAAATGGTCCTTAGCTAAATCGCTAGTCTAATAACTATTTGTGTCTCCCTTGAATAGATCAATTATATAGCATTACAGAAATGATATGACTTACTCTTGTACAATTACAGTCGTTGAAGCTATGTTGACGTATTTAATAAAAGTCTATTATTACTATGATCAGTATAAAGCTATCTATAACTAATAAGCAGAAGACTTATCGCTCTACTTTTAATAATTGGCGTAACGCAAGTCTGAGCTCAAAGTATGCCGGAAGGCAATCTCAATAAAGTATTACAATGCTCCCTCAATTCGAGCTTTACTTTTGAGTAAGTCCTTGAAGTTGGGCGCGCTATAGAGAGAGGCCCAGATGGAGTAAGTCTGGTTTTTTATAGACAAGCTATCATAGTCTCACCTGACAGAGTGGGCACCATAAATGTTGTGCGCTACTGGGATAACTTCGAGCATATGAACAAAGGACTAGAAGCAACACAAAACACTGCTTTGCCCGCCTCGCACTGGTCTCTATTAATGGGCGGGACAGATACCTCACAAACTATCATTAAATAGTGCAGCCGAAATCGATTCTATTTATGCCCCTATGGGGAAGAGGTTCAAAATTTTTTCTGAAGGAACTAAAAGGGACAGCAACTTAACAATTGATGTCCCTCCATTTGCCAGTATTATTCTGTGAGAATTAGCTTCTCGTTTGCAGATTAGTCTATATGCGGCGACAAATTGAGAAAGAATTCGAGGTTTGCGGGTCTAAGAGATTTACATTGGACAGCGTAGGGCCTTAAGTTGTAGCTGTCCTTTATATTTCTATTCAGATTCTGCGGCTCGTTGTTCTGCAATACGTTCTCCCCGCAGGATATTAGTCATGGCATAGTTTCCTTCATGACAGGCATATTCAAAAAGTGTGTAGTCATCCAGTCTGGGCATAGGGCGCACTGCCGTCCAGGACCTAGTGTATACAGTAGGGTCTTCAATAGTGAACTGATAGTCAATCATCTCATCTGCAATCCGCGTAAAACGCTCGATTGCTATCATGTCTCGTGATGAAGGAAACCTGTGCGTAGTTTTATCACTAAAATTAGCTGTTTCAACAACTAGAGTATTGCCTTCCCAGTGACCCCTGGAATCTCCGTTCCACTGCCTAATATTGTCATTTAATTTAGGCTTCTCTGTTATTGGAATGATGCGCACATCGTGAATCATTTCCACAACAATGGCGACAAAATTTTCATTTTGCACAATTTGATAGCTGTTATTATACCCTGTCGAAATTGGTGGTACTCCGTGATAGCTAATGCATCGATCCCAATTGGTTCGGTCCAGCCAGGAATCAGCAGGGTGTTCCCGAGCGTACACAGCGTCTGCCTCTTGTTTGGCTATGCTTTCTGGCCGCAATGGAAGTCGGCCATCCGCGGGATCGACAATTAAGCTTGTGCGGAGATCAGAAGAAACTTCACCACGATCGAACCATCCAAAATTGTAGGTGCCTACATCGCCTGGACGATCAATTGATTCAGTTTGGGTTCGGGCATAAATTTCAGCAGCTTCTTCTTCAGTATAAAACTCCTTATTTTCCAGATTTCTCGGTCTTTGTAGTGGCGTCAAGCTGGCGTAGGACCATTTCCCCATAATGTCTGGGTCGCCCCAAGGTGTTCGCTTGTTGTATTCGGTAGAATCAACCTGAGCAATTACAGCAGAGCTTGAAATAGCAGCTGTTACAGCAATTGCGATAGCGTATACGGCGAAAAGCATTTTTCCCATTTTCTTTCTCCATCATCATAAATGGCACTAGCGCTACCAGGCAGTCCGCCTTGTTTAGGCATTTAGGGGCTCGTGCTTATTAGGTTTAAATTTAGATAACTCAACTACTATTTAGATAACTCAACTACTATATGCTTTAGAAGAGTTCTAAGCTAATTTATTGCCTTGAAATCTAGTTCGACAAGGGAGGAGCTGAAGAGCGATTCCAGAATGTTCACATCGGGCAGCGTGGGCCCTCAAGTTATTAAGTTGTCGCTGTCCGTTGTATTCCCCACGGCAATCTTGACTATGCTGAAAATGATGCAGGATACCTGTCGAGGCTCGCTGAACTGTGATCCATAATCTGTAATAGGTTCGTAGTACTTTGGTAACGCCTTATATGAAAAAATAAACTTAGCGTTAAAGGCTTATTTCCTCTTATACGAGGTCAGGTTTTTCGCTCTGCTGTGGATAGCGGTTCCAAAATGCTACTCACCTTATTTTCAATGGGCACTGTCGATTATGCTCTGAGAAAATAAACGGGACAGTTACAACTTAACAACTTAGTGTTACCTTCATTTCTTTGTATATCCCTGTTAGATAGAGCTTCTCATTTGCAGATAGGTGAAGAAGTAGCGACAAAGTCGAGGAAAAAGGATTCGAGATTTGTCAGTTCATAAAGTTCGTATCCGGCGGCGTAGGACTCCAATTTTTAGCTGCCCCGGCATTTTTTCCATTGCTTATCTTGGTAATTTCTTTGATTAGGGGTAACGCAGATATTACTTAAGGTTAATTTATAAACTGGAATGCTTGAGGAGCTATTAGAGAGATTATTAGAGCGGCGCTGGTTATTGCTACTCTTTATTATTTATCTTTACAGATTAAAAGCAATACAATCCAGATAAGTAAATCCACTGACGTCCGGCGAGCCTAGTCCAGCCATAGTACAAATGCTTTGTATACACTGGCATGTCAACCTCCTGCAGGATTGAGAGTTGGCCACTATATACATTAAGGGCATAATGAATGCAGTGCTTGATGAAGTCAGAAAATTAAGATTCTGTGTGTATATTAAAACATCTTTAGCTCTGCTAGAGACGGCATATGCTCAAGTTAAAGTCGCTAGAAGTTTTGGCGGGCTTGATGAGGTAGTAAAATTTTTGAATTATTGTATCTGCGTGGTGTAAATAATGAATAGGATGAGAAAAATTATTTCGGCTCTGGCTTTAACCGCATCGTTGGTTGCTTGTGGTAAAAATGTAGATGATATAGCTGAATATATTTATATAAATGGGAATATTATTACAATTAACGATCTTCAGCCTAGCGCTGAAGCATTGGCCATTAAGGACGGCATTATTCTGGCTGTAGGCGACAATGAAGAGGTGCTGGCAAGCCAAGGTTCTACTACTGAAATAATCGACCTAGAAGGTGTCACGGTAGTGCCCGGCTTTATCGATGCGCACAGTCATTTTGCTGGTGTTGGTACCCAGGCGATTGTGGCTAATTTATTGCCAGCGCCAGATGGCCCTGTTAATTCTATTGCTCAGTTACAGGCGGTGATGCGCGACTATATCGCGAATTCAGATATCGTAGATGAATATGATGTTGCACTAGGGTTCAATTATGATGATTCTCAACTAGTTGAGGCGCGTCATCCAACCAGACATGAACTAGATGCTATTACGACAGAAATACCACTCATGATAATGCATCAGTCAGGCCACCTAGGGGTGTATAACTCGAGAGCACTCGAGATGATGGGTATTACCGCTGCAACACCAGATCCTTCAGGTGGATTAATTGTAAGGGAGTTGGATGGGGTAACGCCGAACGGAGTTATGGAGGAAAATGCACACTTTATGATTTTCTATAGAATGATTCCTGCGTTTACAGAAAGTGATTTATTGAGTTTATACAAGGCAGGTGAGTACAGTTTTATCTCTAATGGGTTTACTACTGTCCAAGAGGGCAAGACAGATCTAGCTACCCTCCAGACTCTGCCGAGGATTGCTGTTACTAATGGGTTTGACGTTGATATTATTTCTTATCCGGATATAGCAGCTATAGGTGCGGAAGCGATTCTCAATAGCGGACTTGTGTCTAGCGAATACACTTCAGGCTTTCGAATTGGCGGTGTAAAACTAACTTTTGATGGTTCACCGCAGGGTAAAACAGCCTGGTTTACGCAGCCATATCTTGAAGCGCCCGATGGGCAGTCTAAAGACTATTCGGGGTATCCCGCTTTTACTGATGAGCAAGCACTCGATTGGATGCAATTGGCATTTGAAAATCAGTGGCAATTGCTTGTTCATACGAATGGTGATGCAGCAATTGATCAGTTGATTAGGCTTCTTGAAAAGCTCAACCCAATGATTGTTGGGAGAGATCATCGAACAGTTATGATACATGGCCAATTCACGCGGCATGATCAAATTGAAAGGTTACAAGACTTAGGTGTATTTCCTGCATTGTATCCCATGCACACGTTCTATTGGGGAGACTGGCATCATGATTCTGTGGTGGGATCTGAACGGGCCCAGAACATTTCACCTACTGGTTGGTTTGTTAATGAAGGGATAAAATTTACAGTTCACTCGGATGCACCTGTAACTTTCCCTAATTCGATGAGAATCCTCGATAGTGCAGTGAACAGAACCACCAGATCCGGAATGGTGTTAGGGGAAGAGCATAGATTGAAACCGCTTGACGGGCTAAAGGCTATGACTATCTGGGCGGCATATCAACACTTTGAGGAAGCGACTAAGGGTTCTCTGGAGGTTGGCAAGCAAGCTGATATGGTGCTGCTCGACGCTGACCCTTTGCGGGTAGAGCCTCAGTTTATAAAGGACATAAAGGTTCTCGAAACAATCAACAATGGGAAGTCAATTTATTCTTATCAATAACTAATTCTTGATATAGGGACTTTTCATTTCTTCTAAGCACTCCATTTTTAAGGAGTGAGGAGGCACTGACAACTTATCAACTTTGAAGCGTAGTCAGATGCAGAGACGTTTCTAGTGCTGTATTGTTACTGAACGCTCATTTATTATTTATCGAAAGGATTTTTGCGATGATTAAATCACCCTTGCCGAGTTTTTTTGCATTCATAATCAGTGCATTGTTATCTAGCGACGTGAGCCCCGCCGACGACATCGTCATCGTGGGTGGCAATGGGGTGGATTGCATTGAAGACCCGGGTTGTGTCAATCGTTTGCATCCAGACATTCCCATGGCAGCACGAGCCAAACCGGGGCAAACCATTTTGTTTAGGGCCAGAGACGCCCGTGACGTGCTCGGTGCTGCCGCGGCTCAGACCTCAGAGCCGGATACCCTCGCGAATGAATTTGGCCGAGTTCATCCCATTACTGGGCCAGTCTATATCGAGGGTGCAGTAGCCGGTGATGTATTAAAGGTCACGTTGAATAATATCGATCCGGGTTCCTATGCCTATACCTCTGGTGGGTCTTCTGGGTTTATTCCCGATCTCGTCGGTGGTCAAAGTTTAGTGATCTGGCGGTTGAATCGCGATTATGCCGAAAGCGATGATCTGCCAGGCATTCGCATTCCCAATGGGAGCTTTCCGGGAGTGGTCACCACCATGCCGGGGCCCAATCAGTTGCGGGTGATGTTGGATAGAGAGCAGGAGTTGGCGGATGCCGGTGGGCGGGTTTCACTGCCCTCAGCGGACTTTGCAGACCCCGCCGCGCTGTGTGGGCTAGGTGGCAGTGCAAGCCGTGAATGCCTGCGTACAATTCCGCCGCGCGAACATGGCGGCAACATGGACATCCGCTATCTCAAAGCCGGAGTATCCATCTATCTGCCTTGCTTTATCGATGGCTGTGGTTTGGCAATCGGTGATTTGCATTATGCCCAAGGGGACGGCGAAGTGTCCGGAACGGCGATTGAGATGTCCGCTGATGTGTGGGCAACTACTGAGGTCTTAAAGGATGGCCCTGACTTGTCCCGTGGGCCTCACTACGAAGGTTCAGCCCAGTTGCTGGACATTCCTTCTCGCCGCTTCTATGCCGTAACGGGCATTCCAGTAAAGGCCGCCGGAGACGTGCCGCCGGATATGCGCTATCTCAATT
>Ga0209632_10002608_pt1 | contig 17145 bp, 17 predicted proteins | sample COG_10_FD_184754 | JGI IMG/M metagenome (GOLD analysis project Ga0209632, IMG submission 184754) | Pelagic Microbial community sample from North Sea - COGITO 998_met_10 (SPAdes) (version 2) | ecosystem: Environmental > Aquatic > Marine > Neritic zone/Coastal water | place: Helgoland, sampling... | reverse complement strand
GGAAAGTTTCCAGCCCTAGATCAGCAGGCAATAAAAAATGCCATTTGGCTGCACCCCAAATGGCATTCTTAATTGTCTTAGCTTTTGCCAGAGGGTGAGCAGCAAAAACCTACTCACCTAATAACCTAATAACCATTCAATCTGAATTACTTCTACTTTCGGGTAATCTTTGCCACCACATCACGAAAAACATCCATTAAGGTTTCGTGCTTGTAATCGGTAAATTCGCCAGCATCCATAAACACACCGTGCTCCTCACATGCTTCATATTCTAAGTGTGATTGCTTGGGGTCATTTAATTTAACCATGGTCTTGCCACAGCGAGGGCAAGCAATATCGCGCACGGTGTTGTAGGTCTTACCTACTTCTCGATCGCCGCTGTCCGCAAAGTCTGCCATCCAGTCACCTTTCAGCTGTTCTGCTTCGCCGTTATCGAACCACAGGCCCTTGCAGCTATTGCACTTGTCTATCACCACTTGACCATGCAATGTCTCAATCTTGAGCTCTTGCATCTCGGAATTGCATTTCGGACAGTCCATCTGGTTCTCCTTAGGTACAGCTTCTTATTTTTAGGATCTATCTTTCCTGGTCCTAGCCTTGCTGGACCTAGCTTACTTAGCCGTTTTGGTGCGCAGCAAACAACACCTATTTGGACCACCCATAGTATAAGGAATTTTCAGCTCAGAGAAAGCCAAAAATCCGATTTGCTGCGAATCTGCCCAGCATAGCGAATATTAAGTCAGTGTTCACATTAGCAGCAGTACTATTTGAGAACTTTCGAAACAGTTCGCTCACAGGAGATGCACCATGAATCATGCTCGAATTCTAGCCCTATCACTATTGCTTAGCTTTTCTCCTGCAGTCGTAGCCAGAGAAGGCTCTGCTAACGTCAGTAGCGCCTGCGCAACTCTTGAATTTATGGGCAAGATGCTCGCGCTGAATACCATGCTACCCGCTGATTTCGACGATGTCGGGGAGATGAACACCATGACTGACGCGCTCGCCGAGCTAAATCAGCTGGCCTGCCAACCGGCAATTTTAACTGGCTACCGTCGTGGGAATAGCTACTATGCGAATGGTGCATTAATCTCTAATGACCTCTACCATCAGGCTTGGTATTTTTCGAATGGGCAACTGTTCATGGCGGAGCCAGGCTTGGATACGACGATCTATTACCCGGACGGCCGAATAATGGCCTATCACTGGATGCATGGTGATCAAGCGCTTTTTTGGCCGAATGGGACGCTGGCCACAAATTACTTTCGTGCCTTTATTGAGACTTGGTACTACCCCGACGGGAATATCATTACCTATGAGGCTGGTTATGCGGGGGGACGATGGTTCTATCCCTTCCAACGTCTGGATGGCGGGATTGGTCAAGAGGTTATATCCAGTAACTGGGGAATCGAAGACGAAAAATTCACGTTCTTAAATTTCACCCAGACCGGCACTCTATTTACAGCGCGCGAGAGAATTCGTCGAAAGCTAATATTCGACGACATCGATCTATTGGATATCCCGGGTGTACTGTTGCTAATTACGCGCTTGTATCAGGCTTCGGATTCAGCGAAACAGTTCGCGCCGGCAGATGTGAACATCACAGGCGCTCCGTTCTAGGTCTTGAGATTTAACGCCCAGGCGTAGACTAATAGCTGTAGTGATCGGATCGCTCTCGTAAAGTCGCGACCGAAATGTCATCTGATTGGCATGCCTGTAAATCGGCTTTGTTGAAGACATGAATCTTATCGGTGCGGCGCTGGTCTGCGCCCTGCTCGCCCAGCCCGGTAAGAATTATCGAGACGCGCTCGTCCCTTGGCAGTTCGCGCAATGTCGATCCGTAGTCACACATCACCTGGTAGAGCTTGTCCTCGAACATTACAACGTCTTGTTGCCACTGCTGTGTGTAAGCCTGTTCAGCTTGTTCGCTGCGCCGCCGCAGTTGCGCAGCCTTAGCAACAGCTTGCTCACGCAGTGGTTCTATCTGCGCCATAACTGTATTGAGCTTGAGGCGCAATTCTTCCTCGATATTGGATTGGGTAATCGCCTGAGAGGTTGATTCTCTGATCTGCGCTTCAATCTCTCTAAGGTCCTGCATCTTTTCTCCCATTTCTGCGCGCAGACCTTCTATGTCAGCACGTAATTCTGCATAGTCACCCTCATCGATAGAACCCAGTGAACGCAGAGATCGTGCTGACTCAGTCGCCTGTTGAATGGCATTGTTTACAGCGAGCGAATAGTCTACATTCGCGACACGCTCCATCATCTGGTTGTAGGCGCTGGTGGAGCCTGCAGACTCATTCCTCAGTGTCATCACAGGAGATGCAGGTGCCGATGAAGATGAAGATGAAGACAGGGATTGAGCCCGAGATTGAGATAGCGCAAGAGCTTCAAATGGATTACCACGCACCTGTAGCGTCTGCATTGCAGAATTCAAGGAAGCCAGGCTCAATCGATTGCGGCTATTAGCTAGAGGTGTTCTCAATTCCAAAACCACACCCTGGCCTATTAAGTAAGTACTCTCGATACCCCCAAGACTTAGCCCGAACAAGCCCTTTGCCTGCTCGAAATCCAGGGCGTCTTCCAGCACGCCCGAGAATATATCAACATTCCTTTGCAGGTCTTCAATTAGTGGGCCTTGAGCAGTTACCGACGCTGCGCTAACCACCGCAACAGCGACAGCCAAGGTTTGTCTTATAGCTCTTCGCATAGTCTAGCCCTCTTATCGAATGTCGCTCTGGTAACCCACATAATTTACTAACTGCTGCAAAGACCGAATCGTCTCATAGTCACTGTCTACCAATTGTTCATAGCCCGCCCGCATATCTTGTAGATCCAAGAGTCGCTGCTGCTCGAAATAAGCATACATCTGATCGAAACTATCTGCTGTTGATTGCTGGGCCTGCTCCATGACCGCCTGCAGCAACTGCACGTTGGTGCTGTCCTGCCTGCCCTCTACTCGCGCTACGAGTTGCTGCATTTCCAAACGCTGTGCTTGCTCAAAATCAGCCAGCTGCGCATTGAGATTCGAACCCGAGGCAGAGGATCCGACAAAGGAAATAGAGAAACCAGAATCATTACTAATCACATTTACATTGAATAAAAGCACACACAACATAGCGAGCGATGCTGCCGTTGGCAGCCACTGCCAACTTAACCAGAATCGCGACACAGGGCGATCGATACGATGTTCCTGCCGGAATAGCTCAAGATGCCGATCCCAATGCGGAACTCTTTGCTCCTGCCACTGCTGCAGATCTTGCTGGGCAAGCAACACCGACTCGAGCTGCGCATTACAATGCACACAATCAGTTAGGTGCCTATCCAACTCGTCGCGGGCAACCGCCGACAAATTTTCAGAAAAATATTCTTGCAGTAAATAGTGTGTCTTAGGACAGGACATTTTGTTTCTCCGATACTACTTTCAATTTTTTCAGTGCACTGTAAAAACGTGTCTTGGCTGTATTTGTCGAAATATCTTGAAGCTCAGCGATTTCATCAAAAGTTAAAGATTGAAAAACCTTTAACTCCACTATCGAGCGCTGATCCGAGCTGAGTTCGCTTAACATTTTTAGAACACGCACGTTAAGCTCAATGTTACCTAACCTATACTCTGGCTCTAATTCTTTCTTGCCTGGAAATTTTTCAAACTCATCACCCTCATCATCCGTGGAAAATTTTGGCGACGAAGTCATCAATCGTTTGCGGCGATTCATGTCTACCGCCTTGTTGTGCGCTATACGGAAAATCCAACTACTGAACTTCGCATCACCTCTGAATCGGTGCAGATTTCTGTATACACCCAGAAAAACTTCCTGCATCAGATCCATCGCATCGCTGGAATTTCCTGTCAGGCGCAAGCCATGATTGTAGATTTTCAATTCATAGCGTTTGACCAATTTTTCCCATGCATAGGCTGACCCTTTAAGAGCCGACGCTATTAACGCTTGGTCCTCATCTATCAGGCTCATGGAATTCCCATCCTCTGGCTGCATAGCAACTTTTTGCATCGAAAACAGGATACTGGTTTTAGAGAGTAGGTCGCAAGCTGTGGAAAAATAGTTTGCACGGGCAGGAATTACTTGTCAGGGTAGCCATGCAGGGCTTCGTCGACCAGAACACTCCACGCTTTGTTGAAGGGATGAACCTTGTCGGTGCGGCCACTCGCGCTGGTCATTGGATAGCCCTTGTTGGCCCATTCGAACAATGAATGCTCTAAGTTGAGTACTTGAGTGAAACCGCGCTCTTTAAGATCGGCAGCTACAGAGGCCGACCGATAGCCTACAGAGCAGTAGAGGATGATCTCTGTGTCTTTACTAAGCCCTCTTTCGGCAATCACGTCGAATATAGCCTCAGCGCTTTCCAAATGCAGCGCCCCATCTAGGTGGCTGACTCGAAACTCACCAATCTCGCGCACATCTATAATAATGGGCAACTTAGCGTCTGCTGCCTCATAGCGCATTAGCAACACATCAGTAGAAACCGTCTGCACACTGGGAAACTCGCGCTCGATTTTTCCGTCCACCGATTTCCAGCTGACGCCGAACAGACCGAAGAAGAATGAAGAGACGGAGGCTGCCGCAATAAGCTTGATCATGAACTAATTCCCCGTAGATGATGCGTAATTTGTAGTCGAATCTACCTACTAAGACTAGCAGCAAAGGTCGTTTCATACAGTAGAGCAAAATGAGGCTGTTAAGCAGAACCAGAAGAGCAAGAATACGCAGACAGCTAACGGATCTAGTGTGTCCTCTGCCCGAGGATACCGCAATGGAAGCGATATCCGCATTAGATCAATTGGCCGCGTCTTCTGCGTTAGAGCTGACCTCGAAAAGACCGTTAGGCGGCGACGCGCTGCTCGCTAAGCAATTGGCTGGCCGCACCCATCAGAGCGTTGAGTGATGAGGCGATGATGTCTTTGCTTATCGCGACGCCGCTGTAGCGCCGACCCCCAGATTTCAATTGAATATAAGTCACCGCCTCGGCATCGGCACCTTGACCGAGTGCATGCTCACCGTATTCCATGATTTCAAAGTCGATGTTTATCGCTTCTTTCAGACCGGTCACGAAGGCATTTAATACGCCATCTCCTTCACCACGAATCGCGAGTTCCTTGCCGAAGTAATCGATCTTGGCATTGAACGTCTCGCGTCCTTCCACTTTCTCTATACTGAAGTCTTCGAGGCTAATCACCTTGTCGCTATTCAAATAGTGCTGATTGAACAGGTTCCAGATTTCATCTGGCTGTATCTCCTGCCCGCTGACTTCTGTAACTTGCTGTACTACGCGACTGAACTCTATCTGCAGCCAACGCGGCAGTTCGAATCCAAACTTATTAGCGAGCACATAGGCTATACCGCCCTTGCCTGACTGGCTGTTCACGCGAATGACATCTTGATAGGTCCGGCCCAGATCTCGCGGGTCTATCGGTAGATAAGCAATTTCCCAAGTCTCACCCTCTTTATAGATATCCAAGCATTTCTTAATCGCATCCTGGTGCGACCCTGAGAAGGCCGTAAACACTAGATCACCGGAATAAGGCTGGCGAGGATGCACATCTATCTGCGTGCACTCGCGCACGACGGAAACGATCTTGTCCATATCCTGCAGATCCAGCTGAGGGTCTATACCTTGACTGTATAGATTCATCGCCATCACGACGATGTCCATGTTACCGGTCCGCTCGCCATTTCCAAGCAGAGTTCCCTCCACTCTCTGCGCGCCACCCATGACGGCCAGCTCAGCAGAGGCAACAGCACAACCGCGATCATTGTGCGTGTGCAAACTAACGACAATAGCATCTCTTTTTTGAATATTACGACAGAACCATTCGATCTGGTCCGCATAGACGTTCGGTGTAGATACTTCAACAGTGGAGGGCAGATTGAAGATAATTGGTTTCTCAGTAGTGGGCTTCCATACACTAGAGACCGCATCACAAACCTCAACGGCAAAGTCGATCTCGGTGCCGGTAAAGCTCTCTGGAGAATATTGGAAGGTCCATGCGGTTTCCGGAGCAAGTTCTGCGCATCGGCTAACCTCCGCTGCACCGGCCACGGCGATCTCAATGATACCTGCCTTGTCTGTCTTGAACACTTTCTCTCGCTGCACTATAGAAGTGGAATTATAAACGTGCAGGATCGCTTTCTTTGCGCCTTTTAGAGACTCAAACGTTCGCTGTATTAGAGCGGGCCTCGCCTGAGTGAGAACCTGAATTGTTACATCGTCAGGCACCCTACCCTCTTCGATTAGGCTGCGAACAAAATCGAAGTCAGGCGCTGAGGCGGCAGGAAAACCCACTTCGATCTCCTTGAACCCTACCGCCACCAAGAGTTCAAACATCTTCTTCTTTTGCGCGACTGACATCGGCTCGATCAATGCTTGGTTACCATCACGCAAATCAACGCTACACCACCTAGGCGCTTCGCTGATGACCTGATTCGGCCAGGTTCTATCCTTAATGTCGATAGTCTGAAAAGGCTGGTACTTAGTATGATCGAACACTGTTAGTCCTCAATTAATTGACATTTACCAACACCGGATTCGGCGTTTCTCATTAAATCGACTCACTTTGCCCTTTTGAGGCTCGGAATCTGAGTGTTCAGCCTGTTTAACTAAGCACCCACAGTTTGAGATAGCCTAGGATAGGGTAAGTCTCGTGGTGTTTCTATACCTAAATTACCCTATATTCACTATATTTTGGTTTTTATAGCCAATATTTATTGTAATATTATGTATTAATGTCAATAAATAGAATAATATCAATTTACTTCACTTAAATTGATCACGAAACGGTGCAGCCGCATGCAGATGGACAAGCTAGATAAGAGAATTTTACAGGAGTTACAAAGAAATGGCGCAATCACCAATCTGGAGCTCGCGGAGAAGATCGGCCTCTCCCCCTCTCCCTGTGCCAGACGTGTAAAACAGCTAGCGCAGAGCGGGATTATCAAACAGCAGGTCACCCTGCTCGACGCCTCAAAGTTGGAGCTTAAGCTCATCGCGCTTATTCAGATCAGCATGGATCGCCACACGCCAGATCGTTTCGACATCTTCGAGAAAAAAGTGCGCACCTTCCCCGAAGTCACCGAGTGCCTATTGATCACCGGCCAATCGGCAGACTATCAACTGAAGGTAGTAATACCCGACATGGAGTACTATCAAAAATTCTTGCTCAATAAGATTACCAAGATAGAAGGAGTCACCGACGTACACTCGAGCTTCATACTGAGAGAGGTACTCAACACCACCGAGCTTCCACTCAACCATATTACGAGCTAATGCTGCATCAAAATCTAGCATCACTCTATCAAGATTGAATCTTAAGGAGATATCCTCTTGCAAAAATACATTGATTATTACCTCTCGCTCGTCTCGCCATGGTCCTATTTAGGGCATGAGAGACTGGTGAGAATGGCTAAGCAGTATGACGCTACAATCAGAATATGGCCGGTGGATCTCTCAATCATCTTCCCCAGCACAGGCGGCATCCCACTCCCGAAAAGGTCTGAGCAAAGAAAGGCATATCGAATGCAGGAGCTGCGTCGCTGGCGCGACCACTCGCAAGTAAATCTGAATTTTGAGCCCCTTCACTTTCCCGTTAGCGACAAGCTAGCAGCAACCATGGTCGTCAATCTTCGAAAGCAAAATTCACAGAAGGCAATTCATCTCGCCGGCGCCTGCCTCAGAGCATGCTGGCTTGAAGAGCGCGACGTCAGCAATGCGGAAACACTCCTGGTAATTGCCGCGGAGAATGATTTAGATGGAGGCGCGCTGCTTGCAGATAGCGCTGCGGCACTTGAGGCAATCACACAAGACAGCGTCAAGGCTGCAGAACTTGGTGTGTTTGGCGCACCCAGCTATCGCTTCGGTGAGCAACTTTTTTGGGGACAAGACCGACTAGAATTTCTTGAAAGGGCACTAGCAGAATGAGCGAAAAAACTGAACACTAAAAGAAATGCTTAACCTTCTCCTTATAAGAACGGCTCATCTTCAACGAGGAACCACAGCTAAGGGTTAGATGAAATTCTCCGTTTATATGCGATGAAACTTTCTCAACCCTACGTAGATTAACAATCGTCGACCTATGCACTCTCTGAAATACTGAAGGGTCGAGCTTCGACTCTAATTCCTTCATCGTCGTGCGCATGATATGCGTCGCACCATCGACGTGTACGCACATGTAGTCGCCCGCCGCATCCACCCAGTCTATATCCTTGATTGGCACGAAGGTAATTGAAGAACCATCCTTGATGGCTAGGCGGTCGGCGTGTTCTGTCGACTGATTTTCAGCGTCGAGCAATTCGCCGATAGCGGTTGGCGACTTCCCGGTAAGACTTACCAATAAATTCAACAGTCGCTGCTTCTCGCTCGCGGCACCGACCTGTAATTTATGCTGCCATGCCTTCTCTATTGCCTCTGCCAATCGCTCATTTTCTACTGGCTTTAGGAGATAATCGATAGCGTGCACCTTGAAGGCATTGACCGCGAAAGAATCATAGGCGGTTACAAAGATGATCATGGGCAAAATATCGGACTGAATTTCTCGAATCATTTCGACACCGTTCTTACCCGGCATCTGAATGTCGAGAAATACCAAATCTGGCTCTATCTCGGCTATCGCCTTCAGCGCCTCGGATGCATTCGCGCAACTCTTAACGATCTCCACCTTATCGAATTCGCTAAGGCGCATCTCCAAGCCCTGCCTTGCCAGCGCTTCGTCATCGACGATAATCGCCTGTAGTTTATTCGAATCATTGTCTGTCATAGGGAATCTCTACCGTTACGATTAGCCCACCAGAATCGGCATTGCTAAATATTAATTTATGCTTAAGGGAATAAATCCCTTGTAGCCGATTTCTAATATTACTAATTCCTACGCCCTGAGAAAATACCGAGCCATCGTTTTCGCCATCCAGCAAAGGCACGCCAGGGCCATCGTCTGCAACCTGCAACACGAGAGTCTCTGCTTTGATTTGAGCACTAATTCGAATTGTTCCCCCTGTTTCCGATTGCGAGATTGCATATTTGATCGAATTCTCGATCAGCGGTTGCAGCAACATGGTTGGCACCATCGCAAGCTCCGCCTTCTTTTCAATATCTATATCGATACGCAAGCGCTCGGCGAAACGTACCTTTTCAATATCCAGGTACAACTTAGATGTCTCCAACTCATGGGCAAGACTCACCTTGTCCACGGGCGAGTGATCAAGAGAGTATCGCAGGAACTTGCTCAACTTAGTCAGCATCTCATTCGCCCGGTCATTTGCCGACGCCAGAACCAAAGTTGAGATGGCATTGAGCGTGTTAAAAAGGAAATGTGGATTGAGCTGATATCGCAGCATCAATAACTGCGCTTCATGCGCTAGAAATTCAGAACGCAAGCTTTTCTCTTTCTCCGCCTGGAATAGCTGATAATACTTAATAATGAAGTACAGCCCACTCCACAGAAGAATCAGCGGGTAAGAACTAAAGAACAGATTGTCGAATAGATCCTCAGCACTCACATCGCGAAGACTAGGCACCTCGCCGAAGGGGATGAAGGATATGTAGTTTCGAATCGGCTGCCAAATCAAAGCGATCCCGAAAGAACCGAACCAAGTCACTAAGAAACGCACGATAAATCCGCGCTCCCAGACCAGCTTATATAATGTTCGCAGGCCTGCCGTCAGTACCATTGCCGTAACGGCGCTAACACTCGAGACAAGAGCCCGTGAAAAGAGATATTCAGGTGGCACGAAGATGATGTCGCGCAGTAACAGCATCAACACCCAGACAGACCAGCCTAACAGCTGAAAAACCCAAAACTGTTTACTGCGAAGAAGGTCTAGAGTATTGCTGCTCATTACAGACACCCGAGATAGTGAGGAATTCTGGCCTTAAGAAAGACTGTGCGAAAACAACGCGCTCCCGATACGAGTCTACGTTGTTTTCGCCGAAGCAAGATGCTCAAATTAGATTCGCAGCGAGAACACTCTACAAACTGACGAATCGTCGAGCAGTAAAGCTGGCTTAGGGTAATAAGCTCGCGACGGCGTCGCGCTCTTGCTTTAACTCTGCCTCTGATTTGTTCATCAGAGATTGGCTTACTTCACTAACCTGAAGCCCCTGAACAATTTCGTAATTACCACCTTCACAGATTACTGGAAAGGAGTAGATGAGACCTTCTTCAACGCCATAGCTGCCGTCGCTATGAATACCCATGCTAACAATCTTGCCAGAAGTACCAAGCGCCCAATCACGTATATGCTCAATTGCAGCATTGGCGGCCGAGGCAGCACTAGAGAGGCCACGTGCCTTGATAATGGCTGCGCCGCGCTGTTGAACAGTAGGAATGAACTCTTCTAAGGTCCACGCTTCATCAACAAGGTCTGTCGCCTTGCTGCCATCAACCGCTGCATGATTAATATCAGGGTACTGAGTTGCCGAGTGGTTTCCCCAGATAATCAAGCCGTCGACATCCGTATTGTGTTTGCCGGCCTTGTTGGCGAGCTGCGCGATTGCCCGGTTGTGGTCCAAACGCATCATAGCGGTGAATTGTCCGGGCTGCAGATCAGGCGCATTGCGGTAAGCGATGAGGGCATTGGTATTCGCTGGATTTCCCACAACCAATACTTTAACCGAGGCACTGGCGTTGTCATTGATGGCTTTGCCTTGGACAGAAAAGATAGCGGCATTTGCCTCTAATAGATCTTTTCGCTCCATGCCCGGCCCACGAGGCCGAGCACCAACCAGTAAACAGTAATCAGCATCTTTGAAGGCGACATTAGGATCATCCGACTGAACGATTCCAGCCACTAAAGGGAATGCACAATCCTCAATTTCCATAACCGTGCCAGCCAAAGCCTCTAAGGCAGGGGTAATTTCCAGCAGTTGCAATATTACGGGCTGATCGTTGCCTAGCATTTCGCCTGCGGCAATTCGGAATAAAAGGGAATAACTGATCTGTCCTGCTGCTCCTGTTACAGCGACTCGCACGGGTGCTTTCATTTTTCGATTCAATCCTTCTAGTTAACAATAGGGTTTTAGTTACTATCTGCTTACTAACAAATATCGGGTTACTAACAAATAGCTAGTTCATTTCAAATTCTTAGGGCCGCGCAGTATAGCAGAATCTGCCTGAGAATGAGAGATGCCAAGCTAGTGCATCGCGTCTTTCTAGGTCGTTTTGATCCGTGACTAGACGCGCTCACAAGAGTGATGAATAAACATTGCGTCTCCGTAGCTGTAAAAACGGTATTTCTTCTCTACCGCCTGTTTATAGGCGCCTAGCAACATGTCTTTGTCGGAAAATGCGCTAACCAACATCAACAATGTGGATTCAGATAGATGAAAATTCGTCACCATGGCATCCACTACCTGAAAGTCATATCCCGGGTAGATGAAAATATCGGTTTCACCATGAAACGGCGCCAGTGGTGAATCCTTAGCTGCACTTTCGAGACTTCGCACCGTTGTCGTGCCAACGGCAATGACACGACCTCCTCGCTCCTTGCAAGCCGCGACCTGTTGGCAGACCTTCTCATCAACGTCAACAAGCTCTTTATGCATCTTATGCTCGAGAACATTATCGACGCGGATAGGCTGAAAGGTTCCTGCCCCAACATGCAAGGTAAGATAAGCTGTGTCCACACCCTTAGCCAGCAGTGCCGCAAACAAGTCCTCATCGAAATGCAATCCCGCTGTAGGAGCCGCTACAGCTCCCGCCTTCTGGGCATAGATCGTCTGATAGCGCTCGGCATCTACCTCCTCATCCTTGCGTCTTATATAAGGAGGCAGCGGTATATGCCCTTCGCGCACGAGAAGCGCAGGAACATCGACATTAGCATCAAAACTCAACAGAAAAAATTCATTCTCTCTTCCCTCGACCACTGCCCCGGGAATCGCCCCCTTCTCTGACTTGAATAGTAGTCGTGTACCTGGCTTGGGTGATTTGCTGGCGCGTAACTGCGCCATGACCTTGTTCGTGTCCAGCATACGCTCGATCAGTATTTCTACTTTGCCGCCAGATTCTTTCTGTGCAAATAGGCGAGCAGGAATTACCCGAGTATTGTTAAAAACTAAAAGATCCTCGGGCTCTAGGAAGTCCAACAGCTGCTCGAAGCGTCTATGCAGGAGTTTTCCGGTAGACGCATCCAGACACAATAGTCGACTCTCACTGCGCTTATTCGCGGGGTAATTGGCTATTAACTCTTGGGGAAGATCGTACTGGAAATCACTGATTTGCATTACTTTGCACAACACTATTGATCAATTTGGAAGGATGGCAGCCTATAGAATAATCCTCGCTAGGGAAAGCGCTAGCGAATGCGTGGGTTTTTTCACCGCTTGGCGCAGACTCATCCAGGCGAGAGATCAATTGCAGGATCAGGCGCAATTGGTATAATGCCCGGCTAGTCTGGCTAGGCGGCATTTCTTATAAGGACATGACAGGGGCCGCGCTTAATATCCTTTACCGACCAGAGTTCGATTATTGCCAGTGTGGTGAAATTGGTAGACACGCCGGATTCAAAATCCGGTTCCTTCACGGGAGTGGCGGTTCAAGTCCGCCCACTGGTACCATTCGTATTACATCAACTTAGGCTGTTGATGTGAATTACTCGCTTAGTTTGCCGATATAGGTCTTGAGTGTTAATGTCTGCTTAGCAATTGAAGCACATACACCTATCGCTAACTCGCTAGAGCGTGAAAAGCGAAACAAAAAAAGACCTACGTAGACTCTTTTCAGAAAGGGAGAACACCATGAGTTTCAATGAAGAAAACGATGAGACCGAGACGAATACGGGGAAAGAGAAAACTAAGCGCTTTTTCGGCTTGGAAATAGGTGACGGCGCGGTCTACGTGGTTGTTATCATCCTCACCCTTATTTTTATCCGCCAGGTTTCTGTAGTGCTCGCCGCACTCAACTAACGGCGAGTATTCCTCGTTAATAAAGCTCCTCTGCCTGCCGTATTAGTATCCAATCAACAAACTCTAACGCCCTCGATAGGTCTTGTACTTGTTCCCTAAATAGGCGGCATGGTAAATTACGCGCCTCTTTGACGAAGCCGACAGTCAACACTTGACTGAGGCTAGCAATTAACACTCAACTTTTTAGGGCTTTAGCTCAGATATTTCAGGCAAGGATAGAACATGACCGCATATAAGATCGCACTGCTAGATGGAGATGGAATCGGCCCTGAAATTACTGCCGAGGCGGTAAAAATTCTAAACCTCGTCGCTTCGCGCAATAACATCGAATTCGATTTACAACACGGTGCGTTCGGCGCCAACGCCTACTTCGACCATGGACATTCGTTTCCTGAAGCCACCAAGGCGCTATGTGATTCTGCCGATGCGATCTTAAAAGGACCGATAGGGCTCAATCACGAGGAGTCGAAGAAGATTCCTGTGGACATGCAGCCTGAGCGCGGTGCGTTGCTGCCACTTAGGCGCCGTTACAACACCTTCGCCAATATTAGGCCCGTCTATCTTCCAAAGGACCTCTCGCACTTCTCTCCGCTGAAGCCAGAAATCATCGGTGACGGAATCGATTTCATCATTATTCGCGAGCTTGTCGGCGGATTGTATTTCGGCAAGAAAGAGACCGGCATCAATGCGCAGGGAAAACGTTACGTCAACGAAATGCTTGAGTACGATGAAGACCAAATAGCGGATATCGCGAAGGTCGCCTTCGAGACCTCAATGAAGCGTAAGAAGGTACTCCACAACATCCACAAATCGAATGTTCTTAAATCTAGCGTTCTATGGAACGAAGTTCTCGGAGAAGTCGGTCAAGATTATCCGGAAGTAGAAGTGAAGCATAGTTTGGTCGATGCGGCGGCGACCTACATGTGTCTAAACCCAGGCCAGTTCGACGTGATGGTCATGGAGAATATGTTCGGCGACATATTGAGTGACCAAGCTGGCGGCATTCTTGGATCGCTTGGCCTCATGCCTTCGGCATGCCTAGGACCAGACAAGGCCTACTACGAACCATCCCACGGATCTGCCCCCGATATTGCTGGCCAAAACATAGCCAATCCTTATTCCATGATCGGTTCTGTAGCGATGATGCTTGAAATGAGTTTTGGCCTAGAAGCCGAGGCAAAAAATGTTTGGCACGCGATGCAGAGTGTTTTCGCTCAGGGAAATTCTACTCCCGACCTTTCCAAGCCTGGAGAAGGCGTAAAAATGATAAGCACTCAAGCGTTTGGAGACTTAGTCGTTAGTGAATTAGACAAGACCCCTATTCCTGCATAGGCCCTATTCGGGTAGTGAAAAGCTAGGAACAGGGAAAGGGCTTGCTAGTGCTTTTCTGACTGCATGCGTAAATTAATCATGCGCATTGCAGCCTTAACGCCGGCAAGCACCTGATTCGAGTCGACACCGCGAGTCTTGAATTCCTGCTCCTGCCATTCCCAGGTAATGATACATTCCGTTAGTGCGTCGATATTTCCACCGCGGGGAATGTGCACCTCATAATCCAATAGCGCAGGCATCTTAAAGCTTCCCTCATCCAACAACTTTTCAATCGCATCGAAGAAGGCGGCAAAGCCACCGTTACCCGAACCCGAGCCCTGCAATTGCTTGCCCTCTAGCTCGACACGGATACTCGCCGTACTCTCTACATTCAAGCCACTGCTTATATAGCAATTGAGAAGCGTTATGTTATGAAAGTCACGACTCTGCATCACATCGGCGATGATGAAAGGCAGATCTTCGGAAGTAATGATGTGCTTCGAATCGCCTAACTTGACGATCCTCTTTAGCACCTTCGCCTGATCATCCTTAGAGAGGCTTATGCCCAACTCGTCTAAGTTGTTGATCAAGGAAGCCTTGCCACTCATCTTGCCTAGTGCATAGACGCGTTTTCGTGCAAAGCGTTCGGGACTGAGTTCGGTTACATAAAGATCGCCTTTCAGATCACCATCGGCATGAATACCTGCAGTCTGAGTAAATACATCAGCTCCAACGATCGGCGTATTTGCGGCTATCCACTTGCCTGAAAAGTTTTCGACCATGCGGCTAAGCAATCCGATCCGCGTCTCGTCGATTGATAAGCGCATGCCCATCTTGTCTTTCAGCGCGACGGCCACTTCGGCAAGCGATGCGTTTCCCGCACGTTCACCTAAGCAATTTATTGTGCAGTGAATGGTATTAATCCCCGCATTTACTGCCGCCATAACATTCGCGGTAGCCAGTCCATAGTCATTGTGAGGATGAAAGTCGAATGTTAAATCCGGAAAGCTCTCTAGCATATCCTTCAATGAAGCGGTGACCTCTTCTGGCGTCATCAGGCCTAGAGTATCCGGCAAAAGATAATGTACTATTCCGCATTTTTTGGTGCCTTGAATTAGCCCCATCACATAGTCTTTGCTATTCGCATAGCCATTTGACCAGTCTTCCAAATACATATTAACGCTCAGGCCCTGCTCAGCTGCATAACTCGCTGTTTTCTCAATGTCCGCTATGTGCCCATCAAGTGTTTTACCTAATTGTTCGCGGCAGTGTTTCTCGCTACCCTTGGCGAGAAGGTTGATAACCTTTCCGCCCGCACTCGCAATCCAGTCCACGCTGCGCTTATGATCAACGAACCCCAAAACCTCAACACGATCGAGCTTGCCGACCGAATCGGCCCATTCAGTAATCTTTGACACGGCAATTTTTTCACCCTCTGACACACAGGCAGAAGCAACTTCGATGCGGTCCACTTTAAGGGATTGCAGAAGTGCACGGGCAATATTCACCTTCTCGTTAACTGAAAAGGAAACACCCTGAGTTTGTTCTCCGTCACGCAGTGTTGTATCTAACAAACTGATATGGCGGGTATGTGCTTGGGCAGTCATGCTGGAGTCCTGATACAAATTAAGAATTAGGCGTCCTGAGATACCTAGTGTAGGGGCCATAGAATCTGGCGGGGATCGGATTCTAGCAAAATCTGCAGGCTGAGATAAGTCGAAAACGTATTAATTAAGCGAACTTGCACTTGAGGGGGATCGTTATATACTGCTCCATTCATGAAAAATTGAGCATCTGAGGTTCAGTATGACGATCAAAATCGGTGTCCCTAAAGAAGTTCGCGAAGGCGAACAGCGGGTCGCATTAGTGCCAGATAGCGTAAATCGACTCACGAAGCAGGATATCCTGGTAACCCTGGAAACCGGAGCCGGAGCGCTTGCGGGCTATACCGACGACTACTATGAGAATGCTGAGATTGCAGCATCGATCGCTGAAATTCTTGGCGAATCCGATATCTGCCTAACAGTGAATCCTGCTACCAACGAGCAAATTGAGCAGCTCAAGGAAGGGTCGATCCTGATCGGACACCTTAATCCTCACTCAGATCTGGAACGCTTCAACAAACTCAAAGCGAAAAAAATCAGCGCGTTCTCGATGGAATTAGTTCCTCGAATATCCAGAGCGCAGGCCATGGATGCCCTTTCATCACAGGCCTCCATTGCAGGTTACAAGGCCGTACTGCTAGCGAGCAACCTACTCGGCAAGTTCTTCCCCATGTTGACGACTGCCGCAGGTACGATCAGACCATCGAAGGTCTTAGTTATCGGTGCAGGTGTCGCCGGACTCCAGGCCATCGCCACAGCTCGACGTCTAGGCGCGATAGTGGAAGGCTATGATGTTCGAGCCGCCGTAAAAGAACAGGTCGAATCGTTAGGCGCAAAATTTGTCGACATTGAGATCAAAGCCGAAGGCGAAGGCGGTTATGCAAGAGAGCTAACTGACGAAGAACGCCAGCAACAGCAAGCTATTCTTGCCAAACACGTGGCAGCCGCGGATGTAGTAGTAAGCACGGCAGCGATACCAGGGCGCCCTTCTCCTCTAATCATCAGTACACAGATGGTCGAAGGAATGCGTGGCGGCTCCGTTATCGTGGACCTCGCAGCTGAGGGCGGTGGCAACTGTGAACTGACGAAAATTGACGAGACTATTCTGCACAATGGCGTAAAGATCTATGGCCCAGCAAACGTGCCTAGCATGCTTGGCAATCATGCCAGCGAATTATACGCAAAGAACCTGCTCAATTTTTTGGAACTATTGATACAAGATGGCGCCATCAATATCGATCTTGAAGACGAGATCCTTAGCGCAAGTCTTATCACCCATGGCGGTGAGATTCACCATGCCGGCATCAAAGAACAGCTAGAAGGA